>Ga0315296_10000250_pt1 | contig 49782 bp, 84 predicted proteins | sample YL17G14_18_MG_FD_203921 | JGI IMG/M metagenome (GOLD analysis project Ga0315296, IMG submission 203921) | Sediment microbial communities from Yellowstone Lake, YNP, Wyoming, USA - YL17G14_18 | ecosystem: Environmental > Aquatic > Freshwater > Lake > Sediment | place: USA: Wyoming | collected... | reverse complement strand
TGTGTTGCAATGACCAAACGTAGACACAAAAACTGAACAAACGCACAACCCCCCTAATAAAAAACCTAGACGAACGCATGGTTCAAAGTTCGGTTCAAAGGTTCAAGGTGTTCCTATTGTCACCAATAGTATTATATAGCAAAGCATAGTAAGCTAGTAAGCGACCAAAAATGAGAATAAGCGAACGATACCGAGAAAGGATTGAGGAATGATAAGACATGAAACTACTCATAGAAGTAACATACGACGAAAAAGTAATGGACAGCACCACAATCAAGCGCACACTCCTAGCACTCAGAGGCGTAAAAGCCATAGTAGAATCAGAACCAAAGAAGGAACCATGAGGCGAAACAAGACTTGGGACTAACCCTCACTCAAGCCTATCTCTTGGGTTATGGTTGCAAAGACTGCGCCCATTGGGAACACATGACACTTGATCTAGGAACATGTCATGAGGGCGGCAAGTCAAGACCCACTCTAGCAAGCGAAATCTGCGAAAACCTAACCGAAAGAGAGGAAACCCAAACAAAGGAGAATGCAAAGCCATGAGCTCCATTCATTGTGACCGCACTACATGCCTGCACAACCAAAACCACAAATGCAGCACCCAACCTTGGATCAACACAAACGGCAAATGCGAAACAGCCAAAACCAAGAACAGGAGCGGTTGAAGTGACTACTTTGGAGGCTTAGGCAATGAATGATTGCGACCAATGTAGAAAGCATGACTACTGTAATTGTTGCCACAAGAACCAAAACTGTATCTTTGGGCATGACTACCAAAAAGAACTCTGCGAAGGGTTTGAGGCAAGCGACATAGTCAACGCGATAAATGAGGCGAGGCGAGAAGGAAGCAGAAGCAGCCCCTATAAGCCGTTGAAGGGGGTTGAGGAGAGGCGGTTGAGATGAAGAATCCACTCATGCTCTTTTATTATCTGAAAGAGTATTATGGCGAGTTCTTCTATGAACATCGGATTGGATTCATGGATTGCCTCCAGATGTGGTGGATAATCGAATGAAGACTAGACTTGAACTACCCGAATGGTGTTTACTCAATGATGAGAACGATGAGGGCTGGTGCTACAAGTACCACAAGTGGGTTCTAAGCGAAGACTGTACTGAGCGTCAGAGTTGTCCATATCTCGGAAGAGAGTTCCCGTCAACGCCTTCTCAGGAAGGGGTTGAGAGGCGGTTGAAGTGAAGTGTCTAGGATGGTTATATCGAAGATTGCATCGGCATAGGTGGAAGTTTTACGGCTCTGGGGATATACGGAGTTGTCGTTGTGGAGAAGTGTGTTACTATATTTCTAATACTTGGGGCGGCACATTGGATGCTGATTGGGGCGGCTTTTGGTTAACTGAAGCAGGGTTTCTTGAAGCGGTGAAGAGTGGCGGTATATATGGTAGGGGAAAAACGCTGAAAGAATTGTTAGATACAGGTGAGTTGAAGTGAAGACGATGAAATTCAAATCCTTCCATGAAGCATATGAATATGGCGTAAAAAGATTCGGTGTTACTCGGTTTGGTCTCGCCAACTGGGGTATTCATCGGGTGAGAAAGCTCTACCGTGTTGTCAAGCATAAACCGAAAGGTGAGTTGAAGTGATCCTGACTCGGGCCATCGTGGAATGGAACCTCAGAGTATTGATGGATATTCTTGCCATTCCAGATAATTGGGGTTCTGGTTCAAAGGTAGATTGGGAGAAAGCAGTCTCTGAACAAGAGGAATTGCTCAAACTGCTTGGGAATAGAGAGTACATGGAATATGAGGAGAAAGGTGAGTTGAAGTGACCAAGACCACCATTGAGATCACGCAGGAAACCCGCGACCAGCTACGCAGAGCCCGCCGCCAAAAGCCAGACGGAAACCTAGAAACCTACGAACAACTACTCCAACGACTCCTCATAGAGAAGGCGATTAGCTAGATGGTTGCGATCTCGTTTAGCGTCTTCAAGGACAAAATCCTCGACGGAACCAAGCGTCAGACAATTAGGCCCCTACGAAAACGATCATTCAATGTAGGAGACAATCTACAGCTCTACTGGCACATGAGACAGAAAGACTGCGAGAAGCTTCAAGATGAAACATGCGTAGAAGTCTTCTCAATACATCTAGTCCATAGAGTAGTCATAAGGATTCGTGAATTTGAACCTCTCAACCAAATCCTCAACTATGCAGAAACCACCGACCTCGCTAGACGCGATGGCTTCTCAAGTGTCGCAGAAATGTTTGACTGGTTTGAGAAGCAATATGGTCAGCGACTCAAATCCTTGACTTTCCAAATTATACGTTGGTAAATCTCCGCCAAACACCCTAGCCTCTTAGGAGTAGAAACAACCCCTCAAGAACCCCTAGCCGCGTTGCAGTGCGAACACCTATCGACCCTACTACTATTTAGCGTGTCACAGTAGTCGCATTTCCACGCGGGCTCCTCAGCATCGCTTTCCTCTTCCCCAATGTCCTCTTGGGCCTCAACCCTATCCGCCTTATACATCAACTCCCGAACGACATCACCAGGCATGAGACGCATCTCCCGCGCATACTCCGTCAAAGCGACCTTGCCTTTCACTTCCATGAGTTCCCTCTCAGCCACCATTCGCTGAACCGCCAACCTAGTCTGCTCCTTCTCCTTCGCAGTACCCGCCCAGGTCAACCCCTTCCGCATGAACACAAGCAGCGCCAAGATCCCGAGAAGTGCCACGGCTTCGCCAATGTTCACATGAACCACGCGGTTTAGCGGTATGGTTGTGTATGCTTTTAAGAATATGCTGATTCGTGAGCGGCTTAGGAACTTACAAAGTCTTAAATACTACTCATAAGTAACCTATTAACCGATAAGTGAAGAAGAATGCCCCAAACATACGACCTCAACCTAGCCCTCAACCAGCTACTCACCACACCCTTCGCCCAACTCGCATTCAAAGACGACGAAGCCAAAGAATCAGAAACCGTAGACGAGAAGCGAAGCCGACTCCGAGATGTCCTAGCCACAGCCACACAAGACGACCTCAAACTCCTAGACGAACGCGCCCCCGAATACGGCAAAGCCATAATCGCAGAGATCCGCATCCGGTTCGAGGACGAGATGCACAGGGTCAGAGGACTCAAAGACGTATGGGCCCAGACAGACGGAAGAGGCTACTTCGCGGCAATCGGACAGACACAGGAGATCATCACCGACCTTGACGATGACCTAGACCGCTTACTCAAGAAGGCCGACGATGAGACCATTGAAACCCAATATCTGGCACTCAAGGAACTAACAGAGAAGCAGGAAGTGAAAGCAACATGAGTGAGAGCCAAGACCTCAAAAACCGACTCACCCAAACCGCCCAACAACTCAAAGAACTCTACGATAGTCTAGACCCCCTATACCCTCAACACCGCAAAGCTGGAAACGACCACATCCTCCGATACCTGAGCAGGGCTCAAGACGAACTCCAATACTGCCGCCGAGCCCTACAGGAACTCGTAGCCACACTTGAATAGAAGGTCAAAAGATTTGGAAATAACACTCACCCAAGCCTACATGCTAGGATATGGCTGCAAAGACTGCAAGCATTGGGAGTTCCTCTGTGTTGATTTAGGAACATGCCACGAAGGCGGCAAGTCAAGACCGACTCTAGCGAGTGAGATCTGCGAGAATTTAACTGAAAGAGAGGCGAAACCAGAATGACACCGTACACCGTCCAAGAAACAGCCCCACTCTACGAACTCATACGAGAAGCCACAGTCATCACCGCCGCCCTAGCCCTAGAAGCCGTACCCGACAAGCACATCATGGAATATGCCAAAGACCTCAACCAGCGACTATGCGACAAACTACGGGAGCTGAAACAAGATTGATCTGCCCTGAATGCCTCCGAAACGAAGACACCTACAGCCGCATGACACACCCAGACAGCAACTACCATTGCCCACGATGCGGACACGTCGAACCCGTCAGAATAGCCCAACCACAACAACACTAGGAGAATGAGAACATGAACTCTAGATTAGAACAGTTCCTCAAAGAACACGGCTACACCGTAGAATACATCGACCAACTACCCACGCCCAAACACTGGTGGGAAGCACCCGAACCCCTACAGCTCCACAAGAAAACAATCAAAGTCCTACAACCCCAAGCATACCAAGACTACAAGATCGCCCAACGACTCACCGAAAGAATGCAGACCAAATACATGATCGCCCTACTACTCTCATCATTCCCCATACTAGGAATAGCAAGCTATGCTCCCGCGGGCCCGACGGCAACAGCCATCGCCATAGCCTTCGCTGGAGCATTCTTGTTAATCTTCTTCAAGATAACATTCAAAGCCCAAATCCAAGCCCTCAGACTCCTACAGGAGAACAAACAGCCATGAGAGTCATCCATGTCACCTTTGAAGACTCGGAACATGAACAGCTCAAGAAGCACAAGGCAGGACGCACGTGGCACGACTACATACTCAGCCTAATCAATGGGCGCGTTCTCCATGTTCAACGCCCTTGAGATTGCAGAGTCAGAACCAATAGAAGCAAAAGCTGACAAGCCTTGACTTATCCACGCGCCCAAGTCCTCAAAAGCAACCAGTACCTCAACGGAAGACCAAACCGGACATTCATCACCAAACTCACAGCCTACACCCAATACCGACAACCAATCACCGCCAAAAAATATTACCGCCTCTACGCACCCATAGACGCAGTTACAGAGATAGGGGCCAAAGGCGGCGAAATGGTCATGGTCAATATCAGTAAAGCTCCCTGGTGGGCGACTGTGAACTGGCTAGAGATGCAGGACGCGTGGAAAACCCTACCGCCAAGCGTGAAGCGGCTCGTAGAGGAAAGCGGCATACCCCATCCAGAGGCGAACAAGAATGGATCTTGAAGTCTCCCTCCTAGTAGGCGTTGTCCTTATGGCGATTAGTCTCTACTACACAGTTGAGGTCCATAGGAAACGCGTCATCGACCTACGCCTTGAGATAGCGGCAACCGTCGCGGGTCTCCTAGCCACAACGATCCTCCTACTCGGAGTCGCACCGGAGATTCTCAAGCTACTACATAAGACATCGCTTATCCAGAATTTGAACCTGTGAACCGAACTCGGTTCTCCGCGAACTTCCATAGGGTATAAGTATGTCTCATGTGTATAATGTGTCTTGGTGAATAAGAGAATGAACGCCAAGACAATAGAAGAACTCCGCAACATCCTCGCCCTAAGATACGACGAGCTGAACGGAGAAGAGAAACTAGCCCTAGACCACACCGTTCTCGGTCTAGTTCTCGACTACCAAAAAGACAACGAACTCCTAATCCGCAACGTCAAAATCGTATGGAGCGACATCCAAGGAAATCGTGTCAAGCGAATCCGAGCAAAAGAAGAGGAGAAGAAAAGACATGACGCATGAACTCTACACCCAACAACCACGCCACTACCGCATAGTAGTCCACGACCAACGCCAAGAACCCACCGAAGAAACCAAAATCCTAACCGAAATCCTAACCAGCAAATATGTCCACGACTACATCAGCGAAGTCCTAGTCAACATCCGCGACAACATCCCAATAGACTGGATACACGAAAAAGAACCATACGGCTTCGGAGAAGGCTGCTACTACCGCACAGAACGCGCCCTAGTCCAAAACGCAGTTGACGACTTCCTTGACTGTGACGAACAAGACCAAAGCCCCACCCTAACCACACGCATCATGCGCGAAGTCAAAGAACAGATCCTTAACGAAATCGCCACATTCAAAAACATGCAAGACTGCATCGGAAGCAGCTTCGGAAGAACAGTCATACGACCATCAGCGGACTACAGCCGCATACTCGGAGATGCTTCAAAAGACATGGACGATCTACTCAAGAAGAAGACCGACGAAGACATCCACGCCCTCATCGAGACCATACGTAGCACCCTACCCCCGAAGGCTTAGAAATGCACCGCCTCAACCTCAAACTACCCGATCAAAAATGGGAACAGCTACAAGAGATCCGACGCGGACGCAGAGTAATCCCAAGCAACACCACCGCAATCCAAGACATGATACAGCAATACGCCAACATGGGCGAAGACTTCTACATCTGCCCCAAGTGCAAACAGGTCACCAAGGAAAGCGACTTTGACTGGAAAGAGAACCAGATGTATTGGGCTCTGAAGTCAAGTAACCTCTGCGAGGCATGCAACCGAGGCGACAAATAGATGGCAGAATGTCACAACTGCACCAAACAGCCAAACAACGACTCAATCTGCCGCCCATGCCTAGGACTCGACCCCATAAGACCAATCATCTACAGATGCTCAGTCTGCGGTTCAACCTTCAAACTCTCCTCAAACAACTGCAAAAGTCGCCTAGAACCCCACGATGAAGAAGGCGACCACTACATCCTAGACATCACTTGCCCCTGTTGCGGAGTTAAGACCACTTGGGAAGGCTAAACGATGCTGTTTGAAATGCTCGCCCTAATAGCCACTGTCTGCGTCTCCGGCATTGTGGGCTGGTTCTACATAACGCGGAGGAGGGAATGAGCAATGGCACTAGGTAAATACATACTCATTGAATGCCTTGCCGACGGAAAATACCTATGGAAGATCATAGCTGACCATGATTACTTGAAGGAGATAGGGGCTGACTTCCTCAAACTCTCCGAAGACAAAGACCGAAAACTCCTCCTATGCCAAGTCATCGCAGACTCAACCAAGAACCAAGGAAGGTATAATCCTTCTACTTGGAGCTGGGAAGGATAACCTTGAACCAAGCCACAGTAGGCATGATTCTTCTCGCGGGTCTATTTTGGTTTTTCACGGCATTTTATACTATCAAGTTTCTTGAGTTTGGCGAATACTACCTTTGGAGTGCCATAGGCATTGCATGGTGTGGAATGTGGGCCTATCATTTTACAAGAGATATAAGAGATATGTTTCAAGATTCCAAAGGAGAGATTTGATGGCTTACTACCGCGGCTCACCCGACCACCCACGCACCCAAAGCAACGCCGAACTCGCAATCACTCAGAACCTCCAATGGCTCAGACAACACGGACAACTAAAGCACACATACATCACGGATGCGCAACTCATCATCCCACGCGTCGGCGATGATAGAGACAAGTACCAGACATACCCCGACATCTACTTCCCCCAAGCCGACCTTGCATGTTACTTGGATGGGCCTCCGCATCGCCACACAAAAATCTCCATGCGTGACCGCCAGATAGACCGCGACCTCGAAGCCTCTGGAATACCGTACCTGCGCTTCCCCTACAAGCCGCCCTTGAGCAACATGCGAAGACGCGAGATCGTCCAACAGATCCTAGATAGGCTCCCCAAATGCTAGTGCAAAAACCCTTCACAACATGCTGTAACTATAGCCTAGAACGCACCTGTATCTACTGTGGACTACGCTTCACCATCGAATCCCTAGAGAACAAGTGGCGATGCCCCTTCTGTGGAAGAAGCCTAAGAAGTAGATCACGAAGAAGAACTAATGAAAAAAGAAAAGGGGGCTAGATGTTGCGCTTCATGATCGTCGCCAAAGCTAGGAACATCATCACCATGCCAACGGCTAAACCGATCCCGTAAACGGGAGTAAACGCAGCCAAAGTCAAACTCATGGAGATCAACCCCGCACTCGCGGCTGTGCCGACCATTGAGATTCCAGCAAAAATCGGAATTACAATGAACAGCACCAAAAGTGCCAACGCAGCGTATAGCGGTCTAGTAATTACTTCTTCTTCACCCATTGCTAGTATCCACCGAAGAGTGGATAGGAAACGAATTAGAGAGTAGAGTCGAGGCATCTCTGCCTCGGAGTCCTAAGCCCTAGACCAGAGGCTAAACGTTCCTCTTCAGGATCGTTGCCAACGCTAGGAACATCATGACCATGCCGATGGCAAGTCCGATGCCGTATACTGGAGTAAATGCGGCAAGGGTTGTGGACATAGAAATCAACCCTGCGGAAGCAGCCGTACCGACCATCGAGATCCCAGCGAAGACGGGGATAACGATGAACAACACAAGCAGCGCAAGCGCGGCGTAAAGCGGCCTAGAAATTATCTCTTCACCCATTCTTTAGAGACATCACCAAGGAACTTGGCTAGACAGATATAGATAGGGAAGGCTACACATATTTAAGATTAACGAGCCGCCGCACACACAAGACGATATTTGCAGCGCAAACACTTCCAAGCAAGCGCCTCGCCCACAATTGGCAACATGGAAACATTCTTGACCTCAAGTGCTTCTCGTAGCAGCTTCGCTCTTTCCCATATCTCCGTCGTTGTAGCAGCGATTTCTTCTGAGTTGAACTTGGCTTGGTAGAACTCCCAGGGGTCTTCCCCATGAAGACGTTGAACCACCAAGTAGCCTTGATCCACAGCAAGCAAGACACAGTAGTACTTCAGTTGCCGCCAATAGTGGCTAGGCAAGCTACTACGGGCCCGCGTGGACTTGTACTCAAGCGGGTAGTCACCAAGCATATCCACAGTTCCCACGATTCCCCACCGTTTCAGAGGAACCTCACAGCGAAAACCCGATAATCCCTCAAGCGCCGAATGCCGCGCCGCCCCATCCACAAAGAAGCCTAACTCTTCAACCGTTGAGGGCAAAGGCTGAGTCTTCCGGTAAAACGATTCGCGGAGACAAAGCACCAAGTCGCTCACATGGACACCGCCACGTTCGCGGCCATAGCGACGCGTCAAGTTCTCAAGAAAATTCGACTTCAACGACTCAGCATAACAAGTATCCACTTCTATCCCTCACACTCTAGTTTTACGACGCGGAACTTGGTCACTGTTTCCTCAAAGAACGCTTGGCACTTCACGCAGCCGCACCCGTACCCGACGCTGTAGACGAAGCGGGGAGAGGAACCAAAGGGTTTAGCACCGACGCGGAGGACTCCATAGCCCTTCTTCTCGGTACAGTAGCGGTACGCAGAGTCCAACACCCCGAACCTATCCGCATCTTCAAGGATGCTGAGATAGTGGGGCCAACTCACATTCGCGTAGCACAACAGTTGCCACTTCCAAGGCGACGACTCGCATAGGAACACGCGGCAGCCAAGCCTCTCCGAAAGCCTCTCCGCATACGCAAGCACCTTACCCAACGGCTGGTCGTCGCAGTCGAGGAAGACATGGAACCCACCCTCGGAACAGGTGTTGTCGAGGCCCACTAGGAACATCTCGTCCTTGAAAACGTGAGGGTACATGATGACGCGGTCAAACACCTGCAAATTGGTCAAGCCTCTTATCAACCGATGACTCAACAACGGACATAGGAACCTTCGGAAGCTCACGACCCAACAAGTCAGCATCTCCCCTCAGAAGACGCATATGGAGACACAGATACTTCTCATGGTAAGGGCGAAACAAGTTGGGAACCTTCTTCCCGCAGATGCGGCACTTACTCAACGGCATCTAATATATCCCCTCACGGATGAGTATAGAAGGCCCAAGTCGCCACATTAGAACAAGGAAAAAACCCGTAAGCACTAGGCTACAAGCCAAATCTTTCCAAGAGAAGAAAGGCTCTTCCACATAGATCTTCGCTTGCTCCGGAAACATAACAATAGGGCTGACTTTGGAACCCAATATCATCGCCAAGGATAAAAGGAAGACGAATGAGACAAGAAGCACCCTTCGTTTAAGGCTCATATTTCCAGCCCTCGGGTGACTTTGCGAACCGCCCCCTGATGTCCTTCCAGTATTCACGCCCCCTCGGAGTACGCCACAGCACAAACGCCGCCCCCGCCACAGTGGGTCTAGGCAACCGCACAACCTCCGTCGTCGTCAACGTCCTCAGAAACTCAACCGTCTTCCCAACCTCACCCCGACTCATCTCCAACGGCTTATACCCACGGTACTTCGAGGCAAACGCCCGCCTCCGCTCCTCATTAGTCGGCACAATGCTTGTCATGCTCTTCTCCAAGCCGCCAAGCCGCCCCGACCTCTGAGTCACATAGCCCTTCGTCAACATCACATCCACGAACTTTCGCCAAGACGCTTTCCGAGCGGGAGTTGCAAGCGCCTTGTTCTTCGGCTTCACAGCCTTCAGAACCTTGGCTAGTCCTTGAAGACCCTCCTTCTGCAAAGTCTCAGTGGTCTTCGGAGTTAATGTGACCTCTTTCTGGACACGATACTCCGAATTGTAAAAAACAAGTCGAGGAATCTTAATCATACCCTCTTCTTCTTTAGCAACCGCTCCATCTGCCTCTTCACTTCTGCCCTACTAGCGGGAAGATTCAACCCTTCAGGCAAAGCCCCCGGTGAAGCCTCTTGGTGTTTGATCTCTTTCTTGAAGACTTGGATCGTTGCTTCGTCATCGCCGTCTATGGCTACTAGGTCATGGGTCTTGTCGTATTTGCGGAGGCAGTTCACGATCTTGCTAAGGCGCACCGCCATCTTCAAGGGGTTCCACGATGTCTCGAAGCGCAAGGTCTCTTGAGCGCCATTCTTCTTGTCGCGGAGTGTCATTTCAATGAACATATCAGTTCCTCCATGCATTTCGGGCATGAGAAGTATTCGTCGTACCCATGCGGGTGGTCTTCGTAGAACCCATGTATGGGACATTTGACAAGGTAGAAAGGTAGGTAGCCTTTCCAATTCTCCTGTGTCCGATCTTCAAGGTAGACATAGCCATGCAACCATAGACTAAGCCGTTGACGAAGCGAGAGTTTCAACTTGCTTCACCTTTGCATTCTTTTTCTCGGCAACAGTGATTGTGAATCTTTAGACCAAAACTCATGAAAGAGATCAAACCTTCACATTTCCCCTTATCACAGTCGGGGAAGAATGAACAATGATGTTCCTCTCTTCCACTCATTTCACCACTACCTCCTCCTTGTAGACTTGGAAATAGGGGCTTGGAGCATTCAGCTTCCCTAGTTCAGCCTTAACCCACATGCCTCTTCGGAAGCCTTGGTTACGGTCTTCGCAGCGCACCAGCAAGTTCTCACCGTCCGTCTTAGCGTTCGTCCAGTCCTCATCCTGCTCCTTTAGCTTCTCCACGAGTTTCCAGAACTCGTCGCCCATCATGTGAACATTCGTGAACTTCAAGATAAAACACTTGCCACTCATGCCCGATCCCTCAATGACAGTTTCACAACCATGCTTCTAAGCCCCGCCGTACCCGTCACATAGGCGCTTCGCCGTTCCACGCGGATTAGACCTAGCCGTTCAAACTCTCCAAGGATTGCTCCGATTCTCCGCGTGTTGGGTGGAAACGAGTTGCCCCTCCGGAGGCTGACGTTGTACTCAACCAGCTTTGCGCCTAGTTGTTGGTAGCTCACAAACCCGTTGCCGTCTTCAGCGTAGCGAAGGATTGCTTGTCTTAGACTATCAGCTTCAGCCAACATGCTCACCTGAAGTAGCCCGCCCATAGTAGGAAGATGCATATGCCTATTCCCAATCCGAGGACGGCAATCATGACTATCTGTTTGATACCTAAGCCTCTTTCACTCATGTTTTCACATATCTCCCCTATTCGGCATCTCTATGAATGAACCTTCTCAGCGATGGTAGGAAGTCGGGAAACACGAACACCAACACGATCAAGATGACCACGCCCAAGAGTAGGATGGGTACGGTGAAGAGGAAGTAGACTAGACCGAGGATGACGACGAGCATGAGGAACTTGTTAGGCGCTTTCCGCTCTTCACTCATTTTGCTTTAGCTCCTTTGTTGGTAGTTCTGAGGAGGCGAGGCGGTTTTGGCCGAGTTACGGACTCTGCCACATCCGCTACACAACACCCCGAAGGATGCACCGCTTTTTCGTCTCAGAACCATCACAATCACATCCTTACATGACCATGCTTGAAGGGGCGAGCTTCGTTCTTAGCCATTTTCTTCTCGATCTCGCATTCCAAGTCAATGCTCAAATCACCCGCCATATGAGCAACACGGATTACGATGTCAGCAAGCTCCTCACCGATTGGCTGCGTATCGCGCCAAGCATCCATAGCCTCCGAAACCTCAGAGACTATCAGCATAAGGTATGTAGGCAGATTCTCACCTGTGACGACCCAACCATGATGGTTCGCATTCATACGAGCTCTATCTACCAATTCCGAAAGCATCAACCCTTCCTCACTTTCCCCCTTTGATACAGCCACCAATCCAGAAAGCCAGCAATAAGAACCGTAGGAACAGCCCGCAAAAAAAGGTTTCTGATAGCTTCGGCCCATATCTGAAGAGGCAGTTCAACCAATATATACCACCATTTCCAAAGTCATTTCGTGTAGTCTCTCCATCCCCACAGGTACTTCCAGCGTATGACCCGCATGAAGCACCACCACCAACTCCACATCCGCCGAAGACCATACCAACGCTCCCCCCCATGCCCCTCAAAAGGGTAATCCATCACGCCCATGTGCAACCTATCCGCCAAGTGAAGCAGCTCAATGTGGACACCGTCGCCGTTGCATTTAGCCCTATGGAGAGGAAGGTTCATCAAAGTCTCCTGCTTGAAAGCTACGAGCCCACAAGTCGGATGCGTCACTTCAAGACCTAATAGCTTCTTGGCAAGAGCGTTCGCGCCTTTCCTAGCCAGCTTCCAACTCTGAGAGTTGTCCACGCCCACAGCGAGGTCGAACTTGCTCCGCTGCAACTTCCTAGCCATGCCGAGAGCAGCGTCCACAGGATGATCCACATCCATCTCAACGACAAGGTCACAGTCGAAAGTGAACCATGCAAGCTCAAGCCCTTCAATGAGGCTTTTCCCGTATCCCCGTTTCCGAGGATGCCAAACGACCATAGCGCCCACGCTCCTAGCAGCGTCAGCCGTCAAACGGTCATCAGCAACCACGATCACAGCAATGTCGCGCCAGCCCTTCTGAAGCGCCTTAACCGTGTCCGCTATCGCGTTCTCGCGGTACGCGGGGATGACGACACCGAGCCACAAGCCTATTTCGCCTTTAGCCCTAGTTCACATTCAACTTCCTCAACACAACTAGGAACCATGCCACTCAAGAACAAGATATGACCACCCAAAGCCGCACTAGGCGTACCACTAATCCCGATCATCAATAACTCCGTAGACGAAACCGAGTCCACATCAACAAGCCGCAACGAGAAGTCCGAATGCTCTACGCAGAACTGTTCCAGAACCGCTTTAGCCGCTGGACAGTGTGGGCAAGTCTTCGCGGTGTAGAGGACAATTTCAGGCATCTTTCTTGCCCTTCTTCTTTTTGTACCAAACATAACTCTTGCATTTGGGGCAGAGATTCGGCTTTTCATCCCTACGCGGAACCCAATCGTGACCGCAACGCTCACAGTGATGATGTGGAAGACCCATGCTCCCGATTCCCGCACCACTCATAGGTAAGCCTTCCCTATTTAAGATTAACCCATAGGTAAGTTACGCCTCTGCCTCAACCGTTTCCCCGCTCAACTCAAGCCAAGTCAGAACCGCCGACTGTTCCGCCTTATTCAAGGCCACACCCTCAACCGTGTTCCAGTAACGCAGCAACTTTGCATCCGAAGCCCGTTCAGGATGATTCTTCCAAAGCCACAATAGAAAGTCTTTCCCAAATATCTCTGGTTTGAACTTGAACTTGTAGTCCTCAATCTTCTGCCCTGTCCGATAAAACCCCCAATATGGAGGACACCAAAACGCAAACTCGTACAGAGGTTTCCCGAAACCAAGGTTCATAACCTCATTATAGTGGTCGCGGCTCTGAAAAAGGAGGACAGTACACATCCCGCTTCCCTTATTATCGTAGAATGGGGCGGCTAGGTAGTCAATGTTCCTTGCAATCCGTCGGTCAATAGCGTTCTCATCCTGCTCCGTAAAGTAGAAGTCAACCTTCTGCTTCCCCAAATCAGCGAGCAAATTATTCACAAAGCGGTTCTTCTGACTCGCACTCATCCGACTATCAATGTAGCGCCGAATCTCGTCAATGAACACGATGTCTCTTGGAAACGGGTCTTCCTCATCGCCAATCCGCTTCAGGATCTCCAAGTCGTCAAGGGGGCGATACTTATGCTGTAACCCAATTGAGCGAAGGTCGAGAAACACATTACTATAAACGGTGCGGATCTCCGCTTGGTGACACAGCCGATCCACGATGCACTTCACAACATAACAAGTCTTCCCATACCGCTTAGGCCCGACAACGCCAAAGGCCTCCCCGTATTCGGGGCGACCAGCAATGATAATGCTCACTGTTGTTCACGGCGCGGGACATAAGCCGTCTTATACTGACCAAAACCTAGCTTCGCCGCAAGCTGTTGCCCCCAACCGACATCATCACCCGCATAGGCCCGACTCAACGATGTAGTGCCAATGTGGACAGCTTCACCCCTTGATTTCCTTTGCAGACTCTTCCGGCACAGCCCGAACGCGTAGATGTAGATGTCCCAAAGCACAAAGCTCATTGCGTTCCCATCAGTCAACACACGCTGCTTCAATGCCAACCGCTGCGCGTACATACCCTTCTGGTCGGGAGGCGCAATCTCGTAGTCCTCTTCTTCAGTTGAAAGGATCAAGTTCACCATGCGACACGCCATCGCACCCGCCAAAGCAAGGATCTCGTTCTCCCTAAGCTCCGTCGCGCCAAACACATCGTTAAACTCTTTGCTCATGAATTGAGTCTCAATCATGGCGGCAAGCGACGTTTCGGGAGTCTTCTTTTCACCAGGGATAAGAACCGTGCCTCCAAGTGAGCCTCCCATTCCCGATGACTGAGAAACGGATAGGGGAGGAGTCTCACGTTGAACTGAGCCTAAGCCATAGAGTCTAGGATCGGAACTGTCTCGCGAGGTTTCGCCTCTTCTGTCTCCGAAGCTAGGGGGAACACTAGTGGATTTCAAAGGGGGGATTTTTCGGTCTTTGGGAAGTCTTGGAGGCATTTAGAAAATCCCCATCTTCACAATCAAACTACCCCAAGCGAAACCCATCGCAAGTCCAATTAGGATGTAGACAAAGACCATAGCAAGCTCCATGCGACCCTTCGGCAGATGCTCAATCAAGTTCTGCGTGAACTGTCCAAAGTAGCTCATTGATGCGGATGCCGCCATTAGGCTAGGCTTCGTCAACGTCATGTATTCTTCTGGATCGACCACCTTTGGCATGATGGCGTTTCTGACACGGTTAATGGCGGTCATGGCACTTGCCATATCCGCAGGTGAACAGTCATCCTTCTTTGTGGATAAGGGTTCAAGTTCAGTGACGGATTTCAATAGTTGCTCATCAATGTCCGCGATGAAACTAAAACTCCTACCGCCCCCCTCTGCAACATGGTAGATGCGGTAGGTCTTGCCGCCTAAAACGGTTGTCTCTGGCTCACCCTCCATGCCAATAGTCAAGTTAGGAGCGTTCTTGCCCTTGTTAGGCTTGAACGTGATATTCGTTCCCTTGATGACGCAGCGGTGTTTGCTCTGTGTGTGTCCTCGACGGTGATATTCTACCCTATCCTCAACTTTGCGGCTACTCATCGTGAAAGCCATGAAGATGAGGACAGCGATTAGGGGGAATATCCACCAAAAGGTTTGGAATACTTGCATGATCATAGCCATAACATTGCTCATAGAGTCTAGCCTCTAACTTGGATACCTCATAGGTGAGGGAGCGGAATAATAAGTGCATCTACTCAATTGGGCCTAAAGCGCGGAGCTTCGCACCCACACGTTCGCGGATTGGTTTCCCATTTTCTAGGGCATGTTCGACCTCTTTCCGATGCACCCGCTCCACAACCGCGCTATAGTTCTCCCAACTCATTGAACCCAAGTTCTTCAAGTGCCAACGGCGCTCGATCTCATCCGCGTACTCATGGCCCTCATATAAGTCGCTGAGTCCGTACCGCTCCTTCAGATACTTCTCAACGGTTTCATGGATGGCCATGCTTCGCCGGAAGCGCTGCGGAACATCATCGTCAACATAGACCTCGCTACTGTTCTTTGAATAGGAACCTACCCAAGCCTCATGAGGCACTATTTTGACCCGATTACTCAATACTTCGCCGTCGAAAGTCACAGTTATGCGGTTAGGCGAGTAGGTGAGGACGGAAACATTCTTGTCCTGAACCGGAACCACCTTTCCGCCCACAGCCACATAGCGGTAATGGTTCATCGGATATGCTAGTTTCCGTCCGCCAACGGGAAACGATTGAGCCCTACGCGGAGAACCACCGCGAAAATGTGTTGCTGTTCTGAATCTCAAGCTACATACAAGCCTTCTTTCTCAAGTTCTTTCAGTGTGAAAGCGCCAAACCCCCTTTCGTCGTTCAAAATGCTCACATATCCTTTGATATGTGTTTCGTCCCTAGCTTTGGCTTCAGCCACTCGATGATGACCGTTCTTTATCATGAATTTGTCTTCTCTTGGGCTATATAGAACGAATATTGGTTTTCCCGTACTACGGCTAGCGTATTGCGTTCCCATATGCTGTTCAGCAAAAGTCTCTTCTCCCGAAATTGTTTTTGAAACAGGTACATCATACAAGAAGTCAACATAGGCTAGGTTTGCAGTTATTCGGTCAATCTTAGGTTCTGATTCGTTTATGATCTGCATTGCTCTTTGACGTTCTTGACTTGAAAGTTGAGAAGGTTCCAACTCAGTAGAAATAACTTTGCCACCTTGAAGAGAAGAACCTACTTGGTATATTCGACCATGAGAAACAAATGGTTGTGATCTAGGTCGAACGAGTCCACCTCTGTAGTGGGTAGCTGTCCGCCATCTCAACAGCCATGCCCCTATCTAGCCAAAGCGGGAGCTTCTAACTCGCCCTCATCGATCATGGATTGGTAGAGTTCAGGGTATTTGCGTTTGAAGTAGCCGCGAGCAACCGCCCTCTGAGTTGAAGAACCGTAACGGATGCTGTTTGTCCATCTCTCAGCGTCAACAGGTAGCTTATCCTCTTCTACCTGTCTTCCCCGTCTGAGAAGTTCTTCCCGCCCACGCTCATATTGAGCCCGTAGATGTTTCGGGTAGGCTCTTGCGCGTCCATAGGTGTAGGCCGCCTTCTCAAGACCCGCACCCGTTTTCCTATGGATTTCCTTGCCCTTAGCAACTACCTTCGGCGCATAGTATCTAGCCTTCTGAGCCGCCACGCCTAGCTTTTCCCGAACCTTCGCCCAATCCACCTTCCCGCCCGAAGGAACCTCAGAAGCATAAAGACCCTCATAGATGTCGGGGTACTCAGTCTTCAACCGCGCCCTCGCCACAGCCGCTTCCGCTGGTTCACCCTCAATGCTCTGATTGACCATGTGCTTCACCTTGGCGCTCTCGTCCTCATCCATCTGTCGGTAATGTGCCTTCTCCAAGTAGGGGAGCCAGCCGAAGTCGCGTTCATGGTGGACTTCGGGTGCGATGTCGCGTTCCCGCTCAATCTCCTCTCGACCCAAGGGCCCTATTTTGCCGCCTCTGCTTCGGAGTTGGCTAAAGTAGTCAGCATCAGATTGGGCTGTCCGTTTGGTTTCGGGGTCTTGGGTCACATTGGCTAGGGCTTGGAGGCGTTTCCGCGCAAGTTCCCTACGAGCGTCTAGGCGTGAGCCTTTAGGTGTGGATGCTATTGCGTGGCTTCTCCTAGTTTCCGCTTTCTGGTCTTTTCCCCAACCGCCAAGGTTGCCTTCGGGAGAGAACCACTTCTCAACCGTCTTACCACCATGACCACTCATGTGAGGATGATATTGACCATGTCTTACATGCTCCTCACATTCTTTGCAAATATTATTTTTTGACCATTGTGGAAGAGGCGCTTCACAAATGAAGCATTTGTTCTGAGTCTTACCACCCTTTTTGAGTTGAGCATGATCTTCCGCTATCCTAGTCGCCTCTGCCTTCGAAGCCCAAGGATGCTCCCGCTGCTCCTGAACCACACCCGCACCCAAACTAGAACCCGGCACATAGCTCCTCCCCCTAGTCGGAAACGCTTGAGGACTACGCCTAGCACCACCGCGAAAATGAGTAGCAGTCCTAAACCTTGTCAATCCACTTCTCCCCTATGTCAATCTCACCCTTTCTGATCCAACTCTTGTTCACAAGCCTCCAAGCCATAGTCTCATGCTGATAATACGGCAACTCTTTCGTGTCAAAATGCTCGGCAATGAAGGCTTTAGCCTTCGCCATCACTTCGGGACTAAGGCTTCGTTGAACCTGAACATACTTGTTACCGCCTAGCAATATTTCGCCCGTAGCCTCATCGCGGTCAACCGATTCATACGGTTTGACAAGTTGCTCAACAAGCTCAATTGGAGGCCCATCCGTATAGTGAATGTCTACGGAAGATCCCCCGCTGAAGTGGTCGGAGCGTACCGAGAACTTTGTACTAGGATATGCACAACTCAAATCCTTACGAATGTGGATTGCTGTCTCTCTTGCCGAAAGAGCGGGTAGACTCTGCATGTCTAGCTGAATTATTTTCCCACCTTGGAGAGAAGAACCGACCTGATAGCCGCGCCCACGAACGGGAAATGCTTGAGGACTCCGAGACATACCGCCTCGATAATGAGTTGCTGTCTTAAATCTCAAAACATGTTCTCATCCAAAGAATTGGCTACTTGGACAATAGGCTACCTATGCTTTTTAAGACTTGCCCCTATCACGGTTCAAAAAGCTACTAGACACATGGATAGCCACACCCAATGTGAAAACCGTTGAACCCACCATCACACACATCACACCCACAAGCAAGTTTCCAAGAAGGATCTGACGCATCCGAGCCCACATATCCAAGACCGAGGACAGCCAGAACATTCCAAAAAGCATTAAGCCCCCGCCGAATAGCCCGAAGTTGAGGAGAGGCTTACGGTACATCACGAAGCTGTAGATCTCAAGGAACTGCCGTAGAATCCCGCTCCGGTGACTGTACCTATCATATTTCACCTTGATTGGGAGGCTCGCAATCCTGAAGCTTTGATTCTTCAACTGTTGGTAGATTTCGCTGTCCACGCCGAAACCCGACTCCACCAGCTTCAAGGAGCGAAGCGCATTGATGTTATAGGCGCGGTAGCCGCTCTGCGTACCCCTCTCCGATTGAGCGTCAAGCAGCTTGTGACCGAGTTTACGCATCTTCGGCAACCCTTCGGGAACACCCATCACCATGTCAACGTTTCCATCCTTCATAAGCCCGACAAGCCTAGCCATGTCGAACGGGTCATGCTGGTCATCCGCGTCCAAGGTCACAAACACATCACTATGCTCCGCGTCCTTCAGAGCATACTCAAATAGCGTCCGCATAGTAGCACCCTTACCCATATTCTGAGGATGACTAATGATATTCAGCCTAGTAGGATGAGCAGAGGCAAGTTGAGTCAGAATACGCTCCGTGTAGTCGCCACTCCCATCGTTGCAGACGCATACGGAGTCAGCGCCCGCCTCAAAACAGCGGATAACAACCTTCGCAATTGTTCGCTCACAGTTATAGGCAGGGATGAGAACAGTGGTCAAAGCTGGCACTTATCCCAACAATCCTCATGGTGAATAGGCGCAGAGGATGAACAAGTTTGCCTTGCAACAACAGTATCACCGACTTTAACCGATTCCCCACAGTAGGGGCAAAGCAAACGAGATAGACCGCGATTCCGAATCAATTTGGCAAGAATCCAAGTAGACATGGTATAATGATGCTTATTGCCCATTTTAGTCCATGTACCCCATGCTTCTTAAACGGGTCATCACTTGCTGACTGTCCTTGTCCTGTGTTCTTCCCGCCCTCTCCGCTACCTGAGTAGTCTTCAGTTCCTCCACGACCTCATCAATCGTCGAGGCCGAAGAATCAACCGGACTCGTACAGCATTCACAACCCAAGCTCCGGAACCGTTTCGGCTCCTTCCCCGAAAAGTAGGTCTTGGAAACATAGCTACTCCGGTAGAGAGGGTTGATTGGAAGGTTCCTATTTTGTATGTAGAGCCAGATGTCCAGCTCTCGCCAATGTAGGATCGGGTGAACCCTTACATGATGGACATCGCCGAAGTCCTTCTCCACGAAGTCCCATAGCTCCACAGGCTGCAACGCCTCAAAAGGAGCATCGCCCTCTTCGCTTTCGCCTTTCTCTCGCAGGTAATTCCACTTGAAGTCTCTGTCTCTGGGTGATACGGTGCGTTCCATGTTCCGCATGTAGTGTTCGTCGCGCCGGATGCTCACGATAACAGCGTCATATTCCCACTCCTCGATTGCTCTCCGGAGCGTGTTCGTCTTCAACTCTTGGCAACATTCAAGATGCGATGCGGTTTGTGGTGAGAGTTTTCCGAATTGGGGGCTTTTAGCCACTTTCAGGTCAAGGTTCCAAAGTTTCGCAATCTCGTCGCGGAACTGATAAATCTCGCGGAACTTGTGACCTGTATCAAGGTGAATTACGGGAAATGGTACTTCTCCGAAGAATGCCTCCCGAATTAGATTAAGCATTGATGTTGAGTCTTTTCCTGTGCTATAAAGAACGCAGGGGTGCTTGAATTGAGCCTTCACTTCGCGAAGGATGTAGACGCTCTTATCCACAAGTTCCTCAAGCATATTGGCCCTTACTCCACTTCATGTACTCAACAATGTCCTCAACCGTCTGCGTGAATTTGACCTTCGGAGCCCAATCAAGGTGCATGAACGCCTTCTCCGCCTTCCCCACGCTCCGCTGCAACTCCCCACTACGCGGAGACAGAAAAACAGGCTTCAACTCGCTCCCACATGATTCAAGGATCGTGTTCGTCACATCAAGGATCGTATACTCCTTCCCGCTCGCAAAGTGGAACACTTCACCGTAGTACAGCCCCTTTTCAAGACCATCCAACAGCTTCGCTAGTCCTCGAACCGTGTCCCTAGCATCCGTATAGTCCCGTATCTGCAACCCGTCGCCGAAGATGGTGGGTGCTTTCCCGTCAAGAACCATGCTTATGAACCTAGGGATCATTGCCTTCAAGCTCTGCCTCGGCCCCGTCTGGTTGAAGCAGCGGGCAACCGTGTAGCCGAAGGTCGGGTAGGTTCTCCCGTAGCTGAAGCAGTAGGCTTCTCCCGCTTGCTTACTCGCCGCGTACGGAGAACAAGGGTTGCGCCAAGGATAAGACTCATCCGCCTCGCCCTTCTCCACGTTGCCGATGACTTCGCAGCTACTCATGAACATGACCTTGGCATTCTCCTGTCGGGCGGCTTCGAGGATGTTGTAGGTTCCGCCTACGTTTGTGTTCCAGAAGGCTTGCGGGTTATGTTTGCTCTCGTCCACGCTGATCCTAGCCGCTAAGTGGGCGACAACGTTCATTGTCTTCACGGCTTGGGCGCATTCGTCGGGGAAACGCACATCTCCAAGGAAGGTTTCGATTCTATCGCTTACTGTATCTAGGTTCTGTTTGTCGGTGTTGTAGTGGAGCATCGCTCGCACTTGATGGCCTTCGGAGACAAGTTGCTTGCATAGCCATGAGCCTATGAACCCTCCGGCTCCGGTTACTAGGACTCGCATCGCATCTCACGCATTTATGGTTGAGGCTGTTGGCATTTAAAAGCATCCGTTTTTAGCTGGTATAGGTAGAAGTCGGGGAAGTCAAGAAGAATGTCATATCTGGTTTTGTCTACCACGATTTCGTAGTACCAAGGGCGGCTGTCGCTGAGTGCCGTGTAATGGGTGCTGTGGAGCTCCCCGTAGAGTAGGACTCGTTCATAGTCTGGAAGCATCGCCTCGAACTCTTCCCGCGTTACAGGGGGAGTTAGGACTTTCGTATCCGCGTTTTGAACATAGAGGTCAAGGGTCACAGACGGCTCCGCTAGGATGAGCGTCTTCGGTGAACCCGCAACATAGTCCGCCACTTGGAGGTATGGGGCGCGGTAGTCGAATGAGAGGCGGTTCACCTTGTTCACGGAGAGGGCGGATTGGAGCTGACTAGGCAGGTAGATCCCTGAAACAACTAGGCTTGCGACAATGGCGAGTAGCATGGGTTTCTTTAGCTTCGGCTTCTCCGTCAGAAGGAATGCAAGCGGAAAGATGAGGAGAATAAGGGGATGAGCGTACCGGATGAAGGTGCTTACTCGGTCAAACGTCAAGTACATAGCATAGTAGCTCTGCTCCCAAACGGTTCCGCCATAGGTTAAGGCAGATGTGAAGCCTATGAGGAATGAGTAGCTGAACCTCCGCTTCCAGATTGCGTAGAAGAACCCGACCAAGGAGAAGACGGCTATGAGGCCGAAGCCTAGAGCATAACCCGCCAACGAGTTCCGCACAAGCGAGACCAGCCTCCCGCCTAGACTCACGGTTTCATAGGTTCTCCCCAAGAAACTTGGGATGTAGGGAAGTGTGTCATGTTCAATGGCTAATCGCAACGCGCCGAGAATAGGCACTTGGCTGGCAAACGAGAAGCGGTTGAATAGGAGAAACAGCATAGCGGCTAGGACACCGCCATAGCTCAGAATCACCCGCCTACTAGCTTTCATGTGGAACAGATAGAGCAAGTTTGCGACAACGAAGAGGAAGTAGACCTCTCGCATGAAGACGCAGAAGCCCATACATGCACAACCCCACATATACCGCTTTGTCAATACAAAGTAGCTTGACGCAAGAAGGAGTAGAAGCGTCATAGTCTCAGTTAATGCCATAGGAACCATCGCGATGAAGATTGGAACCATGAAGACAAATGCGACGGAGTAGCGGCTCTCGTATCCTTCCAAGGCGCAGATTTGCTTGACCAAGTAGAGGGATACAACCGCCATCATGCTGCTTAACATGGCTTGGAAAGCGACATACGATTGAAAGATGTGTAGGTTGAACATGATGCTTAGAACCGTTGCATAGATTTGGTAGCCGAAGCGGGTGAAGAAGGCGAATAGGAGACCGTTGCCCTCGAAATAGTTGTGAGCCATGAGGTAGTAAACGACCTCATCCGGAAGCACATAGCCCGTCACCCAAGTATAGATTGAACGCACAATACCTAGAGAGATGAGAGCGGCAGAGTAGAACAGCCATAGCTTCCCCTCAGAGTCTAAACGCATCCAACCTCACCCAGAATGAAGGTATAGAAGTCCGTTATAGAATGCGGCTCAAAGTCATGGTTCTGACTCATGCTCCAAAAACATTCGTGGCTGTGAAGACCGTTCTGCTCCATCCCATGATCCGACACAATCAACAAGAGAACATCCTTCGGCAGCGCCGCCTTCAACTCAGCCACAAAGTCGGTTACGGAGCGGTAGGCTTCCGTCTGCTTCCCATAACTCGACGGGTACACATGCCCAACCGAGTCAAGGAGCTCAATGTATCCCATAGCCAAACTCCAATCCCCGCCCGTAACACCCAAGCATTCCTTGAAAGTCTCACGCGTAGACAGCCACAGAAGAGACTCCCAAAGAGGAATATTCGCCAACATGTTCGTCAACATCATAACACTATGCTCACTCGACAAGTTCCACACAGGAACCCTAACTGCCACACTACTCTTAACAACATCGAACAGAGTAGGCCCGACCAAATCCTGTTTCCCGACATAGCGGTGACGACTTAGGAAATCGGTGAGAAACATTTGCAGAGGAACATTCTTAGGAACCAGATGGATGAAGCGAAACATCAACTTCCGGAGAACTAGACCAAGATGCGGTGTGATTTGGAACATATTCAATATGCGCTCGTATTTCCCGAACCTGTTAAAGTGTCGCCAACCTTGAATCTGAGTCTGAGGCGTACCCGTTATGAAAGAGGCCCACACTTGAGGACTCATAGGCGAACCAATCCGGTTGTCAATCAAGCTAGGAAAATGTCCACTCTTCGCCTGTTTCAACTCTTTCAACCCGAAGAGGTCAACAAGGCGATAATCACAACCGTCAAGACCGAGAATGAAAACTCTCGGCAAAGGCTAGACCACTCGCTCTTTTAGTAGATGAACATGATTCATAAAGGCGAAGCAAAATGAGGCGGGAGAAAGTAGACCGTGAACCATGAGGAACAAGTCAAGCCTATTCAGAACCGTGAACGGGATTAGCAAGAACACTACTCCGTCTGCGTTAGTTAGGTTGTATGCGAGTTTTAAAAGCATCCCTGTACCGCCTTTGAAGAACCTTGTCTCCGCCGCCTCTTTATGCGTGAAGACGGCGCGGGTGAAACCGTAGAAGAGGCTACACCACGCACCCAAAACCGCATACATTGAACCTATGCCTACAGAGAGGAACAGGAAAGCAACCACGACTTCACCCGTCAAAGCCTCGAAGAAAGCGCCCACAGAGGATGCTTGATTCGTGGCTCTAGCGACCACGCCATCGCAACAGTCAAGCACACCCCACAGGTTCAACGCGACAAGCCCAAAGAACATTAACTCGCGATTGGGGATGATGCTATGCAACTGTAGAAAGCAGACACAGCCTCCCAAACCAACGATGAGACTTAGCAGCGTGACCCCATTCGGAGACACCTTCAACCTGATAAAAAGCCAAGACAACGGCAAACTAACGCGGTGTAACACGACTTGGCCCCAGATGCTGAAGCTGTCCGGTATCGTCTTGCTCTTGAAACGGTCAAGATCCTCAAACATCACTCCTTCACCGCCTTAATGAAAGTGGATAGCAAAAGACCATTCTCAAAGTAGGGGATGGCCTCAACAACCTTCAGCCTCTCAGAGACCAACTTGACACCCTCCTCAACACTATACCTCTTCGCAAAATAGCGACTATTCGGAAAGCCAAGCGAGTTAAAGCTGATAAGAAGAACACCAATAGGCTTCAAAACGCGGAAACAGGCATCAACCACCTTCGCCTCATCCACCAACATAAACCCAAGTGTATGCAATAGAACTATGCAGTCAACGCTTCCACTATGGAGCGGAAAAAGGTCTTCAATGTTTCCCACAAAGTCGGGTCTTCTCCGAGCGTCAATGTCCAAAGTGTAGTATGTTGCATTTGGGAAGAATCGACGATATTCAAAAACGTCTTCACCGCTTGCAGCATTCAACACATAGGAACCAACGCTCGTTATTGAAGCGCCATTGGTTCGGAGAAAGTTTTCCGTGAACCTTCGGATTCCAAGCCTATTAGGATAGTGAAGATAGTATAGGAACCGCCTCACTTTGCGGCTCAGAGTAGACCCATCTCCTTGAAGTTTTCAAGTTTCTTGGCAACCACGCCCATGAACTCGCGGGTGTACTCATACTTCGGATGAAGATAGAGTTCCTTGGGCTCACCCGACTCAACGATTCTGCCTTGATTCATGATTGCGATGCGGTCACTCATCGAGATCGCTTCCTCTTGGTCATGCGTCACATAGATAGTCGTAATCTTAAGTTCCCTCTGAACCCTACGGATCTCGCTACAGAGGTCAAGACGCAGCTTTGCATCCACATTGCTCAAGGGCTCATCAAGGAGAAGCACCTTTGGTTTGACAACAAGCGTACGCGCCAAAGCCACACGTTGCTGTTGACCCCCGCTGAGTTGACCTGGGAAACGCTTCCCAAGGCCGCCAATTCGAGTCACCTCCATCTCGTCTAACACCCGCCTATCCACATCCCTTATCCCCCTAGCGCGTAGACCGAAGGCAATGTTCTCATAGACAGTCATGTGTGGAAACAGCGCATAGTTCTGATAGACGATTCCCACATCCCTCTTCTGACAGGGAAGATGTGTTACCTCGGTTTCGTCAAAGAATATCCGACCACTATTCGGCGTTATTGTTCCGAGTATGAGGCGGAGAGTCGTTGTTTTCCCACAGCCCGAAGAGCCTAAGAGGGTTAGAAACTCGCCGTCCTCAACCTTGAAGGAGAGGTTGTTAATGACCTTTGTTTCCGAGTAGTGTTTGGAAAGGCCTTGAGCCACGATTCTAGTCATTGTTTCCACCAAACCTATTCGCTGATACCGTTGAGGCAATCGCGAAGAGAATGAGGAGTGTTGATAGGACACCCGCGATTCCAAGGATGCCCCAATTCCGCTCCAGATATATCCGAATTGGAATCGTGATCCAATCCGCACCATAGACCATGATGCTGACGCTTAACTCGCTCACATTCATTCCCATTCCCAACACGGTTGCGGAGAGGATGCCTTGGCGAGTCAATGGAACTATGACTCTTTGAAAGGTGTTGAGGCGGTTTGAACCCAAACTATAGCTTGCTTCAACAAGGCTGCTAGGTATTTTCCTCATTGACGCGTGGACTGTTTTGAAGGCTAGAGGGGAGACTATTGTGAAATGTGCTAGGAGCATTATCCAAAATGTGTTCCTAATAGATGGGTAGGCCGTCAGTAGACCTAACGCTAAGACTGTACCCGCGACGTAGGTGGGAGCAAGCATTAATGTGAAGAGAAGTCGCTTTCCTTTGAACTCGTAGTAGAGGAAGATGTAGCTTGCGAGAACCGCGTAGGCGACGGTTAGGGCGGTTGCGGCAACTGAGATTATGACAGTGTTATAAATAGACTGTAAGAACATCGGCTCAAACAGCTTCACCCACCACTGAAGACTAAACTCACTAGGAAACGCAGTTGACCAGCGCGGAACCACACTCAACAGGAACACAACGAAAAGGGGAAAAACAATCAAGACGGCTAGAAACGCGAAGAGACTCCATGTCAAAGCCCTTTCTCTCATTTCCAAAGCCGCTCCCCCGCCAACTGGAAGACCAAAGCAACCCCGAACGTGACGCATAAGGACATAGTGGCAATCGTATTCGCCATAGCGTAGTCCATCTCATACTGCCCAAACATCAAGTAGGTCAAGGTCGTAATCTTACCCGTACCAAGGGCCAAGACAACGCTAATCTGGTTGAAGACTAGGAGAAACGTAATTAGGCAACTCATCGCAAAACCGTAGCACACCTGTGGAAAGACGACGCGACGGAAAGTGTAGAAACCCTTCGAGCCTAGGCTTGTTGCCGCCTCTTCAAGAAGAGGGTTAAGCTCCTCAAAACTGTAGAACAGTGGCACGATGAAGTAGGGCAAGAAGAAGAGGACATTCGCAAGAACTATCCCATTCACTGAGAACATGGACATCGGGATCTGTAAACCAACGAAGCGCAGCAACTCGTTCACGATACCCGCTTGCCCGTAGATGTAGATTAGGGCGGTGCAGAAAACGTAGCTACTGAACACAAGGGGAAGAGAAGTGAGCAGTCGGACAACCTTCTTCGCCCTCACAGCCCTACGCGTGGCGGAGACAATCAGCAATGCGACGGGAGCGATGAGAACCGTCGAGAAGAACGCTATTCCTAGACTGTTCAGGAGAGCTTGCCGATACATCGGCTGCTCAAAGAAGCGCACATAGTTCCCACCAACGGAGAACGAGTTAAACACAATCTGGCTCAGAGGGTACAGGAAAAGAAAAAGGGGGAAGAGAAGAATGCCAACGATTAAGGCATACTTCTCATAGCGCATCACAGCACCTAGATAGGCTGGATCTGCTCAAGCCAACGCTGCTTCCAACCCGCCATCTTAGACGAGATTTCCGCCCAATCAAGCGGAATCACAGGCTTACCCTGTAACGGTTCCCAAATCTTGCGAAGGTTCTCAGGAATCGCAGCGTCCATGTTGCTCCGGCAAGGGTAGCCATAGCCCGCTGTCACATAGCCTTGGCCCTCAACGGAGAGCATGAAGTCAACGAGCCTCTTAGCCTCTACCAAGTGGGGAGCGCCCTTCGTTATGGCTACTGCAACATATCCCGCTATTTGGCCCTCATTCGTGATGTCGATGTACTGGTCTTTCAAACCCTTGGTTAGTACGTCGGTTGTTACCGCTGCGTCGTCGCTTACTTGTATCCACATTTCGCCTTTGTCAAGGAACTCGCCAAGGGCCAATGAGTCATGTCGAGCGACGCTTGGCTCAAGCTCCGCCATGAAGTTGAATGCTTCCTCTTCGCCCATTACCTCAATCAAGGCACACATGAAGCGTAGGCCGTTGCCGCTCGTCGTGGGGTCGGGGTATGCGATTCTGCCCTTATATGCGGGATCAAGTAGGTCGTTGAAGGTCTTAGGTGGGTCGGTGACATATTTGGGGTTGTAGGCGATGACGGTGTGGAAAGCGTACCATCCGCAGAAATAGCCGTCCTTATCCTTGAAGACATCGGGATAGTTCGCAGACTCAGTTGAAACATACTTCTCCAACGCGTTCTCCGTCTTGGCTTGAAGCATTGATGGAAGAGAGGCGATGCAGATGTCCGCAGAGGGAGCCCCCTTCTCAGCAACGACCTTGTTCACAACCGCGCCAGATGCTCCAGGTACGATGTATTTGACTTTGATTCCCGTCTTCGCGGTGAATGGTGGGAGGGTTGCGGCGAGCATTTTTTCGATGGCGGAGTTGCTTGTGTAGATGAGGAGTTCTACGGGTTTCGCGGGCATAAGTAGAGGAATGGTGAAAAAGACCGCTACAATGACGCAGATGATTGATAGCGAGTAGAAAGCCCATCGGGTTCGTCGTTTTTCTTTTTCTTGATTTTCAGTCATTTAAATTTCATCTCTCTTGCATATGCCAAATCTTGTGGCGTATCCACTTCTATCCAAGGAAGTTGCCCTGTTGCCTCATAGTGGAAGTCTCTGCTCTTTATGAGGCGGTTGAAGGGTTCAATGATCTCTTTACGCGCCGAACCGTTCTCCAAAAGGTATTCTTCAAGCAAGTTTGCAAGGGCGGAGCTACAGTCTGAGTCCATCTTGAACAGTGTCAACGCTTCACCCAACCAGCCTTCGGGGTAGGGCGGAAGCCATTTCAAAGCTGAGAGAAGACCGCCTTGACCATACGCTAAAGTCTCCTCATCCAAAATGGGCTTGTGGTATTGGTCAACTAGGATGCAGTTCTTGTAGTTACTCTGCATCAAGTTCGTCATTATCGTGGGGTGCATGTAGTGGTCGCCCTCAAGGACTAGGCAAGACCCGCGACGGAGGATTGGGGAGGCGATGTAGAGTGTCTGAGCCGCCCCTGTGACTTTGTAGAGAGGGTTTGTTAGGAAGCTGATTGGTACTCCGCGATAGGTTTTGTGGAAGAGTTCTCGGAACTTGTATCCGAAGTGTCCGATGCAGATATGGATGCGCTTGACCGCTGTTTTACTATCTATGAGTGTGTCGATTAGGTGTTGTATGAGGGGTTTGCCGTTGATTGGGAGCAGGTTCTTGTTTGTGGTGTAGGTAGGGGGTCTTAGGCGTTCTCCGATTCCGGCGCAGAGGATGATGGCGTGGATTTGGTTTGTCATACGCAAGTTATAGTTACATGGCTTGATTTATAAGAATATGCTCTGTTTTAGGGATTAGGGGTAGCAAAGTCGCTGAACCCCCGAACATAATAGCCCATATAACGCGAGATTCAAAGTTCCAAACCTCATCTGGAAACTTAGAGGGAAAGCGCACAAACCAAGTGACTACATCAACGACAATGGAGAGCACAATAAGAGCCACAGCCCACTTACGCCCATTCTTCCAAAGCTCCTTAAAATAGAAGGGTAACAGCGCGAGATAGGGGCTTGTCAGCATCATTGTCACAAGGACTTGTTCCACAGTTGGGTTGAACTTGACCGCTAGGAAGTGGTGCGGGATCTCCCATACTTCGGTTGCGGCGAATGTTGCCATCACCGCCATCACAATCCCGTAGCTTCTAGGGTAGCCGCGCATCCAAATTGCTAAGGCCACATAGATGAAGAGAGCCGACCAGATGTAGATGTTCCGCCCCAAGATGCCAACCATCACAACTTCGGGAAACAAGTTCAACGAGAACCCAAATGGGAGAAACGACATGAAGAGGAACATGCTGACAAGGACATAATCGGACAGCTTCCTCGCGATGGCGTACTTCATCTTCCAAAGCAGCACAAGGTACAGAGGCCCGAAGTAGAGGCCCACCTTCACCGTGTCAAGTAAGAGGCTCATTTCTTCGCCATGACTTTAGGCGGTGATTTCAGCCTCATTCCGAGGATTATCAGGAATACGCCGGATAGTGAGAAGGCGATTTGGAGCATCTGTATTGGGATGGACATGCCGATCAGTAGAAAAACAGCGCCGCCGCCGATGTAGAGGATTCTCGTCGGTACGCGTTTGAGCCCGCTAATTGCGAGCTTGCTGATCTGCTTGCTCTTTGCGTCTCCTATATGGGCTACGTTGGGGTTTTCAATAGTTACGACGGTTGCGGGTTGGGTTCCCAAGCCCCATAGTTTTCCTAGTTGCCCGACGCTGTTCAGGTAGTTCCAGAACCACGCGATGAGGATGGCGTAGATGTTTGCAAGCCACAGCGGGAACAGGTTCACAGTTGAGTAGAGGATGACCATGTTGATGATGATGCCTATTCCACATACTAGGCCGTACATCCAGAAGGACAAATGTTTCAAGTAGAGGGGTTTTAGGGTTTCAGGGCAGTAGCGCAGGATGATGTCGGGGAAGTAGACTCGGGGCTTAACGGATGCCGCGTTCTTTCTTGTAGATTTCGGTTTGCTCAACTGTCATTCCTTCCATCTCGAAAAGTTCTCCGAAACTTGCGGGGCGAAGAGTCATGGGGGCGCTTTCAAGCGGTATTGTCTTTTCTACCCCGTTGTTGCGGTTGTATGCAAAGTTCTTGTGGTCAATGTTGATGCGTAGGTGCTTGAAGGGGGGTAGGCGTTGGTGTCCTACGAGTTCGCGTAGGACTTCCTCGATCTTGCTCGGGTTCTCAGGGCTCATCCACTGGACATGGATCTCCATGAAACGCTGCTTCATTTCAGTTTCTCCTTGATATGAACATGGCTAACATACCAACCAACACGAAACTTATGAGCGTAAGAAACATGACATCAACGATAGTAACTGAGCCAGTAACAAACTCGTCAACGACGATGCCGTGACTGTATAGCCAAAAAAGGAGATAGCTAACGAAGATGCCAACGAAGGTGAACCCGAACATGATTGCGAAGCTGTGAGCCATTAGTCTCTTCTCCTTTTAACCCAAATTATTAATATGCCCATCGTTCCGCCCATACCGCAAATATAGAAGAACCAGCCAAACCACGAAGGCAGAAGCGTCCGAATGAGGGCAATTTCCCACTTGATTGGAACAGTAGCGTTTGTCACAGTGAAACGCTTGATATATGTTTGAAAACCCGTCTTGACGATTGTAACATTATATGGACTATTGGCATTGGTTAGGTTTTGCTGTGGAATCCAACCCGTACTATTCGTCAGCCAAGAACCGACAATGCCCCCGCCCCCGCCATAGAAGAGGAGGGTTACATTGGCGTTGGGTATGGCTGTGCAGTTAGGATAGCCTACGCGTAGGTCAAAGGTGTGGGCGGTAGTTACATTTCCAACGGGAACATAAGTACCCGTTAGTCTTGTCTTCGGATCAGTATTGTAGAAGGTTTGGCCTAGAAGCACATCGCCGACAGTTGCGTTTCCCGTCAGAGATAGACTGCCCATTAATTGTGTCAAGGGGTTAGTGTTGTAGAAGCTATATCCTTCCATGACTTCCGCAGCGGTAGCGTTCCCTGTAAGACTTAGGCTCCCCGTTCTCTGCGTCGTACTATTATTGAAGAAGGTTTGACCATTGACAACATCGCTCTCCGTCGCGTTCCCATTCAACGCGAATGTCCCCGTCAGCTTCGAGTCGGCATCGTCTTTATAGAAAGTTTCCCCAAGCAGAACATCACCAACCGTTGCATTACCCGACAACTGTGTACGCATGTAGCATCTCCAATCTAGCGGCTCGTCTAGCACGATGTCGTTGTGGGTATAAGGCATATACCCTGCCTTGGATATGGTTAGGTCGAAGGGGCCGTAGTCCTGAAGCGTATTACCTGTGTCTGAAGTATAATAGCCTCGGCTCACCGTCTGCTCCGCAATGGTTCCGTCCGCTGCCGTGTTTACTGAAAAGACGTTTGCCGCCGCCGCATCCTTTAGAGTAACTGTTGCGCCGCTGATGGCTACTCCAGTGGAGTTGAATATAGCAAGATTGAAAGTATATTGTCTGAATAGTTTTCCAGTATTGCCGACTCCTCCAGAAAGCGTCCAACTCACATCTGCATCGACAACATATTGGTCAGCATAGGCTCCGATGCCAGTGAATGTGAATGTTGCTACTGCAAGGTTTCTTGCCTTCAAATTCGTTATCGTCGTTGATATTGCCAAGGTATAATAATTGATTGCCGTATTTGTACTTGCGATAAAGATGTCATTGAATGTCCCACTTTTGAATGGGTACATGGCGGCTGTTCCGCTATTGATTATCGTGAGACGGTTTACGTCACTTGTTCCTTGAATCTCAAAAATGGCACTATTCAGAAGCATACAATCATACATATTTCCGTTGACATCAACATAAACTCGAACCCCTACAGGGCCAATGGCGGTCACACCGTAGAGATTGACAAATCCTGTAGGCCCGTCAACCATGGGCATATACACATTTTTTGACCCAGTATATTGAAGTACAACCCCGTTTTCCCCTGTCTTGCTTGCAGCATTATCTAGGCTTCCAAGAGTGAACACAGCATCATTTCGCACAATAATGGCCCAGCTGTATGCTACATTGGTATAGGTGAATACGACTAGCTTGTTTGTATCTGTGAAATATGTTGCCGTGCCTGCTGTGCCGACTTGGAGTTTTGCGTCGAATTGATACTGTGTCGTTGTTTGTTTCCAGACTACGCCCCACTGACCCTGAGTCAACGTGTAGGTGAAGCTACCAGCCCCAACAAAAGCCGTCACCTGAGTCGTCGTAACCGTCTTGAACCATTGAGCTGTAAAGTAGTTCCCATTTCCCGTAACTGATATGACCTCGCTCTGAGCCCCCCCGTCCCTGTTCGTGCCGACAACCGTGATCTGAGCACTTGTGAGCCCGCTCCAAGCAGAAACAACAATATAGAGGTCTTGCCCCGTCGCCCCCCCGAGGACTACATAGTCCGCTGGTCGAAGCGCAGAGGACACAGCCACAGGGTTAGCGTCCGTCCCCGAGATCCCTGCCCTAGACGCAAGGTTGAAAGTCCCCGCCTTATCCGCAGTCCAGAGGTCGTTGAAGGTTATCGGAGCCCCAGATGTGCCTCCTGTTGCCGTTATTGTGTTCGTAGCCGTAGAATAGGTATAGGTCGGGTCGCCGATCTTGAAGCGCACCCCTTCTTTCCAGTTCCGAAGTTTAAAAGTTAAACTGCCGTTTCCAAGTAAATCTAACTTGCTCGGAGGAGATACTTCAAAAAATTCTTGGAGAGCAAGGCCTGTAACGTATGAACCCCTTTCGTCAAGGACGAAGAGGTTGCCGCCTATGTAGCTCAGTTCAAGCCTCTTAGCCTCAGACTGAAACATGGAAACATCCGCGAAGAGAGGCGCATAGTCCTCATAGAGCTTGCCAAACTCGACAGCCTCATACTCCGCCGCCAGTTCCTGCTTCGTCTTTTGCTTTGGCTGCGAGACAAGGACTATCCCGCCCTCTTTCGGTTCCTCACCTGACCCTGCAATCGCCTTTGACTCTTGGAGGATCTGTGTTATTTTCGGTATAGGGTTCTCATAGACCGCAAGTAAAGTACCGTTTTCCGCAAAATGCTCATAGTAGGGCTTCTGCCTCCAAGTCATGTTCCACTCCCGCCACGGGTTCTCCAACAGGTTCTTGAGAGTCCTACCGCCAACCACGCTGAAATCGTACTTAATGAATAGCCCAAAGCCCTCATTGCTCTGGATCTCCCACCCATAAGTCGGGTACTCCCACAGGACAGAGCCGTCCTTACTTGTAACTACCTCATGGCCCTCAATGACATGGCGAACCATGCCACTATTCAGGGGAGGCTTCACAATCTGAGCCTCAACGGGCAACAGCAATAGGAGCGGGCTCACCGCTGACACGAAGAGAATAGCTAAGAGGAGCAGGGAGAGGCTAGAATGCTTTGTCAAGTTGCTTCTTCACCAATTTCCAGAGTAGTTTGAGGATGATGGGGCCGACGAAGATTAGGCTAATGATGAGTCCTAGATATGTAAATTCGAGGTAGTTGCTCACTCTTCCATCCACTCCTTGCAACGATAGATCACATAGCCCGATACGATGAAGACGAATGGCATCGCAAGCCAACTCTTCGCCGCATCCAACTGTTGCGTCATCGAGTAGCCCGAAACGTAGCTTATCCGACGCTCCACATCCATCACCGTAACGTCCACGAAGCCGCGTCTCAGATCCTTCGTCGGGTTCACGCATTCGACCAAGAGGTACGACTGTTCACCCGCCGGAAGAACCGCCGACCCGTTCAGCCCCATGTCGCTATCAAGAGTCCAGTTCAATAGCTCTGGCGACGCAGAATAGACCAGACGCACAGGGACAGAGCCATTGTTCACAAGCCAGTAGCGACGCACCACGCGCCCGAACCCAGCCACGTTGAACGTCACACCCTTCGTCTGGAACCCATTAATGTCCGTGAAGTAGACGGCGCTCTTTAGGAGGAAGTCTGTCTGAGGGTAGTACCACGCGATTGCTAGGAGAACGACGGAGAGAAGGAACCCCGTATAGAAGAGAACCTGCTTTTCACTTACCAACTGCTTTCAACCTCCAATACATGTAACATGAAACTAAGATAAGCCCAAGGTTCACCACATTCAACGCCGAAACCGTCCAACTAGGAACAAAATAACCCGTCTGGATCTGATAGCCTTCTATAGATGGAGCTACAAACTCATGGTTCCACCAGCCCAACCAACCCGCCACATCAAGAAAAGCACTCACGGAGACAACGCCTATCAAGACAAGGAGAACCAAATAGCGTCGATTCATCTTAAAGACCCACCCTCTCCAAAGCCTCCACAACCGGAACCCCACGCATCCGCTTCAAAGCCCTAGCGTCAACGTGGAACACGAACCACCCAACCTCAGCCAACTCAATATCACGCTCCAAGTCAGCCGCCTTATCAAGATGCCAATAATCCCCATCGTACTCCACATCAATGCGGCAACTAGGAACCCCAATGTCAGCAAACCGCGTACTTGCATTCGTCACAATCGGGTACTCCATCTCCGCATCCGCAAACACCTGCTTCAGAAACGCGAACAACTCAATCTGAAGCTTAGACGGATGCTTCATGTGACGGTTCCCATGACACTCTGGATTTAGTCGGTAAGCAAGTTTCAAACCCTCAGAAACGCGCTTTCGTAGAGCGGGATCTTGGAAAGCAATCTTAAGTCTTTTAGAATGCTCCGTACGGAGAGTAGGATCTTGAGATCTCTTCCTAAAGGCAGTAGTCATTCGTTCCCTAAAGTCAGCATTTTCCCAAAGCCTCTTATGCGACTGACTCAACTTTAGGCGAAATTCAGGATGATTCTTGCGTACTTCAAATGAAGTCTCTATACCCCTAGCAAAGAATTTCTTGCGACTGTCTTCATCCATATTCTTGAAGGATTCAATTTTCGCGGCAATCTGCTTTTGTCTGAATTCCTCATCTTCATGCCATTTTCGTTTCAAAGTCTCCCCTTGCTTCCGATGCGCTTCAGCACCACACGCAAACTTGTTCTCAACTTCACCACTACGAACCGCCTCAGTCAACCGCCTATGACCAGCACGCAAAGCAGCAACATGTTCAACACTAATCTTTCGACCCCGATTCTGATAGCCTACTTTGCGGAAGCGTTCAGCTTGAGCCAAACGACGCTCAGGAGTCCAAGCATGTTTAATGGTTTCACCTGCCTTGCGACGAATCTCATTAGCTTTTATGCTTCCATAAAGAGTCTCGTAAGATTTACCTTTTCTCCATCCCGTTCCTTTCGGCAAGCTCTTTTTATCCTCCTTTTTGTAAATCATTCATAATTTAAACTCCCCCAGACAGGAACGGTAAATGGCTCTTCACAAAACCGTACACCTGTCGGAACTGTTGCCACATCCACTGGAAGATATAGAACAAGTTCTCAAACAGCATCCTTGCCATGACGAAGAGGTTTACGACGCGCCCTGGGATTCCGCTCATGCCGTCATCGATGAGGTATTTGATGAGGAATATGAGGATGAAGCCGCCGTTTGTGAGGAAGATTATGGGTAGACCGACGATTCCCTGTACGCTGCTGAAGTCGGCAACTATGGTTGTGAAAGGTAGGGTGAAGGTGGTTCCTGTGAAGAGGGCGATTATGAAGAGGATTGGGAACCCGATTAGGGATAGGGTGTTCGTTGTGAACCATACGACGGCTTGAAGCACGTAGACAATCAAGGTTGTGACGAATAGAACGAATTGAACCACGAAAGTTGCCATATAGGGTATTGCCGAAGCGGTTATTAGCACCCACCCCCAAACAATCGTGAATGCAGTCATCATCACGCCCACAGCGGAACTGAACATACCACGCCTTCCAGTAATGTAGAACAACCCGTTATCAATCGCCCCGATGAAAAGGGGAGCCCCCGCGAGCAAGGCCCGAACGAACAAGTCGCCCACCCTCAAGAAACTTGAAAGCAGAATGTTCAAGAAGCCGCCAGCGGGCATCGTAGGCATCTGAGTCGGCACAAGGATCGGCGTATTGATGCCTTCCATTGGGCCGTTGTTGATGTATTTGAACTCTAGTAGATCGTAGTCTTTCAAAGTGTAGTTGAAACTGTAATCTCCCGTCCGGTAGACCCTTGCCCAAAACTTCATCAACTTAATATCCTTTGAAGGATAGACCAAATTCGTCACAGGGTCTTTCAAGTCAACGAAGAACATACTCTGAGTCACCTTTTCCTTCATAGCGCCCCACTCATGACCGCTGAAGAACCTATACCACCAACTCGCCCTATCCGAGACACCGTAGGTTACAGCGTTGACGCGCCCGCCGATGACGGTACTGCCATTTACCTTGTTGAACCAGAGGTCAAGGTAGAACCGACTGAGCTGGTTTTCATCCCTTACTCCTTCCCAAAAACTGTAGAGGTTATCGCTTTTCACCTTCACATTGCGGTCAAACCAAGTCACATTCACCTTGATCCAGTTCTCCAAGTCGCTTATGTGACCGCCCGTGATGTTCAAGCGTACGCGCCATTGCTCAAAGAAACCTATGTCGTTGCTACGGCAGACATTGATGCCGAACTCTACATAGCCCTCGTTGAAGTGGGGAGCAGTTGTTCCGAGAATTAAGCCGAACGGCCCCAAAGTTACGGTTTGGGTTACGGCTTCAGTTGAGCTGGCGAATGCGAATAGGGCGTGGACTTGTTGGAGGCGGCGGTAGATCGTTGATGCTACGGTTTCGCCCTCTGTTCCTCCCGCCCAATTTTTCCAGAGTTTAATATCGTCCCAATAGCTTGAACCCGCATCCCCCGTTCCCGATACAAGGGCAATGATGCCTAGACGATGTACTCCGAACCCCGCGTCTATGTTTCCAGTGAAGCTTAGACCCCCATCAATATACATGTCATAGTCTCCGCTAGTCACATTTATCAACCATGTCACATTGTAGGTCTGCCAAGGCACATAGGCTCCCACTGAATGATAGCCCATTGCGACTGAGTCCCATACGCAGATGCTTAGATTATGCAAGAAGGCTGCATTGACATGGCTTAGAGCGGGCAAGCTACCGTCCGTTATCCAAACTGACCATTCACATGAATTAGATGAACTTGCAAAGAAGACTTGGGCATGAACAATGTCGGAAGTGATGTTCTTGAACTGTTGAGATGCCCAAACATTAGGCGCTGACGCAACACTTGTCAAGTGGAGGTCATATTTGCTTGTCGTTACCGTGTTCGGAAAGTCTCTGTCAACAACCGCCGTACTTCCATTCACAGCGTAGATGTTCCAACTTGGAGAAATCTCGCCGTGTTCAAAATTGTCATCCAAGATGTCTGCGGGTGTATAGACTCCTCCAGCCCATATCTCAAAGATGTCGCCGCCTATTGTGCGCCCCCCGCTTCCAAAGACATCCAATTCTCCCAAGCCACCTAAGCTGTAGATGTTGAAATAGTCAGAACCGACGAGAACCCAAGGATCAGCGGAACCGTCCGTGTAACTAACCCGCATATACACGTCCACACCCAAAACGTCGAGCAGGGTGATCTTCAGGTGAACCTTACGGTAGACGACAAGGCTCACGCCCGCCGTTTCCACTTCCTGAGCGACGCGGGCATCTATGTAGTCGCTTGACTCACCGACTTGCCATGTTGCCTTCGTCACATGGTCGTAGGTGCTGTTTGCCCAATGCCAACCATCTGAGAACGCTATGGTAACATTCTTGATGAGTTGGGGGGTTGCCGTGAATATTGATTCCTTGAAGGTATACCATTTCTCCTCGCAGAACAACCAGCTACCGCAACCCTCCATATCGGTAATCTCGAAGAAGAGTGTGGAATGCCCGACTGGGCCTGTGATGCCGCCCGAACCCATGTGGTAGTAGTGGATGTCCATTATGGTAAGGGCTGCGGGGTCTGAATCGACGGCGTGGACGGAATATTCTTGGACAAAGTCTCGGGATGCGCTGTCCCAACGTGTCAAGGTCTCTCCAAATGTCAAACTCTTCACGTTGTTTCGGGCGTTGATCATGTCTCTTACAATGTCAGTTGCGTTTCTGAAGAAAATGTTGTTCACCCAAACATGTCCAAATGGATCCCAAACGGGAAGCATAACGCCATCGCCTTCCCAAGAAGCGTCATAAAGCGTCCAACAAGTATCTCCCCGCTGCAAGGCGAAAGGCAAGTCCCAACCGTTTTCAAGCATCTGCCACCAATAGATTTTATTTATTGCCGTAGCCCAATTGATTCCTGTAGTGACATAGGCGCTTGTGTCTGCCAAACCATAGAAAATCTGCCAGTAGCTCCCGTTGGCAGCAAAGTACAGTATGGGAGCGACTTGAGTGTCAATGTTATTGAGTAGGTTGGGGTATTTGAAGAGGGTTAAACGCCCATTATCAAAAGTGCCTACTGTATCGGCAATGTCGCGTTGATATTTTATTCGCCCAATGTCGATGCCGTGTGGGATTTCGGAACCGTTGAATGTTACGAGAGTCCTAGAGTCGGGCAGAGTCGCGTTATCTCTCAACCAATCGTGTGTTGATGTACGCGAGTTGTAGTAGTTTGACCCATCAAACCCAATGCTTAGGGAGTATCTAGGTTCAATGTCCAAGGTGTATTCAGTTCTGTCACCGATGAAAGCATTATCGGTTAGAAGAACCAAGCCATCTAGATACTCATCGGGGAAGAGAACGCCGAATGTGCCGTACCTTGTCTCGTAGAAGGCGTTAAGCCCATTTGAGGAAGACGCTAAAGACCACGCCAAACCCATTATTGTTAAGCCGTCCGCCCAAGAGTTCGTCGCAACCGTGTAGATCCTTGTGAGAACCCAATCTGTTGTGAAGTTCATGTATGATAGAATCACTTGCGTATAGTCAGCGGTCAAGCAGAACGCCGAGTCCGAGCCATTCAATACACCCGTTGTCTCGTTCCACGTTTTCTGAATCTGTTTACTCGCAACCGATGTCTGATATACACAGGAAGCGTTCGTGGTGAAGCCGACATAGGCGGTATGGTTTACCTGTGTCAAGCTGACAAGGGGATGCCCGCGATAAAAGAGGTTCTTCGAGCTAACATCCATCTGGTTCTCCCATAGCAAGTATTGCCCATAGTAGTAGCGCGACTTTAGTTTCCCCGTATATGTTGTAGCCGCTTGATCGTAGACTGCCATAATATCGGAAGCTTTCAGGGAACAGAGGGCAATCATTCGACTGTTGCCCAATGTGGCAAGCTGAAGAGGATAACCCGCAGCCGTCACCCAACCATAGGTTGTCCAACCTAACACTGGATCCCATTGGTCAACATCAGCGTCGATTGGAGCCCGACTGTTCTTGACCACCCAAGGGTTCCCATTCATTATGAAACCGATGTATTCATGTTTCTGGCTGTCAATCTCAATGACAGGTGAGCTAAAGAACATTCCAACCGTGTAAGGTATCACGGTTTGTTCCGCCGTGTACCAATCAATCGGCACAGGATAGGGCGGGCCTAAGCTATAGTCGCGACCCGTTACATTCAAGTAGCCTCTACGGCTATAGACAGCACCCCCTGTTGCATTATTGAAGACGCGAACATAGGAGAGGTCGTATTCGTCATGTTTGATGCTATACCAACTACCCCTCTGAGTTACAGCCGTAGGGCTAGAGTAGATTTCGATTCCAGCATATTCGCTGTGGACTAGAGTGCTTGAATAGTTCATCAAGGTCAGAAGATATCTTGAACCATTCGTGTAGAATGTGTAGAAGTACCGACCATAGGCAGTTGTGGAATGCTGCCAAGGAAGACACATGTTTTCGCTCAAGTCGCCCATTTCAGCGTAGACAGTGATCTCGTCAATCCACATATTCGTAGCACAGTGGGGAGCAACCACGTTTAACACTGTGAATCCGTCTATGCTTGGGCAGTATTGGTAAAAGTTGAACTCTCCGAGATAATGGTCAAAGTCAATAACGACTCCGCCAATAGTTGAGAGAAGAACCGTTGCCCAAATCCTGTATTTTTGAGTTGCACAGTCAAAATCAATGAGAATCTTATGGTAATAGTCTCCATAATACCAGGCAATAGGCGTGGCAAAGCCCAGACCTGTATCATAGATTGATATGTTGTCGTTTCCAGAGAAACCTACGAAGAAACTTGTATTTCCTGTTAATGAATCGTAAACTTGTAGTCCCAAAAGTATTTGATTGCCAGTGTAGTTGTAGCCTAATGTTAGGTCTTGGCGAAGATAATAGATAATGCGTCCACTTGTCAAATTCCCCCCGCCAAAAGGCATGATATCGCTCTGAGCCGTTGATGTACTTCCAGCGAGGCAGCTCCATTCAAGCATCTGATCTGTGCCTTGCGCCCCACCCCCTCCAGGTGGATGACGCACTTCAAGATATACCGAGTCTGGATGGTCGTCTATTGTGTTCCAAGGTGGATCGGGACGCGTATTATGACCATAAGACTCATAGTCTTCAAAGAAAGAGGAAAACCGTGTCTGGATCTGCTGTGCTTGGTCAATGTTCTGAGCTACCGCAATGGGAATCGGATTCAGCGTAAACAAGGAAACGGGGATTGCGAAGCATACCATGAAGACTAGGAGGAACGCTTTCAACCTATTCATTCAACAACCCTCGGAGTAAAAGTATGAGCCACCCAATAGACTGTGAGTACCTTCGTAGATATATTGATTATCCGCACAAGCGGGTTCGGATACCACGACTCCGCTACAATATCGTACAAGTCCCGCGGGTTCGCGGGGCTCCAAGCGTACCACACATAGATGTCCTGTGGAAACCATTGTGTACCCTTGAAGTGGTCGAGCGGGTTGTAGAAGCTCGGAACCAACGGTAGGAGAATCCACAGCGCGAAGCCGCCCACCCAACCTGCCAAGAGTAGCCAGCTTTTGCGGTCAAGGTTTAGGAACCGCCAACGGATAGGCCCGCTTGGGTTGTTGTAGTAGTTGTCCGCAGCGATGATGTATGCGAAGACCAAGCCTAGTGGCCCAATGACACCGTTCCGGCCTATGACGCTGTTGAAGAGCCACAGCGCGGGCCCACTCAGACCCCATGTGAAGCGCCACCAACCGTACATGAGCGTACTCATCATGCCCTCCACAGGAAAGTTGTGGAAGATGTCGAGGAACGGCACATACACACATTCAAACGGGAATGTCAGCGTCAAGAAGAACATCAGGGTCGCAAATGCAACCGTGTGGATCGGAGAGAACCTTCGCTTCGGCAGCTCAAATAGGAGCCATAACGCTAGGAGGCTTTGCTGTAGAATGGTTGTCCAATGCATCCCTTGCTCCGCATGAACCCACTGAGGCATTGAAACACCCGCAAGCATCGCAAGGTAGTTCTGAACGGGCAAGCGGAGACTAGAGTACAGTGGACCTCCTTCCCCGATCACCATGAGGGTTGAGGAAGCGAAGATGGCTAAGAGGAAAACATACTTCAAAGTAACAGTGAGAACATCGCCCTCAATCCTTGGGAGTAGCGTGTTGATGTAGTAGAGCCCGCGCCGGAGAAACTCGCGGCTGTCCAAACGCAATAGGTATCAAAAAGTAATGACTACATAAGCATTTAAGAACATCTACTACTCTGAGGAGCTGTTTGGCACTTCTTACTGTCCATAACCTAGATTCTTTTCAAACGCATTCTTCTCACATATTCCGAGATACTTCCCACTTTCCATAATGTTCTTATACCGTTCTGAGAAGTATCAGGTGATCAAGTATGACTTCAACCAAAAAGGCAGTAAGGAAAGTTCCCACTCTTCTTTCAGAACGAGAACGGGAGTTCCTTGATTCCACGATAGACCCAAACATCCTAACCGTTGAGGACGCAGCAAGGAAAGTCGGCATAACAACTAGAGCAGCATATAACTTACTCTTTCGTCTTCGCCGAAAACAAGACATGGCTCGCGCCTTCACAAACAAGCTACTAAACTATCGTCGCCGAAACTATCTTCTAAACAAGGTTCTAAGGAGAAGAGTTACTATTCAAGAAGAAGAACTACAACGAGACTTTGAGAAAGAGGAAGAGAAAGACTTGGATAGATGGGGGAGAAACGCGAGATAGAGTCAGAGCAACGACCAGTAGGCTAGGATTGAGCAGAGCCGCGAGAGGTAGTAGAGTAGCCGCGACGTTACATAGAGGTCTTCTCTCACGATGACGCGTGTTAAGACCCCTTCTATTAGTTGATAGTCAGCACCTATCCAATAGAGGCTTGACTCGATCACGAATAGAAGCGCACTGTAGGAGAGTAGGTGGATGAAGGGGCCGTAGCTTGTCCGCTTCCTTTCAAGATGCAAGTAGTAGAGTGGAACAATGTGCATTGCAAAGAAGACGGGGTAGAGGAAGGTGTAGCCGTAGGTGAAGACCTCGGAGAGTAGCGGAGCACCCTTCCCATACACATCCTTATCGTAGAAGAAGTCAATTGGGTATAGTTTGTTGAATAGTTCGCCCGCCCCATACGCGGCGAATAGTGTCACGAAGGAGAGGTAGACTGAAAGAGGCCGACTGTAGGTCTTCCCGAACTTGTAGTAGCAACAGAGCCAGAAGACCGAAAATTGAACGATATTGACGCTTCCAATTTGCTTATAGGTGATGAAAGGCATCCGCGCATAGATACCATCTCTCAAAATAGAGGCCACATTCACGCCAACTAGAAATAGGAAAGGCATAGTCCAAAGGCGATAATCAAAGAGCCAATTTATGAGCTTCTGTTGCCGGAGAATACTAACCACCATCCGTAGACACCTATCAAACTGCTTACTTCGAGGACGGCTATTCCCGTCTTCGTCTGACTATTGAATATGACTTCTCCAACCGTCTGTTGCAGCGTCCATAGTTGGAGGGGGAAGGTGAACATGCCGATTGCCGTGATGAGGATGTTGTTGAGGCCATAGCTCATGCCCGCGCCGAAGCTGCTGATCCAGATCCCAAGCGGAAACGAAACAAGCGTAAATGAGGCGATAGCGGCAAGGCTAAGGAACTGGCTGAAACTCATGGCGCGAAGAGTCTCCAACTGGAACCAACTCATCATCGGGATCTCGCCCGACGAGAACTGAACCCTGACCAGGTAGCGTGTGGCGTTGACTTGGAAGATGTTGAAGAGGTAGCGCACCGCGACCAAGGCGAAGACTTTCAACTCAGGCTGACTTAGACTAAGCATCCAACCATCTCGTTATGTAGAGAAGAGATCGTCGGGGTCGCATATTGAGTACAAGCGACACCTATCGCACCTATCTCTTGACCCTTCAAGTCTCACTCGCCTACAGTGAACCAAACGGAAGAGAAGAACAAACGGTGAAGTAGCCAAAACCACTAGACAAAGAAGACCGCAAATTATTGCAATAGGCACATCGCTTGCTTTCAACCTTTTTTCCTCAGTTTAAGGTCTTGTTGTAGCATTCCTCATGGTACTGTTTCCTCCCTTGGCGACTAGCCGTACTGATGACTCTTTGATCTACAAGGAGAGGCTTACGGCACATGAAGTAGTGGCAGATCCCATGGTCTCGACAGCGTTTCAAGATCCGTAGACCCGCCTCAGTCAAAACATACTCAGTCATGTTAAGTGTTCCTTCCAGCTGATTGCTTGACCGCCAAGGAGAATGTTCTCCGGACGCTCCGTTAGCGCATAGCGGATGACCCTATGCTTGCCTAATCGCTCCCTAGTGTTCGTGACATAGCCCTTCTGCGCTAGCCCCTCAAGCAAGTAGTAGAGCATCCGTTGAGCAAGGGCGTTAGCCCCTATTGCTCTACAAGCGTTGTAGTAGAAGTCGCCGATCTCATGGATCGTGAAGCGCGTATTCGGGATCTCAGAGTGCTGCGCTAGGAGGTAGACGATTAGGCCGCTATGCGGACTTAGAGAGAGGAGTTGTGTCTTCCAGAACTCGCTTTTCAAGTCGCTCCATGCGTGTTCCACAGCTTCGTCATCTAGACAGCCCTTCGCGAGTTGGATGCTCCGGTGTAGGAAGGTTAGGGCATAGCGGATGTTGTTACCTATGCGCGTCGTTCGCGCCGCTATCAGGTGAACCGCTCCGGTTTTCCACTGATCGGGTTTCAGGCAGTATTGGAGGCGTTGAGTCAAGATGTCGTATATCTCGTCGGCGTTGTAGTCTCCGAAGACTAGGGGCTTCAACTGTAGGCGGTCTAGGGTATCGGGGGCGAACACTTTGTCGCGGTCAATGTCCTTGAAGTTGCGCTGAGTCAAGAAGAGGAAGCAAGGGTTCAGTTGGCGGCTAGTGTAGTGGTCGAATAGACCCTTGATCTCCCTATCCCAGAAGAGACGTTGGCTTAGATCGTTGCAGTAGTCATCAAAGACTAGGATAGGGTTCCTATGGTTGGGGAGTAGGCGGGTGACGGTTGTGGTCAAGGTATCGCGGAAACGGGAATAGGTCGAGGTCAAGGTCTTCAATGTTTGGGGTACGCTTGTCTGGCAGGGGATGAGGAGGCTGTTTTGGTAGCCTATGGCGTGGAGTTCGCTCAAGAGGAAGCGGGCGGTCAAGGTCTTGCCTGTACTCTTATCTCCCTGACACCAATAGCAACTAGGAAGCGACTCCAAAGCGTTGTGTAGGAGCGTCTTGAGGTATTCGCCGCGTATGAGCAACTGTGGCGGAACCCAACTGAGGCTCAGAGGCGCGGTTAACTCAAGCTCCAAGACGGTCAATATGCAACAATGCAACCAAGGTATATAACATTAACCAACAACCATTGCATTAAAGGTCATGGTGGCCGCCTCTCAGAACCCTTCTTTGGAAGCGTTCACGGAAGAACCTTTAGGATTTTCCTCAAGCGCGGCTTTGCATGCCTTGGCGAACGCTTGGCTACATGACAATGGGATTTTAGCCGCCAGCCAGCTTGACAGTTTCCGCGGGCCAACCGGACAATCCCTCCCATTCTTGCTGACCGTCCTCACAACTTTAGTCATGTCGCGTGGGACAAGAAACGCTGGAAAGTTGCCATAGAACACATGTCGCTTGCCTCTCGTTATATATGCCTCAAAGCGCGGTTTCAAGTCCAGATAGTTCTTCAACATGAACGTGTTCTCAAGAACCCAGAGTATAGGATCAGCTTCTTTCGCAAACTTGAGGAAACAATTCACTAACTCTAAGCCATGTTCAGGCGATGGCGGGATCTTCCAACGCTTGCCATACCACTTGGCGAGGAATGAAAAATCTCTGCAAGGAGGACTACCCCAGATCACATCATAATCTTGAAAGTCATTTCCATGCAGACATTTCATATCTGCAAGAATAAAGCGATGGGGATAGCCTAAATCGCCAACAATGTCTATTCCGGTGCAGTCAAACCCCTCTCTAGCAAACCCTTCGCTTGCGCCGCCCATGCCGCAGAAACAGTCTAGGAACTTCAACGCCTCTCAGCCCTTCCAACCTATCTTAACGGCAAGAACCTGAGCATCCCTCCAAGCAGCATAGACCATCATGGAAGCGACCAACTGATCCGCCAGTCTCTTCGGGTCCATTCTCAGAAAGGAGTAGGCAGCCATCAGTTTTGCGGCATCCTCCGACTTCCCTTCAGCGAATAGGGCATTGACTCGTCTCAGCAACCAACTTTTAGAAGGCAACCGTCTTGTCATGTCGGTTTCTCCTTCTCTCTAGCTTCAAGAATTAGCTTATCCACAACCATATAGGCTGGGCAGAATCCCTCGTAGGAGTCTCCGTGTCTGCAATGATGGAAGAGACCATCGTCTTTGTTGCAGGATGCGTAGCACCGCTTGTTATCTATCGGGCAGACCATCTACGGTTTCTCCTCACAGCCCCCTTTCTCTGAACTCCTGAAAACTCATCTTCCGCGCACACCGCTGGCTATTCACATACCTCGCAAAGTCTAGCCTCTCCGCGTCCGGTGTACCATAGTTCATGCAGAAGGGATCCACGCCAAGATCTAACAGCGTTTTGAAGCGTTCCTGTTCCTCCTCGAAGGTCGTGTTGAAGTTGCATAGGAAGTAGAACATTAGGCTGCTACTCTTGATTCCAGCGGAGTTCAGGAAGTCGATTCCTTTCTTGACCTGTTCCAAGATTGCGGGTTGGTCGAAGCTGAAGTAGAGCCTCCTCTCGTTGAAGTCGCCGTCACAATATTTCACATCCGCTAAGAGTCCAGCTATCTCCTCTGTGACAAGCCGAATGTCAAGCCCCTGATTGAAGCTCACCTTGCAGAAACTATAATGTAGCCAATTCAGCTTCTCGACGCAGTTGGGGGAGGCTAGGAAATTGTTGTCCAGAAGCAAGACCTTACTATGGTCGAGGTGGACAAACTCCTCGAACTGTGAATGCTCTCGGATCTGCCCCTCTTTCTGAGGCACTATGCACCAAGGACAGTTCCGGATACATCCTCGGGAAGTGAAACCTATCGAATAGTCTATGCCGTATAGGGCATAATCCGGCATCTCATGTTCTATTTCATCCGGTAGCTTTGAAGAGAGGTTGAAGCCGGAGCCGCCGAAGAATATTTCAGCCTCGGGGTAGAACCTTGCCATGCCGTATGCTGCATCCCTGTTCTTCGTGAAGACACAGGACACATAGACCTGATCTGGACTCTCACAGCACCCTAGGAAAACCTGATCCCCCATCCTCTTGTGAGAGGTTGAGAGCTTCATCAGGGGTAGGTTAGGCCACTTGCCATCAGCCTGAACCAGTAGGACTTTCATTTCTCAGGTCTCTCCTCGCTCAGGAACAGCCTCGTCACAGACAGAATCTCATGTATATTACGCCTATGCCAGAAACGCCTCTTTGCTAAGTGAGGATTTCGCGCACCTACTTGCTCAGTCACTTTCTGTCCTCGCGTGTTGCAGTATGTTACGGAATATTGCTTGGCGTGTTTCATTTTGATTTCTCCAAGAACAGTTCAGGGTTCACTTGGTAGATCCCAGCGGTGACGCAGACGATTTTAGCCCCATGTTCCGGCGTCGCGGCTTCCTCCACTCGCCGGTCTACGGTGCGTTTGCTCCACACCACCTTAGCAGACTCAGGCAGGTGCGTCCGGTAGAACCTGTAGACCTCAGCTAGGTCAGTAGGTCGGCCTTCAAGGTTCCACACCGAGAACACAGCTCTAGTGACGATGTCGCGTATCTGCTGCGCCTCCTTCTCCGTGACGGGGACTATCTGCTTCCGATATGTCGGCAACTTGACGGTCTCGGTCAGGCTCATGTCTTCTCTCTCCTCCACCCGCACCTGTCGCAGCCCTCAACCGTCCGCTCGGACTCGTACAGCCACCCCGCTTGGACACGCCCACGCAGGGTGACGCGGGTGTCGCCGCCGCAGCGTTCACATTTACTCATTCTTCTCCGTTCTCCTTGAACCCGTACCTGCAGAGGTCGCCTTCTCGGACATCTGTGCAGAGTCCACGCCTACTGACAAGCCAGCAGCAGAGGTTCAACGAGTCAAAGTGGCTGCAGGAGTTGCCACATTCGCGTATGACAATCTCATCTAAGTCTTCATCATCCCAATACATATCGCTCATTGCGCGTCGGCCTCCTCACCCAGAAGCTCTCCTCACCCAGAAGCTCTTTCAGAAGCTCAAACTGCCCTAGAAGTCTAGCACCTGACTCTTTCCAGATTAAGCCCCAATGTTCATCTTCCTGTATTTCTTTCAACCTTTGCCGCAGCTCTGCCTCGAAAGCCCTCAAAGCAGAGTTCATTATCTCATCATCCTCAGAAGCAAACGCCAAGATACAAGCACCGTAGAGTTGTCTAAGGTCGGTCTTCACTCCAACTCACCTCTCCTCCCTGAAATAGCCAAACCACATTGGCTTAGGCTTGCCCTCTAGGAAGACTTCAAAACTAACCAAATCCTCAGAGACCTGCACAAGCTCCACTTTAACCGCTTTCTTGCCGTCAACGTAGAAGTCAGTCATTTCAATGCACCCATTTTTCAGGGACTTGAGATAGACAATTCTCCTCAGCAATAGAACCCTCTAACCATTTCGCGAAGGGAACAATTACCTCTTGGATGATGTTGTACGGTATGCGGATGCCTTCCAGCCGCTTCAGGGCATTGTTGACCGCTTTGAGACGGGCTAGGATCTCGGGTTTCATCCGTTCGGGTAATTCTACATTGGTCGTGTCTTCTGGTTTATTCACTTCAACTCACCTTCTCCTCATATTCCATGCCCTCTCTATTTCCAAGGAGCCTGAGCAGTTCCTCTTGTTTAGAGACTGCTTTCTTCCAGTCCTTCTTTGAACCCGAACCCCAACTCTCTGGATGCGAAAGAATATCCTTGAACACTCTGAGGTTCCATTCCACGGTAGCCCGAATCAGGATCACTTCAACCGCCTCTCCCAGTCTTCCTTGGAAAGCGAAAGTCTATAACCTTTGACGGAACCCACTGGTTATGCAAGATCTCAAGTATCGCGTCTCTTCGCCCTTGGTTATAGAATGAAAGGTTGTCCGGCACTTTCCGGCGATCTGTAACACAACCCTTCAGTACCTCTTTCAACTCTGCCGTGAAATCGTCGATCCACTGCAAGAAATGGGCATCATCGCGCTGTTTCAGAGTTTCAAGATTGTTCTTCATTGGCCTCCTCTCCCACTATGGATAGGTCGCCGCCCACAGCCACAAGCTCCCTCCCGACCCGTTCCACCTGCTCCTCATCCAAGACACAGTAATCATGTGAACCGTCGCGTCTAAATAGCTTCACAAGAACCCTCATTCTCCTAACGCTCCCTCAAACATACCTGACCACTCTCCGATTCAGCAGGAACTCGAAATGTTCATGTTTGAATGCTTTGAGCCACTGTCCAACCCACTCCTCGGTCTTGATTGAGCCGACCAACTCGCTATTGTAGAGGAAGCGTAGGCTACGGATCGCCATGTCCTTGTATGTGCCAAGCCTCTGCCTCTCCCTCTCAGAAACCTCAACCGCCGTCATCCTTCCACCGCCTCCACATACCCACATTCCAAACAGACACCCGCAATCTTCGAGAACACAACAGGCGGCGACTTCACCCAAGCCTTAGCCTCAGAAGACCATACGCGGTTTTCCTGTCGCTCCATCAGGAAGTCAAGGACTTCTTCAGGGACAAGCAGCTCGACATCAATCGGCTCCTTTATGCGGCTCAGATGGCCGTGGCCGTTAGGACATTCGTCCCTCTTTTCGTCAAGACCCACTCGCCTTCGCCTCCTTCGCCAATGCCTCTTTTTCTCGCTTCTCATATTGGCATCTCCCCCACCATCCATCCAGACGATCAAAACAATATGCCGTAACAATACCGAACAATGCCAAACCGAGAGCTCCCACCTGTATCAAATTGTTGATGCCATTAGAACCATTTTGAAGATAATCAATAACGAAACCGCCAAGACTGAAAACCATCAGGACAAAGCCACTTGTTGAAACAGAACCCAACTTACTCATTTCTCACACTTCTCCTCCTCAGTAGCTCTGCATCCGCAATATTTCTCGATCATTGTCTCGCCCCCTCATGTGGAACCAGTTATCGTTCTCATAGTCGCGCTTCGCCTGCTTCGTAGCCTCAGTCCGCCTAGAGTAGCCGCCTACTGTCCTTTCGCCTTCCCTGATATACCATAGCCCATCCTCAAGAC
>Ga0315296_10000249_pt1 | contig 49937 bp, 76 predicted proteins | sample YL17G14_18_MG_FD_203921 | JGI IMG/M metagenome (GOLD analysis project Ga0315296, IMG submission 203921) | Sediment microbial communities from Yellowstone Lake, YNP, Wyoming, USA - YL17G14_18 | ecosystem: Environmental > Aquatic > Freshwater > Lake > Sediment | place: USA: Wyoming | collected... | reverse complement strand
TGGTGGCGAAACTAAAATAATTTTTGGAGAATGATAGTATGACCGGCATACCCTCCTTCCCGAAATGGCTCTGTATTTTGTATCTTTTGGGGCACTACTTACTGAAGTTTTTGTTGTATGTGATCTTGCCTGTATGCGGGATTGCATTGATTATGTATCTGTTAATATGTATCTGTTAAAAAGATTTGGTTTATAGCTGGCGGCGGCGTGAAGGATACGTTTAGATATTCATTACGCCGTATGTAATGAACGTGAAAATGCCAATTCTGCCTGTCCGCCAGTGGAATTATAGATATGAAACATAAGACTTACTCCCAGCTCAAAAAAAGATTAGACGCCGTGTTCTCCGAATATAGGCGGCGCAGTTCTATTGAAGAGGATGGGTTTGTTAAATGTGTTACCTGTGGAAAACGTATGCGATGGCAAGATTCACAATGCGGGCACTACATTTCTCGGAATCGCCTTGCTGTTCGTTGGAATCCCAAAAACACTGCTCCCCAGTGCGTTGGGTGTAATGTTTTCAAAGCTGGAAATATGCCGGAATACACATTATACCTTCAACAAAAATATGGCAAGGGTATTATTGAAAAGCTGGTAAAAGAAAGTAAACAAATAATCAAGTTGCGTAGTGCAGACCTTGAAGATATGATTAAAGTGTATCAAAACAAGTTAGATAAGCTGAAAGGAGAATAATATGAATTGGGATAAAATCATTACTGTTTCCACGATTGTTGCAATTGTATTGCTTATATTACTTTTGATTGGTGGATGTTGCCAGGCGTATAAGGCAAAGATAGTTGAACTTACACAGCAATTAGAGGATGCCTCCTCAAACCCTGGTACAAAAGTAATGTATAAGCAGGACTGGTTAGTTACACTATCCGTCATAGGCATAGGTTTAAGTGTCTTTGCCTTCTTACAAGGCCACCTATGGGGTGTGAAGGCCATCGCTGCCCTTCTGGTAGTCTTATCGACAGTCTTTATGTGTGCAAGATTTGCTGCTTGGATGGCTGTAATAACGCTTGTAGGGGCTGTTGGTGTTGCTGGGTGGGCTATCTGGGTCAATCGTAGAGCATTGAAAGAGATAATAGCAGGTGGGGAGAGGTTTAAGTTGATGGTATCCGCCCCTGTGTCCTCCACTGCTGGGGATGTTATGACACCGGATATATTATTCAAAGAAGCGCATAATGGAGAACAAAGTCCGGCTACTGTTCGTATTGTATCTATGGTTCAAAAAAAGTTGAATGGTAAGAATGGAAAGGAGCAAAACAATGGTTGAAGCAAATGAGCAAATTGAAAAATTAACAAAGGAACAAGTGGTAGGGATGTCTGACGAAGAGGTCTGTCTGTGGTTTGCTATCTTTGCAAGAAAAGAGGATACTGCAAAGAAGCGTGCGCAATTACTCGAATGGCTGAATACAAAGGAATCAGACCGATTGTCAATAAACTAATAAGGGGCAAGAGGCATCGTTGAAATGCAAGAATCAGAAGAACAAGTTAAAAAGTTGTCCACAGAATCAAGCAATCGTGATTTTTACCGTTCCACTCAACGATGCCTCTGCAAGTTATGTGGAAGACACATCTACGCTGGTGATAGTGCCGAAGCATTTGATAAAGAGATTTGCAATGAATGTTCGCCTATAAATTTATGGGATAACATCCCTGTTAAGGGGATAATATGAGGATTGATGAGTTTGAGCAGTTCTTTCAAAATGAGGTCAAAGCGTGCCACGATATAATGTTGGCAAAGAACGCTGATTATTCGGCGGGTGATGATAAACTGGCCAATTTTAAGTTAGCCGGAAATATGGAGAATTGCTCTCCTGAAGTTGCTCTTGATATGATGGACCTAAAACACCGTGTTTCTATTGCACAAGGAATGATTGACTTGGCTGAAAATGAAAGACGACCTCTTAAATGGTGGCAAGAAAAAATAAGAGACCACATTAACTATCAGTTTTTGTTACTTGCTCTTTTAACTGAAAAAGATACTGAAAAAGATGAGGAGATAGTATGAAGAATTATGTTTGGGTAGCGGCCATTAAAAGCAGAGCCACAGGTGAGACAGAATATAATAAGGTTTTTATACTACCAACAGAATGTGGTATTACCGCCGCAACAGCAATTTGTGAAGAGTATGAAAAAGAGAATGGTGGTGAGTGGCTGGTGGTGTTTTTGAATTGTTTAGGTGAGGCACTGAATCTGAATTGGCAAGAAAGGTTACGAGGATAAACAATGAGAAGAATAAAGGTGTATTACAGTACTCCTATCCGTGGTGTGTGGGGAGACAGTGCCAGTATAGAGTACATCAGGGCTAACTGTCAACAAGGAATAGAGAATGTCAAATTTCTGCGGGTAAATTTTCCTGATGTTGAGTGGTATTGCCCTGCTGAAAGCGATACTTTAATTCAGATTCTTTTTGTAGCAGGCAAGTTGTCCAGCAAAGATATACTGTGGGGAGACTGCCAAATTATCGAGGACTGTGATGGCGTCCTATGCCATAAATGGGAGGCATCTTCAGGGGTGGATAGAGAATTTGCTTTTGCCCGTAAAGAAAGTATTAAAGCAATGATGTTTGAACAACCACCATCTCTTGGTAAAGCAGGGGAAGCAATTTGGCAAATCGGAGATTTCATTGCTGATATAAAGAAAATGGGTTCTTGTCATATCCGAAAAACAGAAAGAGTAAAAATGCTACCGAAAAAACTTGAAATAAAGCCCATAGAAGGTTCAAAAACAGTTGACATTTATGCTGATGGTTATTACTTGGGTGTGATGACTCTTGATTTTGATACTCCTTACGAAATTGTTGAGCGTTACAACACCTATACCAACCAACAGGCAGAGATTGACCAGTGGCGGCAACGATATGACCAGCTCGACCAGCAGTTTAATGGTTATCAAGTGGAAAATGCAAATCAGGCCGCACAGATTGAGAGTCAATATGGTCTCATCAAGCGGTTGACAAAAGAGGGTATAAGTGTTTCCTAATACTAAAGTGTGGCTACGTTGGTTCTTGAGCCAAGATAGGAAGAAACGCAGACATCTTCTTGACCATCTTGCGGGTTCGGCTTTGGCCCGTTACTGCTATTTCGGGGAACAGTTACCAAACAATGATGCTTATAGTCAATATCGTAGGTTAATGATAAGTTTTAGGAGCAAAAAATGAAAAAGAACAAAAAATACTGGGCTGGATGTATAAATGACAAATTAGTTGTCTGGCTTGAAGAAGATGATCTCGGTTTTTACTATCGTTCTGGCATATTTACATCAAGAGAAGATGCCCGCAAAAGATTCAAAGATGTTCGTGCGGTCGAGATTAAAGAAATTAAGGAGCGAAAACGAGTGAAGTAATCAGTAATTGTCAGTAAATGTCAATAAATGTATTGCAGAATTTAGGAGATTACCTATGAATCGCTCAAAGTTTTTTCGCCCACTATGTTTTATTTGTGTAATTGCTTTTACAATAACTTGTTTTCTGACGCCACCTTTAATTTTCTTTCGATTTTCTAATCAGAACACAAATCAGTCTTTACCAGAACTATATATCCAGTTGAGTCCTGCTATTGTGGTTGTAACAGACGAGGAAGGTGGCGGTGGTTCTGGATTTATTGTGGACAAAGACAAAGGTTTGATTCTTACTGCTAACCACGTTATTAGGAAACAGGTAGGTTTGTTTGCAGATCCAAATGAGCTTGATGAGCCAGTTGTTATTAAGGTTGTTCCTTTTGAGGGTTGTTCTTTGAGTGCTACTATCGTAGATGCTAATGCGGCTGTTGACCTTGCTTTGATTCAGGTCAATCCGGTAGGTATTGAGAAACTTTGTTCTATATCATTTTATGATTCAACCCTTAAACCAGGTGATTCCATTTTTACAATAGCCAATCCAGCCCTTTATCCTCGATTTATCTCTCAAGGCATAATCTGTGCCCAGAATTTTAAGATTCCTGATTTATGGGATGATACTTTTTTAATGTCTATTAGCGCTATTGGTGCGCCAGGGGTATCAGGTTCCCCCATATTCTCTATGCAGGGCAAATTGGTTGGTATGTATGTGGGCGTTTTTGCCAGGTCTTATGGTGTTGCAATCCCAATCGACATTATTAAAGCGTATCTTGATAAGAATAAAGTTACTCTTTATTAAGAGAGACAGAAAGTGGGGTTAAAATGTCCGAGTTTGAGAAACAGTTTCCGCAAATCGAACAGGTATCCATTATAACAGATGATTATGAGTATTGGCAGGGTATAAGGTTTGGTTATCTTGCTGCTTTGAAATGGGCAAAGAAGATAATTTATAATGATGCGGGAACAGATGACATTATTGGGTATGTTTCTCCTATTAAAATTATTGAGCAGGAAATCAATGATATTGAAAGGGAGCAAAGATGAAGGATGTTGAATTAGCAGCATTAACAGAGTTAGTTGAGTCGGATAGATTTTTTATGGATGCAGAGAATGAGGAACGCAGACGCAATGGTTACGCTCTTGCGTATAGTGGTGTAATAAAGTGGGAAAGTAGGGATGTATTGGAGTTTGAATTAAAAAGAAGAGGTATTTTGAAAGGAAGCAAATGAATCTATCAAATTTGACCCTCAAAGATGTTAAAGAATTAAACAATTTTCGTTGTAAACACGGGCACTCCGCATTAGCACATCCTAAATGTTGGAGGGAAGAAACAAACCATCCAGAAAGAATCGGTTTTCTGGACACCGAGTTTTATGCTGGTAAGAACAACTGGGGTAAGATAGCCGGAGACTGGGGGGTCATACTTTGTTGGGTAATCGGAGACGAGAAGGGCCGCATCAAGTGGGATTTAATCACCAAAGAGGACTTGTATAAAAAGCAGGACAAAAACATAGTTCGGTCTTGTATTAAAGAGATGTGGAAATATGACCGTATTATTCATCATTACGGGGATAATTGTGATTTGCCTCTTTTAAGAACACGGGCGCTGTATCATAAACTGCCTTTCCCTCTCTACGGTGATATTAAGACTACTGATGTTTGGAAATTAGCTAAAGGTAAATTGCTTATCTCATCTAATTCCCAGGCAAACATCTCTCGTTTGTTGCGAGGTAAATCAGAGAAGACTTTAGTTGACCCAGAGATGTGGATGGCTGCCTTGCGTGGGGATAAAAGGGCGTTGAATTACATCTTAAAGCATTGTAAAATTGACGTTCAAGAGCTGCGTAAAAATTATCGTGAGCTTGTGAAGTATTCACCGAGGTCGAACAGGAGCATCTGATGACGCCGGACATTATAAATGGTGGATATAAGTTTCTTCTGGGGCTTTTCATATTCCTAAACTGTGTTCAACTATGGAAAGATAAAACTGTTAAAGGTGTCCGAATAAGTCCTTTTATCTGTTTTGCATTTGGAAGTTTATGGGACTTGTATTATTACCCGCATCTCAATCAATGGATAAGTCTTATGGGCGCTTGCCATATAGTGGTCTGGAATATCATCTGGGTTATACTTGCTTTGTATTATACACGAAGAAACCGCTTTCAGAGATAATAGTATGGGAAAAGGTTCCAATCGAAGACCAATGCTAATTTCCCAACAAGAAATGGATTTACGGTGGGCAATGTATGATGGTTCTATTAGAATGTCCGATAAAGAATTTAATAAGAGGATACGAAAAATTCGTAGCAGGGCTTCCCTGCCAAAGAAAAACAAGAAAACCATATTGGGTATAACATAGGAGAAAGTATGGATACCAATGAAAAAATTGAACAGTGCAAGAGAGATATTGAAACATTACAAGAGAATTTAAGAGGGTTGGAGGGACAAAAAAGAGAAGAAACTTGGATTGTTAGAAAATGTCTTTTTGATTTGGGGATTTCTGGTATGCACGAATTCAGAATAATTTTGCATCTTTCCGCTTTATCATACTGGTCTAAACAAAAATTGGTCGAATTATTAAGAAATGATTCCGCTTGGGTCATTTTTAATAGGACAGGAGTTATTACAGCAAGTTCTAAAACACAACGCCTTGACAAGTACTATACGGACATAGTAACAATCTTATAGGTAAGAACAAACCGTAACATATAACGTAGGAGTAAATGAAATGAACGAAAGAGATATACCTCAAATTTACAAAAATGTTTATAGTAGAGCAATATCAGGTAAAAGTAAATCGGCTGGGATAAAGGCATTTTGTCAGGAATGTGTTGGTTACGTTAGAAATGAGGTTGCTTTGTGCAGCGATACTGGATGCCCCCTTTTTCAATATCGTCCTTACAAGAAGGTTAAAGGGGATGACACAGCCAAAACTGGCATTGAAACCCCCTAATGGTGGGGGGTTTTTGAGTGTAGAAAGCTCCAAAGAGTGATAAAGAGTGTAGGATGCCCTAAAGAGTGATAATTGGTAAGTGAGTGTAGATTCTTCCAGAAAGGAACTAAAATGACAGATTCATTTATGGTTCACGACTGTATGGTTTTTAACTTAACTAAAGAGGATTCAAAGAAAGTATTGGATGTTTTAATGATTCCAACCCCTGAACCAGCCCCGAAAGAAGAAGAGTATGTCTTTAAGGCAGGGGATGTTGTAAGGGGTGGATACGGCGGAAAGAGAATTATTGTTGAGATAGACCATAAGTTGAAATCGTTTAGCATCGATGGTCATCATCAATCAACAGGTCAGCAGGAGTTTATTGCGTTTGGGTATAAGAAAATAGGTAATTTATCCGATTTTATTAAATAAACCTATAAATAAACTTATTAAATACATCCTCTCTCTTGGCGGGCAGCAAAATACGGACTGCCCGCCCGCAATAAAAATATAAGTTATTTTGTAATAAGTGTTAGAATGAGGGTTAAAAGTGTGGTAAGAAATGCCCCCACTAACAAGATATTATACCGGGTGTGGGATGCAAGATGGTTGCTCATAATCTTTTTCATCCATACCATATCAGTTTCCAATTCGATTAGTGCGTCTGTATAGCTTTTACGTTTCATATTACTCCTACGGAAGAAAAATTTGACCCTTTCACAGGCAGCAGCATTTTATAGACGATAGGTGCTGCTGCTTTTATTTAGTTTCTTGTTGAAGTTGTGCTCTTGCTTTAACTTTTGCTATATTTACAGCCGTTTTCAAAAGAATAGGTTTATCAGTTTTCATTTTATTAAGTTGTTCTGTTAGATAGTGTACGGTTAATTGTTGATAACGCTTATATTTCTTATCGTCCAAGTGCCAAACACCGATGTTTCTTGAAATCTGAATACTAATTGCATTATCTTTAATTAACTGTCTTTGTTTTGCAGGTAATTGACTAACTATCCATTTTTCCGTTTGTTTTTGTTCCGCAATAGAAATCTGCTCTGGTTGTGCTTCATAGCGCTCTTTTTTAATTTGTTGTTCCGTTGGCACAAATTCTTTACGATATTTGAATGTTAAAGCAGTTTGTTGAGACCTATTCAAATCATCCCAATCTTTTTTGAAATTCTGTTGAGCTATCTTATCCTGTAAATCTTGTTTTTCAACATACGCAGGTGTGGGATAAGTTGATACACCGGCAGACATTGTTGAAGCTGCCGTAGCAAGTAATCCGGTTAATACGCCATCTGACCACATTGCATCAAAAGTATTTGTGGCAAATTGAGGAGGCAAAGAACGTATCAAAGTTTGCCATCGAGGAATTAACCTACCATTATAATCTTTGCCGGAAAGCATTTGTTTTATAAAACCCAATGCGGCAGTTTCACGACTTGCCCCATATTTGGTTAAAACTTGTTCTGGTTTTTGAACGGCGTATTTACCAACGTGCATAGGCGGTTGTTGTGTATAAGCATAAGCCCCTACTGTCAATCTTCCAAGTGTTCTATAAAATTGGGCATCACCACCACAAAAATCAAACCAAGTATTGTTGACTTTTATTTGCCCCCACGTTCCACGCAAAGGATTTATTTCACCATCTATGGCTGGTTTCTTTCCACGCTGTCTATAATAATTTCCAACTAAACTTGCCATAGTCGAAATTAAGGCTATTTTTGCTATATTCGTAGCAGTTAATTGGGCAGCATAACCTCGACTACCTTCATTAGTAAATATGGTTTTTAGCTGGTAAGGCCGAGCATACGTCATACTTGGTGAAAATAAAATATAATTACTTAATCTTTGAATCTCTCTCCCTGAAGGCGTTTTTGCCCTCATAATTTTCATAAAAGAATTTATAACGCCGCCATAATTCTTTTTATACGCTTCCAATAAAGCGGGAGTCATATTCTTTTCATTTGACCATACTTCTGTTTGTTTGTCCCACAATGCTTGTAAAGAACTGTCCATTGAAACAACAAAAGAACGCTCGGAGGCAAGCATCCATTTACCATAACCACGAACAGGGGCAAGTAATGTTTTAGCAACTTTACCACGCTTCAATCCCAACTCTGTTAAACGCTCCCCCAATCCAAATTGAAACCACTCTGCCCTTACTCCTTTGGCATAAGGAGCACGAGATAGAAAGTTTAGATATTTGCCTGCTTCAGCGTGATTTGGATTGCTTTTTATGGCATTTTCAACATCTCTTGCAAATTGTTCACTTGTATATGCTTTTAATGCTGTTTTAACTCCTTTGCCATAGATAATAGGCTCACGGGCCGTAAATGCTGATGCTTGACGAGCATATTGAACATCAAGAGCAAAAGGAGATTTAGCTATTGCCACTACTAATTTAGGTATATTCGACCAAGCAAATGGGCGCACTTTACTTAATTGTTTATAAAGCGGGATAGTTGTTTCTTGCCCTAAAATTGGTTCAAGCAGCTCAAATTGCCTATTAGTGGGAATTTTCCCAAGACGTAATTGTTTTAATGCTTGTTGTGTTTCGGTCCGAGTAAATTGATTCATTACTTTTTCGGCAGGATATACATCAAGAATTTTTTTAGCATATCCTTCCCATTGGCCTGTTGTTAAATTTGGTGGTGTAATTTCAGGAATGTTTGCTTTATCTTTATAACCACCAATAGATTTTTCAAGAGAATCCCACGCAGGCTCATTTTTTGCCAAGCTACGTTGCAGATATTCAGTTCCTCTTAATGCCTGTCTTTTTCTTAATTCGTGAACAGCAGGCACAATTTCTTCTTTACGAAGTTTTTTTGCAGTTAAAGACCAATCTAATAACTGTTTATTAGTTTGTTCTAACTCCGGTGCTGTAATAGAGGGTGTTATAGGTTTAGGTTGCGCCCCTATTGCCGCAGTAGGGGGTTTTTCAACAGACGGCCTGACGCCTCGCTCAATAATCTGTGGTTTTGGCGCAGGTTGACCTTTTACGCCTTTATATGCAGCACCTGCCCCCCTCAATACAGCAGGAACTAATGCTTGTGTAATTGCTTCTTCTTGCGTAGCACCTTGCACACGAGCCAAAGTATAAAATCCGGCAGCATCCGTAGTAGCTTTTGCAAGTTCAGAAGCATTTAATTTGCTTGTAATTCCTACCATACCCCCATAAACAGCCCCCATTCCAGGTTTGCCACCTGTTGCAAGATTTTGGGTTTCCCAAATAACAGGTTCAGAAGTTCCTGCTGGTAGAACTTTGCGTAATACTGCTATTTGCGCTGCCATACCAGCAACAGAGGCCGCTATATCAACACCTTTTTCAATGAAAGTTTTTGCAGGGGAAACATTAGCAAGAAAAGGATTTATGTCTATTTTTTCTGGGTATTGGGGCAAAGTTTTGAGGTCATCACTTTCCCTTGCTTTAGGGGCACTTTTTAATTGTTCAACAATATCAGAAAATTCATCATCTAAAAGATTAGACGATAATTCTTTTATGCCTTTTGCGCTTCTATCGGCACTTCTTTTCTTTTGTGCTTCTAAAGCAGCAAACTCAACTTGAGTAACATCACTTTTACCAAGTGCGTGTGCTGGTGTAGCAACACCAACATTATAAAGTTGTTTGCCAAATCTTTCTACTAAACCCATTGCCTCATCAGTAACCAGCTTATCTTGTTGTCCCCAGGAAACATTTGCTGGTAATATGGGTTGAGCAGTTGTTGGTTGTTGGATAATATCCTCTTTGCCCCAGGAAACTGATGGTGTTGTTTGCTGCGTGTCTAATTGAACAATAGTATCGTTTTCACCCCAAACCATTATTTCTTTGTCCTTATAGAACCATCAATATATCTATAAGTAGATCCAACAGGCAAAGCATTATATTCTTGTTCTGATTTAGGTTCTGCAATAGCGTGGGGCTGTGTTAGTTGATTTGTTGGTGCAAGACCTCCTTCTTGCGGCATTAACCCCAATTCTTTATAGAGTTCCCACTGTTCATAGCTTGTAGGAATTTTAGGTTTTTCTGTAACAGGTTTTGGTATATTAACCGAAGGAGCTTTATAAACTTTCTCCATAGTTAAATCAAATTCTAATCGAGGCCCTTCATCCGGCGGTATAGTTCCATCCGCTACTTTTTCTTTAATATATTTTAATCCCAAATCAAATTCTTGTTGGTTCTTTAATCTTTTGGCCTCTTCTTGTTGAAAATCAATACGAGAACGCTGTTCCATTTTTTCTAAATCCCAAGTCTGGGCACGTTTTTCTTTTTCAAAACCCAATAAAGAAGCAAATTTCATTCGGTCTATATCAAGCTGCTGATTAAATTCTGCCATTTCTTTTTGTAACCTGATGGTATTTAATCTCTCTGCAATCTCTATATTCTGTCTATATTCTTCTTTAGCACGCAGAGATTCTCCGGTCAATAATGCGGCTTGCCCGTAAAGTTTTACAAATTCTGGATTTTGAAGTTCTATTGGCATTTTTATTCTCTTTTAAGGCAGAAACCCTGCTATATCTTAGTCCCAAACATTTCTTTTATCAAACATTATAAATGGTTCATAGTAAAGTCGGGCGATTTCGGATGCGGAAAGGGCACGATTGAAAATCATTAGATTATCTATATTTCCAAGATAATCCTGACCGGTATAATCACGGGAATCAATTCCAATAGTAAATGGTCTATTTGCCGTGTATCCCAAAGCATAACTGAAAGCAACAGATGTTTTATCAAATGTTCCGTTGAAATAAAAACTACAAGTTCTTGCTGCACCTTGCCAGACAATGACAACCTGATTCCAAGCATTGAGTGTTAGTTTGTTAGTGGAGCTTACTTCAGCATCATTAGCAACATATAATTGTAATGAGCCTGTCGTCATTTGTAAAAAACCCCATCCTCCGCTTGCAGTATTCAGATCATTGCCACAAATCACATTCTGGGCATCTTCAGTCGGGAAAATCCAAGCTACAACGGTAAAATTACCGCCTGTATTGAACTTTAGAGAATCAGGACAAGGTGTTATAGCAACGTAATCACCAGTCCCATCAAAATACAAACCAGAACCAAATTTGCAGGGTTTCCAAATGGCATTGGTAATAGTGACTGTATTTCTGTTTCCACTCAAATCAAAGACTTTATTTCCCCTGCTCTCATTCATCGGCCAGCAGCCGACAAGACCTTTGGCGATTGAATTATCCCAATTTATTTGAACACCTAATGGCGGTTTTTGTATCCATTTACGCATAATTTAATATACCAATAAATATCTCAAACTTGTCATTGCAGAATTTAATTGAGAACTGTTAAAAATCTGCTGGTTTGCTTTATAATCATCAATATATTTCTGCATTTTATCCTTAAATTTATTTACTGTATAACTTATAGAATTATTGATTTTATGATTTTCTGTAAAATTAGAGTCTATAAGAATTGTAGAATTTTCAGTAACTGTTAGATTCAAAGTAATGGCAAACATTCCGTCCATTACTTTATTTACAGAAACTCTTGTGATATTTACCATTGCCATATTATATTCCTGTTACCTTATTTATTCTTATTTTATAATTTAATGTTGAACCATCCGAATCTGTTGTATTATTTACAAGCAACCTAACTCTATTTGCCGATATAGGAATTAAAATTGTATATGTTTCAGCTACATTATATGTATCAGCAGTATTGGCGTGTTCGTTAGTTGTTCCATCAAGAATAACCACAGCATTTGCAGATTGTGAAACCTCATAAATCAGCTCACTATTTACTAAAGTTGCATCCTCTATTGCCAACCATTTACCTAATACAGTATAGGTGTGGGTAGTTAAAGTAATAGAAGTTGCTCCTTGTGCTAAAGGATTATCTTCAATATCATCTTTTACTGCCGTTCCGACAAGTCCTGTAAATTTTGTAAAATCCTGCCAATCCTCATCTCCTGTTGTATTAGAAGAAATTTGAACTATAAACTCTGTTCCAGTATGTGCCGTTGTAGTATCCAAAAATGCCTGAATACATAAATGAGATTCATAACAACCAGACACATCATAAGTAGCACTTTCAGCCACAGTATTTTGAGCAACGGCAGTCCAATCTGTAATAGAAGCAACAGATTTTGTTAATACGCCGCCGCCGCCACCGCTTAAAACATCCACTTGTAAATGCCCACTGGCGTCAACAAGCATAGCGTGCCTGTCAGTACCATCATCACCCTGACAAAGCAAACCTTTACCATACGCCTGTGCATCAGCAGCAAATGTATCTGCTGGCATAGAAGCAACATCAACATCACCAATATCTACTCCACTATTTGCGGCCAACTTACCTATTGCATTAGTACCTGCCGGAAGTGCGTTAGTAATAGCAGTAACAGCACTTACAGTTGTTAATGAGCCGTCCACTGTAATAGCACCACCATTATCATCAATACTTACTACACCTGTGGAATCGGTAGCAAGAGTTACTCTTAACGCAGTTGCTTCAACACCAGCACCAATAGGCGGCGCTGTTCCAGCAAAATCTACTGTTATTGCCCCAGCTCCATCATCAATACTTATGGTAGAGGCGTTATCGTCAACGTGAACTACGTTAGTAATGGCTGTAACTGTTGCTAATGTTTGTGCTGCTGCTATCGTAATTGCGGGTAAAGTAGTAACATCAACATCTCCTATATCAACACCAGTATTAGCGGCTAATTTGCCTATTGCATTTGTGCCAGCAGGCAATGCTGCAACTATATCTACTTGCATTTCATTGCCAGATATGGCATTATCAATAGTTTCAACTGCTGTTTTAATACTTGCTGAATTAGCATCTAAAGTATGTAATCTGCCATTGGCGTCATTTATAAGAATGGAATAATCACCATCTGTCGTTGCCAACTGTGCGGCAACGTCTTGTCTAACAACTAAAGCTACTTTACCAATAGCACCTGTGCTATGTGGTGTATCTTCATTATATTCTGTTCCGCCACCACCAGAAGTAATAACTACATTGCCTATTTCTTCACCAACATTGCCTGTTAAATCTACTACAAGGCCATTTGCTCCGCCTGCAATAGGAGTTTCACTATCGGCAGTTCCGTCTATCAATTTTACTTTTTGATAATGAACAGTTCCAACTTGGTCAGTTGCAATAGTTGTTCCGCTACCCTGGGTTATTGTCAAATTATCGGCCATTTTCTACTCCGAATATGTTAAAACTAATAATAATCCTATTGGTGTTCCAGCAAGCCCTGTTGGCGCACTTACCAATGTTCCTGTAATATAATACTTTTGTCCTTCTGTATAAAAATATATTCTGCCTTCACTTCCTATTGTAGCCACGCCCGCAGTTCCGTTTGATTTACCATCCGCAGGTTCAGCAGAATCAAAATTTTCAACACCACCAGCAGCAAATCTATTTCTCATTTTATATTCTCAACTATATTTTTCCCTCAATCCTCTAAATCTTCTTGTATTTCTAATTATTCCCCCGCTGCTCCAAATTTCAAATAACAAATCATCAGCTGTAACAGTCCAAGTTACTCCACTATCACTTGACCACATAAGAGAACCATTCAAATAACCACCAGGTGTATATCCTATGCAATGAATCGTATCATTATTAGGTGGATAAACAGAATTTGAATTTCTTATAACAATAGCATATTTTGTGTTTATATTCAAAGAAACAGTTCCACTTAAAGGAATATCTGCCCACGCAGCATCAGCAGGCCAAACAGATAAATTAGAATCATCAAATGATACATAATCCAAATCCACACCATCTGGCTTTCCATTTATATCTGTTCCTTGCACGGAAATAGTAATAATGGCGGAATAACTTCTTCTTCGCATTTTTAATCGTATTTTTTTAATCTTATAAGATTCAGTAGTAGTAAAAGTTTGTGCTTGCCAATTCTCTTTATAAATTGAAGAAGAAGATAAATTATCTGAAGCGTAATAATAATCTTTAAGTATGCTCATTATATTATCCTGTAACTATTCTGCCTTGTATTGTTAGTCCAGTACTGGCTTGTAGGGTTGTAGAAATAAATAAAAGTTTGCTATATCCACATAAATCTACTGCATATCTACATATCCTATTAGCAGCAGAATCCATTACCTTGCCACTATTAACTAAATTCTCTGTGCTTGCTACAATAGTATCTACAAATACTAATGAACTATCCCCTTCTTGTGTGCCACCTGTTAAGGTTAAAGTTGCAAGCAGTGTAAAATGGTCTTTACCACAAGCACCCCAAATTTCAACAACATCTGCATCAGCATCGGTAGTTGTTTGAAATCTAAATTCTACACCATAAGCACCTATTGGAACATCCCAGGCAAGATATGCAGTACTTGCAGTTGCAAAATAAGATTTTACATCCGACCAGGCACGACTGCCTACTGCCAACGTAGTTCCTGCCACACTTATAGTTCCAATAAGTTGCCATAAATCTTGACTTGATACTATTTTACTATTTGATATATTAACAAGTCTTTCGCCCATTTTTTCTCCTATGAAATTGCTGTAATTATCCCGCCAACAGTTGAAATACTGGTAGGATTTGCATAAGTATTATCGGCACACGGCGTAACAATACTTAAAACACCGCTTGCCACTTTTAATGTTCCTGTTAATCCAGACGATATATTTGTTATATCACTTTGTAAAAAGTGTTTATTAACATCGTAATTCGTAATTGTGTTATGGTCAATATCAGTTGTTAAATTGTGTGTGCCGGTCAATCCAGAATGTGCAATACCCGAATCTTGAATAGATACAGCACCGTTTGTTACTGTAAAATCGGTTGTATTAAAACTGGCTATGCCTTTATTAGTAACAGTAGCGTCCTCTCCCGCTATTGTAATAGAACCAGCACCATTGGTTATATCTATTCCCTCGCCTTCACTTAAAGCGGCCAGAACAGGTGCAGCACCCGTGCTGCCTATTGGTAATTGACCATTTGTTGCAGCACCTAATGAAGTAATAAGAGTAGTAGATGAACCTAATAAAATACTATTATTGGTCAAAGCATTTAGACTTGTTAATAATTTATTAGAATCACTATAAACTAATCTGGACGCAGTTAAATCTGATAATATAAAAGACGTAAGTTCTGGGCTCTTATTTTTATCAAGAGCAGTAGCAAATTTCTGCAAACAAATCCGAACATCTTTCCCAACAGATTTAGGTATTCCAATTCGACTCATATTGCTTTATTTAACCACCTAACGTTTGAAAACCACCATAAGATGATTGTGTCTTAAATGCTTTTTGAGCAGCAACAAATTGGCTTATATGGCCAGGTGCCCAAGAAGCCACATTAGTTGTTGCTGGCATTTTTCCTGTATTAACGAGAAAAGTAGCAAATGCAGCACTTTGTCCTGTAACTTCTTTACCATAAGCATCTGTTAGATATTTTGGCACAGCAGTTGCTGCACCAGCAGTTGTTCCTTTAATTGGTCCTTGTGGTATTAAAGCACCCCCATAGGCGGGCGGTATTAGTCCTGGCGTTCCCATAACGGCAGCACCACTAATTGCCGGTGATGGGGTTGTTTCAGGAGCTTGAAATGCAGGACCATATCCTTGTGCCATTGTAATTTCAGGAGTTTCTCCCCCTGCTGCAACTCTGGCTGCTGTTGCTTTTTGTGTAGGCCCATAATATGATTCAGGAGTTGTTGGCGCACCTGCATAAGTACCACCTGTTGGCATACTTAACACATCTCTACCCCACAAAGAAGTGCCCGCACCCCCGCCAGTTGTAGTCGTTCCAGCAATCCCACCACGAGGAATTGAACCCGCTGCCGTCAACGCCTGTTGTAATGTGCCATAATCAGGATAAGGTTCACTAATACTTGATAAAAATCCTGCTTTTGATGTTAAGGCCGAAGATAATCTTTCCATTTTAATATCTTCAAGTTTTAATCTGCCTGGCTCACCAACAGTGGCTTCCCATTCAGCGCCATAATCACGAAGTCCATATAAACCTTTACCGATAGCCGCTTGACTTACTTTACCCACATCCTGCACCTTTTCACCAGCTAATTGTTTAAGATAGCCAGCACCATAAGTCCCGCCTTCTCCATACATTGCTATAATTTTATCATAAATTGATTCTGCCTGTTGCTGTCTTTTCAAATTAGCGGCATAGGCTGTTTGAGCAGCAGTATAGTATTGATTTATCAGTTGATTGGGGTCATAAGTTGTAACTGGCATTACTTTTCTCCACGTTCATAAATATCACAAAATAATTTTTCTATTGCAAATGTTTGTGAAGCAGTGCTATTATAAAGTTTAAGACCCATATAAGTTCCTTTCATTCGAGGTCTTATTCTATCTTTTTCACCTGTACCTGTCCAAGTGCCACTTTGAAACGCAAATGCAGTTGCAGTATCATCAATAATATCTTCAAGAACTGTTTCAGCATCATTGCCTTTATACAAAGCATAAGATAGGGCATCTGTATCAGCAAATGCACCGCTTGATGCTCCCCCCGCCAATACTACATTCATACTTTGTAACAACCCTTCTTTACTATCATCATTAGTTAATGGTTTAATAATAGAAAGATAACTATTTATTGCTGTCGTAGAACTGGTAGTTGCATCATTTTTTGTTGACCAATCAAATTCCCTGATATACCCATCATTGCAACCAACAAGAAATTTTCTATATGTTTCATCAATTGCGGGATAAAAATATGAAGAAAATATACCGCAACTTGGGGGATAAGATTCAGGAAACCAACCTTTTGCAGTTAAATCATACCAATATCCTTCACAAGTGCCGTCTGCAAGTGTAGTTTTTGTAACCAAAATACCATAATTTACGGGGTCAAAAGATAATTTAACTCTATGTAAAGATTTATCTAAATCCCAATCTTTTACTAATTCCGGTAATTGAGTCTTTGATATATTTTCTGGCGGAGAAGTAGTTTCAGATATAGGCATACGATAAACACCATCATTTCCAAAGAAATAAAGATTGCGTTTATCATCTATACACCAAGCCCTGCTTCCCCATATTCCAGTAGTATCTGTTATTTGTGCTAATTGGCCACTTGCTAATGGGTCTCCTACCAAAAGCCATATAGAATTAGCACAACCAAAAATAAGTAAATCGTCTTTATAAGCAATTAAAGCTGTTAATATGTCCCCTAACACACCTACTAAATTATTAGCAAAAGATAATCCCGATAAATCCCCATCATTAGCATAATCATATTTAATCTTAAAAGGATTTCCTACTTTAGTCATATACCAAGCTTGTGGTCTTAAATCATCGTTGAATACTATTCTGCCTCTATATAATGCAATCAAAGAAGATGAACTTGGCATTGTGCCATAATTTGTAGTGTCATTACCAAATACTGTCCAATTATACCAATGGGGTGGTGTTGGCGCTGTTTCCGCAGCAGATGTTACAAATGAAACAGCATTACCTGCACTATTTGTTCCTGTTACTGTTTCGCCGGAAGAAAATGTGGCAGTGGTTGTTCTATAACCATATACATTTGCAGCAGCATTATCTGTTACACCATCAACATAATCAACTATCATTTGTGCGCCAGACGTCCCACCAGTTAATGTCATTCCAAATGTGCAAGGATTTGCGCCTGCGTCTGCTGTATTTATTTTTGTATTTACGGCATCTATAACTTTTTTATTTGTGCCATTAACTATAAATAGCTTTTGGTATGCTTCAATAGCTTCTAATGGTAAAATACATTCTACTGCACCATTTGCAGCCGTTAATTCTGACATTGTATCAACAGCAGATTCATACCATACTTGATTACCAGCAATACTAATCAGTTTTTTAGAATATGTTTTATCTGTTGGTGTTGCATAAGGAACTACTTGAATATCATTTAATGAAGCAGTAGAAGGAGATGCACTACGTTGTAAAAATAAACTTGAATTATAAACTTTTATATTGCCAACTGCTCCTATACAGTATATTTCATTATTTGAATTGCTGCCAAGTTTTGTTAAACTTATTGAAGTATCCACAGATTGTGGATTACTTCCATCCGAATCTGCCCAACTTCTTAATGTTGTTGAATCTGCTACTAAAACTAAAGATACACCGTTCAAATGATAAACATCTCTAACCGTGCTTCCTGCCAAACCTTTGGAAAATACCTGATTTCCAGAACCATTATAACAATAAAGAATAGAGCTGGTATAAGAAGTTAAATAATAACAAATACCAGAAACCGTCTTGGATGAACTTATGGCGTAACTATTCGCTCCCGAAGCAGCTTTTGTAGTGTACCCAACTTGAAGTGAACCATCTGTTAATTTCAAACAAGCTGCTTCGTATTGCCCAGACGCACCACCAAGAGTGCAAGCATTTATATTACCGGCCAAATCAAATGAAACATCTTTTCCTGTCGTATTTGTTCCAAATACAGTGCTTCTCCAAATAAGAGTTCCCGTATTAGAATATAAACTAATTCTTTTATTTGTATCCGCCACACCGTGAGCCACTGCTAAATAATCATTATTATTTACAGCCAGACCATTAACAGTAGCTCCCACATCAATAGAACCGTTTGTTCCCCAAGAAGTTACTGGTAAAATATCGGCAGTATAACAATAAACAGAACTCTCAATAGCAATATATAATCTATTTGTTGCAGAAGAATACGCTAAAGCATTTATAGTTCCAGATAAAGTATGACTACTTAAAGTTGAAAGAGTAGTTCCATTATCTAAAATTTTCCACAGATGTTTCCCACCAGAAATTGCCCCGCCTGTATAAATGATATTAGACATTTTAATCTACCGTTGTAATTGAACCTAACCAAACTATTATCGTTCCACCGCCGATTTGCTGACTATATGCTTTCTTTAATCCAGGCCTTTTGCCTAATCTAATACGCCGCTCAAGTGTATCACGAGGTCTTATATTAAGGCAATAACCGCTTGTTAAAACATTCTCTTTTGTTGCGGCCAGGCCTGTTGATTTGCCCTGAATTGGTAATTGTATTTCTTGATAAGCCATTAGTTCTTTTCGGCTTTCTTTAACAATCTAACAAATAATGCTTTCATTACAGGATAAAATATAATCCCCACTATAAAACCAATCAATCCAGCAACCATATAAACCTCTACTTTCTTTAAGGCAGGGAAGCCCTGCTTTTTACTTTATACCACGCAGTTTATTTATCTCTGTTTGTGTTAATCCACCAGCACTTAATTCTTTTGACACTGCTTTGGTTTTGAGCGTAGTTTTACTTTTTTTCTTTTGATTTATTAACCACTGTGCATAAGTCATTGGCAGTTGATTTTGACTTCTTAACTGTTTATAATAAACCAGATATTCGTTTTTACTACCATAAGAATCTTTATTTGTGAACCATCCCATAATAAACTCCTTCTATGTAGCGGTGGCATTTCCGCCCATTGTTGACCAACGTTCTCCATCCCACATAAGAAGCAAGCATTGTCCTTCTGTGCTTATTGTAAATGTTTCTGGGCTTGATGTATAATGCTTTGAAACACTTAATGTTAATGTTTTAGCGCCAGAATTGGTCTTATTAGCAATAAATACTTGCTGTCCTGCTTTCACACCATCCGGCACAGTAATTGTAACATCCGCAGCAGGGTCAGCAACAATAACAGGGTTATCTACCATAAACAAATTATCGTCTGTGCCCACCTTTAATGTGCAAGTAGCAATTACAGTTTTCTTACCTTTATCCAACATTCGTAACCATTCATATTGATTTCCAGCACTCATTATTTTACCTTTCAATAAAAATTAGATTCTACGGTTCTGTAAAAGATGTTCCTTCACCACTATAAAGATTGGTCAGGGAAAATTTTGAATTGTCTCCCCTCACATAATAGGATTCAAAATCCCCGCTAAACATATTTCCTAACACAGTTTTTGTTTCCTGACCTACATCCACTCTAATTAAATCTTGTGTCAATTTATGAGCAAGCTGTGTATGTATTCCTATAACATTCAATTCCTGTTGTTCTGCAATAGCAAAACAATTTTCCATAATAGCTTCTGTTGCTTTAATCCCACCTACCAAATAATGTGTAGTTGATTCTGGTTTTAACGGGTCTATTTTATAAAAGAATTGTAAAACATAAGACGAACTTGGCTCTCCATAAACCCAAAATTCATAGAAAGTGCCCGTTTCTAAATCATAATTTGATACCGTAACAGCATAATAAGAAGGTATTGCACATTTAACAGAACCAACCCTCAAATCAATAAGCTGCTCTGGTGTTATTTTTGTTAATTGATAACAACCATCTTCATCACTGAAAGAGGGGTCTGTAAGTATTTCCGAAAAATTCTCCGGCAAAGCATATTTCCACTTATTTGGCAGTAAATTTATTGTTAAATACTGTTTCAAAAAATTCCACAGATGTTCTTTACCAGTTTGGTCATCAACAGGATAAAGAAACTGACGATAACCACGAGCACAAATATCTTTAATAATCGCAGTTTGTGGGTCGTCTGTTTTATCAGTAATACTTTCATAAAACTTGCTTGGCTTCTGTTGATGCAGAAATCTTGCCAAAGCATTATAAAGCGCTTCATACGTCAAGGTAAGTTTAGCCATTTTATGTAACTCCTGCCGGTGATTGTTGAGGCATTACTGATAACAACTGTTCAACAGATATATCTGGCTCTAATACTTGCTGTGATTGCCTATCAATCTCAATTAAACTTTGCAGCATCTGTTGGGCTTTCGTTTCCTGATAACCCGCCTGTCCCGCTTGTAATTGTTCAGGTTTTTCTTGCAATTCAGCAGCAGCTATGCAGCATTGTAAAATTGTTTCTGCTGCAATAGCACCACCTACCAATAAATCAGTAGAAGTGTCTGGCTTATCAGGTATAAAGATATAAGTATAATAATATGTAAGAGCGGCATTAGGCGCTGGAAACATCCTTAATTCTTTATTAAGCCCCGTCTCTTTGTCAAATTTGCCATTTACAATAGAACAATATCTTGGTATAGCCGTTGCAACAGACATTGACCTTAAATTGGCAAGAAAAGATTCTGGCTTCAATTCAAGTGGCGGATAATTCTCTGCATTGTTAAACTTAAATCCAACCGCCAAAGAAACAAAATCGGGGGGCAATTCATATTTCCATTTACTATTTACCGTAGTAAGTGCCGCTTCTTTTCTCAAAAAAGACCATAAATAAATCTTTCTTGCCGCAGAATCAATAGGATAAAGAAATCTACGATAACCCCTATATGCTATATCTTTACAGCGAGTTAGGTCAGTCCCTGTTGGGGCTGTTCCGTAAGACGTTAATCCCAAGTATTCTGAAATTTTTGTATATAACTCGCTGAACTGCAAACTTAAATTACTCATTATATTTCCTCAAATAGCGTTGGAGCAGTTGTGAGCCAAGATTGGCCCACAACCCCCCAACAAGGAGACAGAAATTTCCGCCTCAATTTATAAAATATGTATTACTTGTCCAAGAGACCCCACAGTTGCAGAACCACTAACGGAGGATAAATCTCCCCTATTCTATCTTTTATAATCTTTGCCTCATCAACAGTAAGCTCCACAGCATCGTTTTGGTAAATCTTTCTGGCCAACTCACCTTTCTTCATCTTGTCCATCCCAGTATCTTTTTGAACAGGAGCAAGAAGAGCATTAACAAACGCCATACGAATTGTGGCATCCACAACCTCACCTGCCCCATCACTGTCTTTAAGATTTTGTCCAGCAAAATTGACCAGAGGTTTTGTTACATCTAAAATCATAGTTCTATCTCCTTTCAAAAAAGAACTTCGAGGGCAAGAACGCCTTGCCCCCAAAGTCATTAACTTTAACTCGTTGTATTTCCACAAGGAATATAATAAGTTGTATAACTTCCTGCTGTTCCAACCTTAAATGCAATCTTCCCTGATGTAGTAACAGATGCAGCACTTGTCAATGCAATATCCGCAGCCGCCTGTGCAAGGAACATACCGTCTGGATGGTCGCCATTACCATCACAGATAAACACCATCATAAAGTGGCTGGCGGCAGTTGGCCCTGTTTGTAACTCATCCCGTATGCACAATGGAGCAACCCATTTAGCACTTGCAAGAGATTGGTCTGTCCATAAGCCAACTTCCAAAGCACAAAGATTGTCTGCGTGTGTGCCACCAGTAACGTTCGTCCAAATACCAACGGCATTACATTTACCTGCTGCTGTGCCACTAATAGTAGCTTGAAAATAAGCTGCAAGCCCACCACCTTCACTATATCCGCCAGCCGAAACTGTTGCCTCACAATCAAAAGCATTAAATAAGCCGCCAGTCTGCGCAGAAGTAACATTGATTCTATTTACAACAATAGCACTTGTGCCTGCAACAGCGACACTTAAAGCATCTCCTGTCAATTCCTGATAAATAAATTCTTTTGGACAAAGCCGAGCAAGAATCAATCCAGGTGTGCTATCAAGAGTAGCATTAGTTTCCATTGCAATAGCAACAGGACGTGCTTGTGTTGCGGAAAGTGGCTGGCCAAAATATTGTGTAGCACTTATAATTGATAATACTGTTTTGCCAACTGTGCACTCAACACCCGCTCTAACTGGCACAACAGCCCCATTAGGAACATAAATATCAAGAACACAAGGGCCTATTTGGCCTGCTTTCTTTGTTCCAGCAACAACACCTGCAAACCATAAAAGATTATCAGCAGCAGGATTTTCTACTCTAATATACTTACCTTCATTCAATTCCCCTTCAGCAGTCGTGCCTTGTTCTGTTTTGGCAGCCGCTAAAGTTGCAGCACCATAACCAGTCCGGTTATCAGTTGTATCAAAATTATAACAAACTGGCATACCTTCATATATGGTGCTTTCGCTTTCATAATATACGGCCTTGACTTCAGCTTGTGAATCATAAGCCCAAGTAATAGCGTGAGCCATTTTTATAACCCTTTCACTTTTGGTGGAATTAACTCTGTAATCCCAAACATATTTCAATTTTCATATCTATTTAACTATTAACTCGTGGGGCGGTCGCAGATAAGGTATCCTGCATAGCGTGGACTTCTTGAAGACCACCATTGGCCAACCCAATCAAGAAATCTATCTGTTACCAAGTGTCTGTTAGTTGCATCCGCCTCTGTCATTTTGAAATCCCAACCATTAAGCACAACAGGATACAAAATGCGATGATTGATACCAAAAATTGGGTCTTTGCCATAAATAGAATCTCGTTGAGTATCAAGAACATCAACATAAACTACTGGAATCCCACCAGGCAAAATTGGTCCAGTTGTCGGAAAATATCCGGCAGTATTCGGCTGTGGCCCAACATTAGCATTTAATTTAAGATTGAGGGCATTTAATGTTTTAATAACATTCTTGTTAGTATAAACTACATAAGTAACTGTTGGAACATTATGCCCTGCAATCATAATAGGGGGTTGAAAATGCTGCACTAAATTTGCTTCATCAAGTATTGAATATAATGATTCATCGAGAACCCCTTGATGGTCGGCAAAATAATTAGCATATTCTGGATTAACGGTTGCACTTGAAGTTAATCCCGCTTTATCAAATGCCGTTCCAGCAGCATCACCCGTATTACTTGCATCATTATATCTGGCACGATAGCCCGTATATCCGCCTGTGCTTGCTAAAGCCCCCATTGAAATCCAATTTGGAATACTATATATACTATCAACATCAGAAGCACTTGCAAGACCTGTCCAACTCCCTAAATAAATCTTATCAATAACTTCTGCCATAGCTTTGTTATATTGAAGCTCAACAACATCAAAAATCTGTTCGGCAGCTTCTGCGGTTTTATTGGCGTCCATTTCAATTTTATTAAAAGCCATTGCACCTTGACAGTGTTTTATATTATCAAGCTCATAAGTCTTGGTAATGTTCTTGATAACTACACTATCTTCCGCCCATATATTTGTAAATCCTGCGTTGCCAACAGTGCCAGTAGTAATAGCACTTTTTAATTTACGTCCACCTATCTTTTTTACGTTTGCCGCAAACCCAGTATTAAAAAACTGATATGTTTGATAAGCAAAAGATAAAGGTGGTTGTTTTTCCAACCAATGCTCTAATGTGGCATTGATTACATCTCTATTATAGTCAATCGTAGGCAAACTCATTGAACACCGACCCTTTCACGTTATTAAAATACTATATTAACATTATCCTTCCTTACCTTGTGAACTTAAAATATCACGAATAGCATCAATGCCTTCTTCTCTGTCATTAGCATAAATCTTTTTACTCTCTTTGGCAGTTCGAGGGCCTGATAATTTCTTTTCGTGATTTTTAAGGTCTTTAATCAAGTCCCTTTGTGTCCGTTCCTTTAGATATTTGCCTTTATATGTGTAAAGAGCATTGGCCATAGCGTCATCTATGCTTTGCCCCGACCTCATAAAAGGCACTGCAAAACCGTATAACTCCGACCTGGCTTTGAATTGTGGACTTGTAGGAATCAGTTGTCCTTTCAAATTGCCCGCAGGATATACCGGCATATCTTTTCTTTGCCCAAATTCCTTAAATTCTTTACTCAAATCATCCATCAAATCATCTGCTCGTTTAAGTGTATTTGCAGTATTATTTGCTTCTCTTTCTGTTCTTATTTCATCTGTCAATGTTTTAACACTATCTATGCCGAGTTTTTCTTGTAATTTAGGCAACAACTTTTCAAGCAAAGCATCAACGTCTTTATCTTTCTCAACGTCAGTTTCAGATTTTACAGAAGAATCAACTTTAGCGCCTTCTTTTGTTTCAGATTTATCTTCCGGCTGTTCCACACTTGACACCAAATGCGGCACTAATTCTAATAATTCGTCAGGAGTTTTATCTTTAACAAATAACTCAATATCTTCATCTGTCCATCCAGCACTTATTGCGGCGTCTATAAACTCATCAGGACTTTCTTCAGATAATTCAGGAGATTCTACTTTTACTCCAATACCCAATTTATCTTTAATAGTCCCTATAACTCTATCTTTGAAAGATTTTTCTTTTTCAGGTTCAGATATTTTATCTGTTTCTAAAACTTTAGTTTCATCTTGTTTTACATCTTTTGTTTCCGCAGCGGATTGAACAACATCCGCCTCTACATTTTCTATGCTATCCGTCATTTTGTCTCCTTATCTTTACATTTCTCACATTGGCGTTGTGCAGGCGAGATTTTATAAAAAAGTTTCTTGCATTTTTCACAAGCAACTCTCTTAATACCAGCATCACTTAAAATTTCATACACAATTTCTCTTACTCTTTCTTGTGTAAGATTGACGTGAATGTCCTCTTTTTTCCCAGTTTGAACCATTGCCTCAACTAAACTATTAGCATCAGGATAATCAACAACACAAATAGGGCATTTACCATTTACTAACGTGCCTTCACGAAATCCGCCGCCACAAATTTTACAAACATTTTCCATTTTTGTCTCCTTTAATCCTTATATTTTTTCAAATATGCTTTAATCTGTTTCTCATATATTTTACAATGTTCCACAATTTCTGGTCTTGGCGGCATATCAATATCCCAACCAGTTTGCCAAAACTCATCACAATCAAAACATTGCCAAACCAAAAGATGATTTTTTCTCAATTCACTATCAGTATGATCAACCACATTTTTACTTTTACACTTTGGACATTTCATTTTTGTCTCCTAATCGAACTCTACCCAACCTTTTTGCTTCAAAAATCTTTTTTTGTCTTGCCTATTTTTTATAACTGGCAAATAACAACCATTATGCTTTTTCCAATCAAAGCCAGGATGTTGTTGCCTTGCTTTATTAACTTGTTCTTCTGTTAAAAGTGCTGCGGGATATAACCTCGTCCCAGTCGAGCCGTCAAATTGATATTCCCTCATCTGGCTATCAATTGTCCCCGCCTTGTGGTCTGCAACAAAATCGTGAATAATTCTGCCGCCACAACCACATTTTCTTGTTCTAATCTTTTTCTGTATTGGCAAAAATTGTTCGGTTACTTCACCGCAAGACAAACATTTCAGTGTGTAGATAGGAATTTTATATCCCCTAATTTAATTGTTTCGTTATGCCCCACCTACAAGGAAATAACGGAGAACGGCGGCAGCATCATCCCCCTTAACTCGGATGCCAGGCATAGCAGTAGCATTGGGATTGATTGGCACACAATAACCCTCTCCCGACTTGATATATAAATGTGAATCTGTAAGAACAGGGTCTCCTGTTGTTGCACCTAATTTAACGTAAAAATTACCACCAACCGCTTCCATATAAATAAAGAACCCTTTACCAGCAGCTATATCCCCTAAATCAAGTGTAGCAGATGCAGTGCCAAGAACGGGACATTGTTCCAATGCTTCCGTTGGAGTTACTCCAACAGTAGTTTTATTTGCAATAATTCTATCCTGGTTTGAACCACTTAAATCTATCACTTGTGTTAAACTTAAACTTGCCGTCATTTATTACCTCACTTTCTATGATTAAACCATCCTTTTATCCAAATGTAGAAATACAGAGGATTGAGGATTAAGAAAAACCATTGTTGATAATACCATTCCATAATTACCCATAAGGGCAAAGATACAAAACCAAGAAAATATCCCCATTTTGCTTTTTTTCGACTTATTAAACAAGCCGTCAACAAACTTGCTATTGTTGTCAGTATTTGAAGAACAGTCCCCACCGCAGTCCTCATCCATTTTACTTATTCCCTTTTCTCATTTTACGTTTAAGATATTTTGCTCGTGCCGTTTTCCAGTAACTGGAGCCTGCGACCGCTTCTGGATTAGTTGCGCCCCCCGCAGCAGCTCTTTCTTTTATCTCTTCAAACTTTTCTGTGGTCATAATAGATTGAGGTTTTTGTTTTCGTCTCCATTGTATCATTTTTCTCGAAATTTTAGCCATTTTGTTTCCTTCTTCTTCTTATTGCAATTTTTGCTCTTAAATGTGAGGGGCGCCATCCGCGTTTATACGCCTGTGCAAATCTTTCAAATCTATCTCTTGCACCTTCAGAACGAAATGTTCTGACCTCGCCTGAACTCATTTTTAATTTATTGCGTCCAATACGCATATTATTTCCTTATCTGAAAGGATAAGTTATTTCCTAACCAAAAGGATAGGCATCGTTACAAAGTGCCGTTAAATCATCACCATCTTCCGCAGGAAAATATAATCCTTCAATGTCTTCAAAAGTTAAATCCCCAAAGTCCATTTTGATTTTCCTCCAAAATTTGACAAATTTCATTTTACACTTTCTTGTTCTGGTAACACCATCGGGCCTGTTGGCTGCGTTCTTTCTTGTTGTTGCTGCAAATTCGCCTGTCTGCTTGCCAATGTCGCTCCGGCCTTATCATTTCCCTGTCCTTTATTACTTTTCATAACAAAATCAACATCGGGGGATTCATTTGGCAAAACACTCTTATACCATAATTGAAAACTTTCAATCCCCCCATAATCAGCAAGTAGTTTATCAACCACTGGAAAATCAATAGAAGAACCTTGCTGCATACGCAACTGCATAGTCGGAATCATCCAAGCCGTCATAAGTTGATATAATCTCTGATACATCAATTCAGGAGTAGTTCTTTGTGTGCTATATGGAATTACTTTTAACAAAAAACTTTCAAACTCGGCAGATTTTTCTTTGCTTGTAAAATATACCGGCATTTCATAGTCATTAAGACCAGGAATTTTAACTGTATCTAAAATCTCTATATAGGTATTAGGCGTCTGTCCCACCGCCCAAGACCACTTATTCAAAATAGATGTCATCCATTGATGAAATCTTGTATAAAAATTATTAACAATCCGACTTGCATTTGCAAATATAAGCTGTTCTTGCCCAAGTGTATTTGCCTCTGCCCCCGTCCCTCTCATAACTTCTGCCGGTACTCCAGATTTAGTAAATTCAGTTTCGGCAAAAGCCATCCATTGATAATTCTGTGGAGAAACCCCCCCAAAAGAAAATGTTTTAACAGCGTCCATTCCGTGAGCAATTACAACATTCATATTCTTGTTTTTAAGGGCTGTTTCAGCCGCATCTTTTGCGTCTGCGTCTGCAACAATTAAATTCTTTTGAGATTCAGCTTGAATCCTTGCTGTTTGTGCCATTATATTCATTGTTACATCAAGGTCATACCAGTCCCAGGCCGGTGGCAGCGGAATTGGTATCCCTGGCAGATATTTATACCCAAGTTTGTCATAAGGTGAATCACCAGGCCCATCCCACTCTATTTCTCGTAAAATTACAGCTTTATGCCCCATAGGCATAATAGTTACAATCGTTTTTTCTTTTTTGAGGTAAATATCAATAAAAGTGCTATACTCTTCTTCTGCAAGACGGTTAAAATCAAAAGAACCTGCCTTTGCCACAATCTCTTCGTTACTATATTTAGTAACTAATTTACAATCTGGTTGAATAAAATCAGCATATTTATTGCCAAATAAATCTTTTGCATATTCTGTCGGTAATTTATAAATATCTCCTTCTATTGCAAAATCCTTTTGACGTTTTGCTGATGGGTCTCCAATATAATCACAAGGTTCTATAATTACAACTTTTGGAATACCCACTTTTATTTGTTCATTTTTATAATCCACAATTCTATCATATTCAAAAAATGTTCGTGCAATGGCCATACCAAACATTGACGCCGTTGCACCAGGAATAAATACCTCATCAGCAAAATTATTTTGTTCAATAAGATGATTCAAAACTAATTGTCTTGCACGGGCATAGTAACGTAATTTCGGTGCTTTTGGTTCTACTAATACTTTTGGATTGCCTTCACACAAATAAGATACAACAGTTGATACACCACGATTCATTAAGTTAATTAAATGCCATCGGGCATATCCTTTATCAAAATAACCGGACGCCCACAATCTTGTTAATCGCTGTGTATGGTCTAAAGCACCTTCCCATTTTTTGCCCCAAGCCGCAGCAAGTGTCTGAAGACGCGCCTCATATCTCTGTGAGATGTTTTTCTCATCAATTATTTTATTAGCATTTTCTATCATTTAATACATCCAAGTTTTTGAAGTTCGTTGAATTTCCTCTTGTTCATCTAACCACCGATTCATTCGTCCCAAAAAACTATTTGCGGGTATAGATGTAAATCTTTCGCCTTCTCCTTTTTGTTGGTCTCTTGTTCCCAATATACACAATCCTGCCGCAATTACCCTGTCTCCGTGTCTTTCTCTTGCTCCCGTCCCTTCATCCATCTTACTTGATAGTTCTGCGTCCTTCCCCCTCTCCGCAAAAATATAGTCAAACAATTCATCAAGTAAGTCCTTACTATGAATTATAATTGCTTTATAATTCTTTTTCTCTTTAATCCCCTCCGTCAAAGCAATACTTAACTCTTGAAGCAAATCCGGTTTACTTTGTGTATTAGACCGCCAGCCAAGTTTCTTTCCTTTCTTTCGGGATTTTTCATTCTCTCTTGTTTGAACATAAACATTTGAATATCCCAGCCATTTAATTCTATTGCCAAAATTTACCCCTTGCCCACCATTATTTTCCCAAATTAAAAGTGGTTTCCGGCAACCACCAACCCAATGAGCAGAGGCAACAACTAAATCAGCAAAATCTTCTGGTTTGGTGTTTGGGCAGGCCCACTCACCAACTTGTTCCATTGTATTAACATCGTAAAACTCTGCAACAGAATTGGAACTGCCAAGTCCCCAAGAAATATCACTGGCAATTATGTAATTATGAAATTGACTTGGCCTGCCATTTTTTAACTGCCCCCACCATTTAAGCCGTTTCTGCCCCAACCCAGGCCAGAACTTAATAACTTCAGTATCAACCTTCCCGCTTGACAAACGGTCAAAAACAACCTCTCCGGCAAAATCTGGCGGCCTAATAAACTTCTCTTTTATAGTAGTAAGAACAGCAACATCAAATACTACGTCAGAACTGCCTATTGGTGTCCGCCAAACATTACAAAGAAAATCTCGTTTCCCTCTTTTCTTTTCCTCAATATCGTGCCAGGGGCTACGAACTCGCCTTGATGCGTCTGCTGGCAAATTTTTACAACCGTCCCAAACAAACAAAGATTGATACTTTTCCGGCAAATCTTCTTGTTTAAGAATTATTCCCAATCAAGACTCCGCATATTTTAATAATTCTGGGTAATTCTTCTGATAATACTCAATATCAATCAACTCTACTTCACCAGGCGAATTACTCGTATAAAGCCCTTGATTCTTCCCATCAGGATTTTCCCACCAATCAAAGGTTATTATTTCCAATCCTGGCCGATGTAAAACTTGATTAAAAGTATGGTTCAACCCCAGCCAGTGAGTCGAGTTGTAAATCACACAATCCGTAACATCGTGAATAGACCCTTCTATCGAATCAGCAATATACTTATCCACTCGCCCAAATTCATCAAGAAGCATTGAAGTCCCACGACTTCCAGCGCTAAAACTCTCATTTGTAGTTTCACCATTTATTGTAGAACTGTTGGGAACAACTCGAAGAAGCATATCTTTACGATAAATAGACCCGTTGTTGACATTTAATCCCATCCAAGACGGCAAATACTCAAAAGCATTATCTATCTTGGCAAAAATTGTATAATCGTCTCCTATTGTATCTACTAATTTTTTTGTTCGTGAGCCAACAATAAAATTTCTCTTTTTGTATAAAATCGAATGTGCGGCATAAATCTTGGAAACAATCTCTGTTGCACCCTCCTCTCTTGCTTTATCTATCCCAACATCCTTACCGATTTTAATACATTGGTCTATCTTCTCAACAGCAAAAATCTGTTTTGGCCGCAAAATAAACGGCTTCAAACTCTCACTCGGCGGTTTTCGGGGATTCAGCGTCCAAAAGAGAGCATTGAACATCACTGGCAGATAATCTCTACACGTTTCCAGAAACCATTGTTGCAGGTCTTTACTTTGACTCGCCAGTTTATGAAAATCTATACGGAATCGTATATTGTCTTCTAACCCTGTCGGAATCAAAGCAAAAAACTCTTTTCCTGTAAGAGTCTCAAAATTCATTTATTAAATCCAACAGAACTTTTTGGTTGCATTTCCCACTCGTGCACATCACACTTCTGAAGAGTATCCTCCCTGTTGTAACAAACTTCATACTTAATCTCTTCTGGTGTAATCACAATCGCAGTTATCTTCCCAGAGATGCCGTAAAAACCAACATCCTGCCCAACTTTATACAATAAAACGTCCAATAATTTCTCTGCCGCTGCCGGAAGGCTCATTTTATCTCCTTTGATTCAACACGCTTCCGGCCCGGCAACATCTCAAATAACTCACTTATCTTGCCTTCGACGTCAACATTTATAGATTCTGATTGCGTTTTCTTCGTGCCGGAAAAGTATTGTGGCATCCTTGTTTCGAGTAATTTTGCAAGAATAGCAGTATCAGGAACATATCTTGTTTTTACTTTCGTCCTAATGGGGATAGGTTCTTCTAATTTATTCCCTAAAATATCACTATCGCTATAAACCGTCTCTCTTTCCTCAAATCCTGCCCCAGTCGCCGCCTTAAATGCCGTAGCCACAAGATAGACGTTTGCCAGTTTTTTGCCAACTTCGCACGCTTCTCGAACATCTTGATTGTTTTGTTTCAGATTCTTTAGGAAATTTTTGGGAGATTTTCCTGAATAACCCACCACAATTCCTATATCCGCTTCAGATAAACCTAATCCAAGCAAATTCTGAATAACAGGCAAAAGTTCGGGGGAAAACTTCCTATGCTTTTTTAGGGATACAACTCCTTCTTTGGTTTTCTTTACTTGGTCCGCTTTATTCACAATATCCCCCAAAAAGTAACCCACCTCCACGTTTGTTTTCTGGCGGCCAGTCAACGTCCCGAACTTGTTTTTTCAAACAATCGTTACAGAAAGCATACCCGTTATTTTCCCAACGGTCTTCTCTTCTCCGAAACTCCCTTGAATCCTTGTTCTTTTTACACGCTTGACATATCATAATTTTTCATAAACGGATGAATCTTAATATGACAATCTAAACATAAAGTAATACAATTTTTATCACATAATCTTAATTTGGGGAATTTTGTCCATTTTTTAATATGATGAACGTGCAACATCCCACCGGTTTTGCCACAATTAACACAGGAAAAGTTATCTCTTTTCAAAACATTCAGTCTAAAACAAATATATCTTTTGTCTTCCCGATTTAATACAATAGGATAATGTTCAGTTTTGAGTTGTTCCGCCCGCCGAGTGCCTTTCTTTTCCCATCTTTTATTCTTTTTTCTACTCCACGCACAAATTTCTTTTTCAGTAACTTCCCCCACTTCATTGATAATGGCAGGTAAAGCAAATCCCGCTTTTTTCATTGCCACGGCAGTTGCTCTTTTCCACCTTTTGCCCCCTTTAACTGCTTGTGGCCGTTTCCAATCATAGGATTTCTTCATAATTTGTTATTGACCCATAACTTACATTTTAATTCATACTGTTTTAGTAGGAATTGAACTTCCAGTGCAGGTTTTTTATTTCTGTACTATCTATCAGGGTAAAGGTTATATGAGAGAGAAACCCCTGACTTATATGCTATTGCTTCTCTTTAATTTGTAATAGCGAGGTAGGCCAAAGGTCTTATAGGCGGCAAGCCGCAGAGTATTGACAGAAACTCCTACTTTGAGAAACCTGCTTGAAAAACTCATTTTTTCACCATTACAACGGTTCTATTTATCGCAACCTCACTTAAAGAGCTATGTCTTAATTTATCTTCTGGCATTATAAGCCAATGTTTATTGTCTAACCAATGTATTTGGTTGTCAATTTCTCTGAATAGTTGTTTTACAGTTTTTATCATTGGTAACAATACCTCAGCTTATTATCGGCTCACAGTCGGTGCAAATCTCTTTCGCCCACGCCTCGGCACCATCACCCTCGTAGATGTGTCTGCCGCACAACTTGCAGAGACATCGTTGAGTGGAACGTTGAAAATCACGTTTTAATCTCTCTGGTGATAATGTTGACAATTTTTGAATATGTTCTTCTGATTCTTGCATTTTGTCTCCTTGTAATAAACTAAAATACTATCTTCCCCCATTACTAAATACGCTGTAAATCCTGTTTTGTTCACAATAATCTTTAAGAATTATTAACAATATACTATCCTGCCATTACTAATACGACAAAAGTTTGTATTTTGTTTGCAAAAATCAACAAAAATGTGTTAAAAATTTATTTTTTATTTTCCTGATATTTTCTGATAATTATGTGAACTTACCTGAATATCTGTCGTATTTAGTAATGGATAGAGACCTTATTTTAGTGTAGTAGTTTTATAGCAGTAAATTGGATTGAAACAATGAAATGCCCCTATTGTAATGTAATAATCCCTTTAGATTGCGATGTCTGTGTAGTTTGTTGGGACAATCTGCCTATTGGTGAAAGGGAAGATTTAGTTGTATATGACGAAGAGTATGAAGATGATGATTTTGGCGATGAGGTAGAAGATGAAAATTTGTAAAGACTGTTTTTGGTGGGATAGATATAGGGGAAATTACGGATATTGCCAGGAAATAAAGGAAGATAATAATTTTGGTGATTATGTTGGTTATTGCTTTGATGATAATTTTATAACAAGAGAAGATTTTGGTTGTGTTTTATGGGAAAAAAGTGAAAAAAGTAATGAAAACCGTAATAAAGACGTTTGCTGAATTTGTTGTCTGGTTGAAAATCAACTGGAAAGACCTGATGGCTATTGACTTTGAGACTACCTCTCTTGGCTATCTGGAAATGGAACTTGTGGGTTTTTCTCTTTATAATGGGGAAAATGCCTGCTATGTGGATATGCTTGGAATAGGCCAGTTTGATTTGTCCTCTTTTTTCAGCAAAAACCAGGTTCTTATAATGCACCACGCACCTTTTGATATGGCTTGTCTGAAAAAGTTCTTTAACATAACTGATGGTTTCAAACCCATTTGCACACTTATTGGGGCAAAGTTAATAGACGAAAACCGTGTAGGTAGAGAACCATACACCTTAAAGACTTTGGCAGTAGATTGGTTGAAGATTCCAGCAGACCAAGTTATGAAGTGGGAAAAAGCAAAGGATTTTGGGTATCAGAGCCAAGAATGGTATGACTATGGGACTAATGACGCTATATGGACTTGGGATTTATGGCAGTATGAAAAGTCAGAATTAGAGGAGGAAAAACTTGACTACCTATTTAATGATGTAGAAATGCCTTTTCAGTTTGTTTTAAGAGATTTGGAAACAAATGGGGTTTTGATTGACCAGATGAAACTTCATAATTTTAAGCAAACTGTCAGATTAAAACTAATAGAGATTGAGGCGGAAATGTTGAAGGTCTTTGGGATGCAGCATTACTGCCAGACAATGTTATTTGGTGAAGGTAATGAACTGATAAGTCCTATAAACTTTGACAGCACACGGCAATTAGTTGACCTGATTGAGTTTAAGCTGGGTTTTAATGTTGATACCTATACACGGCCTACATCGAGGTTTCCAGAAGGTCAGAAATCAGTAGCACGGGAGTATGTGGTAAAAATGTTGGGGAAGCACCCGTTTTTTGAGTTGCTTTATAGGCGGGGAAAGCTTCAAACGCTTTTAACCACATTTATAGAACCGTGTCCTAACTTTATAAGTAAAGACGGCAAAATTCGACCTGATTACCATTTAGTCAGAAGTGGTCGTTTAAGTTGTTCCAAACCTAACCTTACTAATCTCCCAAACCCGAAACGTGAGAAGTTGGAAGTAAATTATAGGGAAATCTTTATTCCAGAGAAGGGGAATGTGTTTGTAAAAGCTGACTTTTCGGGGCAGGAATTAAGGAATCTGGCTGAAGTATCTGGTGATAAAAGAATGAAGGATATTTTCAAAAGAAACCTTGATATGCACCTTATATCCGCCAATGACGAAGGTATATTCAATCTGGGACTTTCTGAATCAGATATGACTATTGGGGGTGAGACCTATAAAGATGTCTGTGTTAAATTTGAGAAAGAGCGTTATTTAGCAAAGAATGGTGTTAATTTCCCAATAGTTTATGGGTCTAAAGAATATGGTATCTCCCGCAGATTGAACGTAAGTGTCTGGGAAGCAAGGAGATGGATAAAAAGGTTCTATAAACTTTATCCTGATGTCCAGAAAGCAATAACCCAGACGAAGATTGAGTTGGAGAAACAGGGATATGTTACCACACTTTTAGGTAGAAAACGAAGATTCTTTGATTATAGTGGCCTTTCCAAACGAGAACAGGCGGCGGCATTAAGGCAGGCGTTTAATCATAAGATTCAAGGGTTGTCTGCTGACCAGGCAAAAATTGCAGCAAGCAAAGTTATGTCTATTCTGAAAGAATTTGGTGCAGAATTGAAATTGTGGGTACACGATGAGGTCGTATGGTCATTACCAGAGGCAATGGCAGAGGCATTTGCCAAGAGAGTTAAAACTATAATGGAATCTTCGTTGGCGTTATCTGTGAGTGCTGAAGTGGATGTGTCCATCGTAAGAAGTTTTGGAGAGTAAAATGAGATTACAAGAAATTTTAGACATTCAATATGGTGTTCAACAAGGATTTAGGGTAGCTTTTGAAAGGTATGGTGATGGTTTTTTGAGGTCGGATTATTACCCTGATAGAGGGGAACTCCCAATTCCTTTTGAAGAAGAAGCGTGGAAAGTTGCAGAAATTTTAGCAAAAATTCTAAAAGGGAAAGCGTGCAATTTCTATGTGGTAAAGAGTGAAGACTGGACTCCCGTAAAAAATTATAAAGAAAGAGAAATAATTAACAGGTAAAAATAAGTGGCAAGTAATGTAACCGAAAATGTCTATCTAACCACTTATTAGACAAGGGATTATAGCAAAATAAGAAGTAAAAATGTTCAACAAAATGAAAAGTGAAGCAGATTTTTGTGATGAAGTATCAAAATTGATTGCGGGTATATTTATTGGAACTAAAAAAGAGAATGTTGTTTTTGTGCCAGAAGTTCCAATAGATTATTTCAGCAACAATCAAATAGATATGCTTTTATTAGATGTGAAAAATTTGGAGTATTTGTGTCTTGAGTTTAAGTTAAAAAATTATAAAGCGCTTATTAAACAAATTAGTAATGCGCAAGGAAAAGGGATTCCAGTTATTGGTATAATCAATAACAAACCAAAAAAAGTTTGTTCTTATGAATCTATTTTAGATTATTTACCAGAGGAACGAAAGATATTTAGTTATACAGGCAAAGATGATGAATTAGAATTATTGGGTGATAATGAAAAAGGATTACTATGTCCGCATTTTTGGCAATCTATTTATTATAGTAAAGGAATGATTTATTATTGGGCTTATAAAAACGAAAAAAATAATTTTCGTGGTGGTATTACAACTGGGAACAGAGATGGTTTTGCTAAAATCTATATGCAAGCAATAAAAAACTTACTCGCATATTATGGCAAATTAGATTTTATGCTAATACACAGTTGTTTGAACAGTGGTTATAGTTTGGCCACATCCAAAAAATACTATCAAAGGTGTGTAAATTCATAAACATAAGGAGAAATCAAATGCGGATAGCTGTAATAGGGTCAAGAACTTTTAATGATTATGAACTAATGGCCACTTATTTGAATATGATTAGATGTGCCCAAGCTGATGAAGTAGAGATAATCTCTGGCGGGGCAAGGGGGGCAGACCACCTTGCGGAGAATTATGCCGCAAATTGGGGTGCTGCTCTTACTGTATTCAAACCAGACTGGGACAATTTAGGGAAGTCGGCAGGGTTTGCAAGAAATCAAACCATAATTGATGCCTGTGATATGGTTGTGGCTTTTTGGGACGGTAAGTCAAAGGGGACACAAGATTCCATAAATAAGGCAAAAATAGCCAAAAAACCGACACTTTTAGTGTATTTTTGAAAAAGTGGGATACTTTAATTTCACGCCCCATAATAATAAAGTTCTATGCTGAATAATCTACCAAATTGATTTTTAGTATATCAAATAGGATAACTAAAAAACTGCTAAAGAATTTCTAAAAATACTGCAAAATTTATCAAATAATAAGGAATCTACTTATGAGAAGAATAAAAAGGGGGTCTAATTGGGATAAACTTGTAAAGTGGTATGAAGAACAAGGTCTTCAGGGATGGGAAGAATGGTGTTTGATGGTAGTCGTAATAACAATGGTGATTATGATGATACGGCTGTTTTTGGTGGGATAGGGTCGGGCCGCCTCTTTTGGGCTTTTGAATGTGTGTTTTTGCTGTGATAAGAGCAGTTATAACAAGACAAAGTGTCGGCCAGACCTCCGCCGCACTTAAAGAAAGGAAGTTATGATAGACTGGAATAGATATAAAAGTGCCTTTTGGTTCTTAATGGGATGTTTATATTCGGATGTGTTGATACTGATATTTGCTTATTTGAGAAAATAATGGGGAAAATATGTGGAAATTTAGCGGGATATTACCACCCCCACTATCCTTTCTTACTTCGGGCCTACCTACCGGGGGTCGCCGGTAGGTGAGGGACAGGATACCACCGTGGGATAACATCCCTGTTTGGGATAACATCCCTGTTAATGAACAAAACCCTGGCGAGTGTCGTAGTAAGTGATATTAACCTCTCTACTTTTACGGCGAACAATGACAAAAGCAAGGATAAAAGAGCCATACGTTCCTAAAGGCAGAGTCTTCCCATCTGTGTCTAATGATGATAAGAATAGACTCTTGAAAGCAATTTTGTATATAGAGAAGGATACATCCCTATTATAGGGTATAATCAGCTTAATAATAATAATCATAAGAGGCGGCGGCTCAAGAGGTTATAACAATCTTCAATAAATTTTTAAGAATATATTTGCATTTCGTATTAGCTGTGGTATAATTTAAGTAGAGTTTTGAGTAGTTCTTTTACAAGTAAATAGTGGTTAGCAGGAAGGGGTGAAAGATGGGATTAACAGAAATTGAAGTTGTCTTGTTGTTATTAGTTTATGTGGTTTTGACTTGTTTAAGTTGAAGGGTGAAAAAATGAGTCGTGAAATTATGCAAATAAACCAAAATTATTTAGAATGTGAAAATGCTAAATGGACTGACAAAGGTTATGGGAATATATTGAGCTGCACAAAGACTGGCAAAGAATTTCCGAAAAACAAAAAATACTGTCAAACCTGCAAATTTTTTGAAGGTGACTTGGTGCTGAAACATCTAACATCAAACCAATAGCCGACAGCCGAGCCTATTAAAGGAATAATGGGTCAGGCCGTATGCTAAACCAAAACAGAGTTTTAGATTGAGAGAGTAGAAAAATGAAACGTAAACCGACAAAAAAACAGATTGAATGGGCCAAAAAGATAATACGTTCTGCCCCTGCCGAGAAACTCACTAAAGTCTTTGTAAAAGTAAATTAGCCAACAGCCAACCATTATTAGCCCCGCACGGCTCATCGGTTCAACTCCGATAGCGGGGCTTAAATTAAAGTGGTGATGTTTGGCCGCCCTTGCCAGTTCAGGTTAAACTGTCTGAAAAGGAATCGAAAACAGCAGAAATTCACAAAGATTGGGGCGGGTATGGTATTCTTGCTCCCGATTTTAGGGATTATAACAATTAGTAGATAATCGTTTCATTTTTCACTCCTCCTAAACCAGTTTTGCCGGTTCTGGGGTAAACAAAAACCGGCGGGAATTATATGAGAGACATTAAAGAAGCCAGAAAAGAATTAAAGCGTGTTGGTTGTAGCAAGGCCGAAGGGGATGCGCTGCGATTTATGTATGCCAATCTTATAGCCTTTCAGTGGCACTTAATCAATTCAAGTTGCAGAATTGATTGGCCTGTATCGGAAATCTATCAGGAACTTGGCAAGGTTGCTGATAACAAAATACAGGAAAGAGCAAATCAAATTTTAGCAAATCGCAGGGGAATAAAAAACGGAAAACTGGAATTATAAGAAATAAATTTGCATTTGGCAAAAAATGTGTTATACTTTGTATAAGAAGGAAATAAAATGAACAAAGAAATCTGGTATCTGTTTATTATGATAACGTTGATTCTGTGGTAGAGGGAATTTATGCTGAAATTGGCTAATCAAAACTGGATAGCGTTCCTGCTACATTATGACTTAAAAGAACTGCGCCGCAGACAAGAGGTAAATCGGCAGCAACTTGAGATAGCAGCTAAATTAAGTCGGCCAGACCAAGATGAATTGATGTTTGAGCTGCAAATGATGGCAGATAGTTTGATAGAGGCAATACTTCTAAAAGGGTGAAAAAATGAGCAAACGATACCAAATACAAGTGAGTCAAAGGGGGCACTCGTGGACGATAGAAACGACTGATAATTTTATAGAAGCGGATTTGCTTTTAGAGGGTTACCTTAATCTGGAAATTTACGATGATGTTGAAATTGTTGACAGTTTAACAAAGACAATACTTTGAGTGGCAAAAAATGCAAACCTGGGATGTAAAAATTCGTTGCAAGGATTGTGGTAAACAATTCAAACTGATAGGCAAACAATGTGAGGACTTGCTTTGGATTATTGACAAACGTGGATTACCACATCCATTTTATTATTGCAAAAAGTGTTTACGAGAAACTCGGCACAAATTTCGTCAATCCTGCGCAACCACTGAAAGGGTAAAAAATGAGCGCAAAACAAATGACAAAAAAACGTCTTAAATATCTAACTGAAACTTATGGTCTCTTCATTGATTATCTGATTCAGTTAATGATGGAGTGCAAACTGTCTGTTGATGAGTTCACGAAGTTGACTGATAGTTTATAAAAGATTAGATGAAGTGTTGTAACTGCAAAACTACTATTGGTAGCAAAGAGCGCAGATTTTATTCTGTTTATAAGACTAAAAATGGCAGAATACGCCACAAAACGTGGTGCTTGGCTTGTGATGAAGCAGGATTTTACCCTAAAAAATGTGAGGAGTATTTACAACAAGATGTAAAAAGGGGATTTTATGAAACTATATGAAAGCAAGTATCTTGATGTAGAATTGCCAGCAAATGTGGAGCGTGCGTGGATTGTGGCACAAGCAGCAAATAAGCCCCTTGTGGTGGTAACGGGTGATAAACTGTTTCTGAAGTTTCTTGATTATGAAGGTTCTCCTCATAGATTCATAGAGCAGCCCTGTCCTTGTGGGTTTTTTGGCAGTGATGTCAGAAAGTGTGATTGCTCTGCGCAGACTATTGAAAAACATCAGCTAAAATTGCGGGAAAAGTTTAGGGATTGTATTTGGATAGAGGGTTGGATTAGTAACAAACAGATTAAGTTTAAGGGTATTGATGAAGCTTGCCAGATGTTAGTAAAAGCAGCCCAGCGGGAATTACGATTAACAGCAGACCAAGTCGTAACATTGATAGATATAGCCGAAAGTATTGCAAAACTGGACAATGGCAAAATAGAACCAGCACATATAGCAGAAGCAATAAGTTATCGGGCAAGGAGTTAGTATGAGAAAAATATCTTTTAATATCTGTTCTAATGAAGGAGTAAAAACGCTGGTCTTTGGGTATGCTCTTGATAATCCTTTTGGCTTATCTTTGGGGATAGACAAAGAAGGGAATAACATAGATAGTTCAAAACGATGGTGTGTAACGGAGCTGGTAAGCGGTTTTATACTGGCTACTGGGGATTGGGGCGGAACAAGGCAACAAGCACGGGATAGAGCTTTTGCAAGAGTTCAGCAATATGGTGTGGCGGAAGTGAAAAGACGTGTGGACAATGCAATAAAAGATATAGCAGACAAGGTGCTGTGAAAAATGGCTGGTTACTACCAAAAACATTATAATAAAGTTGCTAAAAAATTGACGATAGAGTCAACAGGTGATGATTTTATTGAGCTGCTGGCAGTTAGTTTGGCCGAAAAACTATGCTTTCAGGTTAATGCAGTTCTGGAATGGATAAAGAGAACAAAAATGAACGCAAAGGACTTGGCAAATATACATAGACGATTAGCTTTAGAGGGGGTCGGAAGCAAATTTGCAAGTCGTGTTCTTATTGCTTTTGTAAATGAAAAAAGATTAGATAAAAGTGGGGTGAAAAAACGATAAAATCAATAGGATATTCAAATAAAGAGGTTATTAGCAGTATTATTACCCTGCACGGGGAAATTGAACTTGACTCTACGTTTTCTACTGGCTCATTTTACAAAGGTTTGGTGGAGCCAAAATACAAGTTTGATATATTTCCGCAAAGAAAAGATTGTGAAAAAGCGGATTGTAGAAATTTACCATTTGGAAATTGTAGTATTAAAAGTATTATGTTTGACCCTCCATTTTGTTTTGGTGTTCACGGAAAAACTTTACAGAATATATCGGCCAAGCGGTTCACAATGTTTGGCTCATTTCAAGATTTAGTAACAATGTATCAGGATTCGTTGCGAGAATTTTATCGTATTCTCAAAAAAGGAGGCGTGCTTGTATTCAAGTGTCAAGACTATACTGATAGTAAAACAACAATGACCCATTGTTTAGTTTGGCAATGGGCGGAAACTATGGGGTTTTACGCAAAAGACCTTTTTGTTTTGATAAATGAAAGACGTATTTGGAATCCTGCTTTAAGACAAATACACAGTAGAAAATGTCATTCTTACTTTTGGATATTTGTAAAATGAGTAAAACAAACATAGAAAATGCTAAATGTTGTTTTTGGTGTAAATTTTTTACTCCAACATTCAAAAGTGAATGGCATATTTGCGAAAAGCGGAAACGTAAAACACTTGTTCCCGAAACATCTGTCTGTAAGTATTTTAAGGAGGAGGTATGGGAAAAGCAAAGGTAGAGTTTGCTCCTGACGGTATCCATTGGCAAACCATTAAAAAAGGCAAGCTGGGGAAGTTGTTGGATTATTTTAACTTTAGCCCCGATATACAGACACAATTATGGCTGAATCCCTTTGCAAAGTTTCGGTTGGTGGGGGATGAAAAAATAATAGGTGTTTTACCAAGAGAAAAATGAACAACCCCATTCAGACAGCGTATTATCTATTAAGTGATTATTTTTGGGGACTTCCGCTTGAGGATTTAGTATTAACGGGTTTGGTGCTGGCGGGATGGTGGTACTGTAAAAAGAGGAGACTGATAAAATGAAGTATGTAATTGGTGGCATTGTTATAGGTATTTTACTTACCCTGTTTTATTGGTTAGGTTTTTTTGATGGGCTAAAGAGGTAAAGAAATGCCAACATACACAAACAAATATAATATTCCAAGTCGCATAATCAGGATGTTACCTACGTCTCACAGGCCTGTTGAGGGGCGATACAGTGTTACTGACCTTGTAGCCGACCCGCTACCACGCACCCTGCTTTTGGAGAAGTGGGACGAGCTAATAATAGACTATGCTGATATGCTTTTGGTTGTGCAGGGAATAGCCCTTCACGAAAAGGCAGAAAAGGCCGTTGAATCAGATGAGGAAGCGGAAACCAAGTTTGAGGATGTTATTGACGGAGTTACCATAGTTGGCAAGGCAGATAACTACATTCCTGCGGAAAAGACAATAGTTGATACAAAACAAACTGGAGTTTGGAGTCCGACTTATCCAGACTGGATTGCGAAAGTTACAGCCCAGCTTAATTGCTACGCTTCGCAGCGCTTGAAACGGGACTACCTGGTTAAAAAATTGGTTGCTGATGTCTTTTATCGGGACCATTCAATAACTAAGTCTTTGAGAACTCAAAATTACCCGCCTATTGCTTATCAGGAGATAGAGATAACTTTGTGGCCATTTGAGAAACAGGAACAGTACATCAAAGACCAGATTGAGTTACATACAATAAATGCCCATAAAGAATGTAGTATGGTTCAAAAAATGCAGCGATTCAACGTCAAAAAGAAAGGTAGAATTACACCCTTGAAGGTTTGCGATACTTTTTTGGAGGCGCAGATTTATGTGGAGAATTATGTTCGGGAAGAGGGAATAAAGCCCAATCTTGTTACAGCCGAACTTTCCGAACCCCTTGCTTGTATGTATTATTGTAAGGCCAGAAGTTGTTGTCCTTATGCGAAGAGGTTATCAAAGTGAAAGAAATTTGGTTATTAACGATATTGGCATATTTGACTTTACTTTGAAAGGATTTTTTATGTCAACGCAAAAAGAAATTGATGGGTTAGAAGAAATAATTAAAGGGATTATCAAAGGATTTGGTTTAGGGAGTTTAGCAACAGCTTTGAATAATGCTTGTTGTTTTGGGGAAATTTTTGAAGAAACAGGTATAGAAATCACTAATTTACAACTTGCACAATTATTCGATGATGTTATAACTCCATTTTTGGAACTATCTAAAGAAATAGAAGCAAATTAAAAACGATAAGTCAAAAGGGGGTAAAATGAGGTTCTTAAATTATTTGCCAAAATTTATTGTTAGGTTTTTTGCTTTTTGTCGGCTTAATTTGTGGCCAAGATTGTTAGGCCAATGGCTTTGGTATGATTTACCAGCTATAATGCAGGAACTGAACCCAAAACAAAAAGATGCAAAGAAAAATGAAAAGAAATTGGAGCAAAATGACAAATAGAAAATGCCGCAAAATAATGCGAAAACTTGAAGGTATAGATGCACAACTTGCTTTTTTGCTGGGTAGTTTATCTGGCCCAGTGGGGTCTTATTATATAGATAGGATTTTAGACCTGAAGACAGAAAAAGCTCAACTGGAATTTGATTTGAAAGTGAGGCCAAAATGAACGAAGAGAAGTATCAAAAGCCAAAAAGTCCAGAAGAACAAGAATCAATCCGGCAGGCCGTGGCATTAGCACAAGCGGTGGCGTATGTAACACACAGATTGTTACCCAAAAATGATTTAGTGATAGCTGATGTGCCTTATGTCTTATCAGTTGCACAAGACTTTTTGGTGTGGTTGCGGGGGTCAAAGGAACTTACTATGCCCCCTACAATCGCTGGGAAGGCCTCTGGTGGGGCAGTAGAGCCACAAAGTGATGATTTGCCTATGGATATGCCTGTGCCCACTCTTGTTCAAAAAGCTGTTCTGAATGAGATTGTAAAGCAAACATCGATGATGGGGCTGGGTAAAAAGATTATTTACAAAAGGGTTTTGGATTGGGCTGAAAAGATTACTGGCAAAAGAATTTACCCCCAGAATCTGGCCAGTGTGGAAAAGTTCATTCAGTTCTATGAAAAGACTAAATGAGAGAAATACAGCTTACACAAAATAAAATCGCTTTGGTGGATGACTCTGACTTTAAGCGGTTAAACCAATGGAAGTGGTGTGCCTTTCAACAACACGGTTATTGGTATGCTGTCCGTAATGATTACTCAAAGGATAGGCCAAAAACAATTTTTATGCACCGTGAAATCCTCAATACTCCTGTTGGATTTGAAACAGACCACAAGAACCATAATGGATTGGATAACCAGCGAAGCAATATACGAGTATGCACAAGAGGAGAGAATCAATATAATCGGCTTCGTCAAAACGGAACAAGCCAATATAAGGGTGTTTTCTGCTATAAACGTGATAAAAAGTGGAAAGCCCAGATAACAGTTAATAGTAAGACCATATCTCTTGGTCGTTTTAATTCTGAAGTTGAGGCCGCAAAAGCGTATGACAAGGCAGCAATAGAGTATTTTGGTGAGTTTGCATATACAAATTTTTAAGAAAGGAAATGATTATGGCAAGTCCGCCAGTTAAATCAATCAAAGCCAAAGGAATTGAGGTTGCTATATGGGCAAAGGAGGGCGAATTTGGGCCACTGTTTAGTGTATCTATGAAGCGGCGATATAAAATCAAGGAGGAGTGGAAAGACACCGAGTATTTGCGAAGCGGTGATGTTCCGGCAGCGATTCTGCTGCTTCAAAAAGCGTTTGAATGGATTTGTTTTGAGAGCAAGGATGTAGCAGCGCCAAAAGTGGAAGGCAGCAATAGTAAGGACGAAGGCGTACCGTTCTAATTTTTAAGTTGGCGGCAGCGTGTTGGGCGAAGCAATTACTAACAAGGCATAGTAGCAGGTAAGATTCCTGCACAGGTTAAATATAAAGCCAAACAGTAATAACGTGGGTTCGAGTCCCACCCGCCAACAGGAATTATATTATGGAATATGTTTCTTCCGAGAACTTTGTTTCTTTTATAAAAAGACATAATGATAAATTTCATAATGGTAGCAAAAATACAATATATCAACTTGAACCATATTATCTGGCTGGAATGTTTTATAAAGGCAAAGAAATTGTATGTGATGCCTGCAAAAAATCCATTTTCCGAATAGTGAATGTATGAAAAAGGTAAAAAAGAGAAAAAAGACAAGGCAAAAAAGAGTTAAAAATAAAGGTTGGCAGGACATACTTGGCAAACTAACTTATTCAAGTGGGCCTGGAGATAACATTTATGTATATGGTTGAATTACCAATAAATCAAATTGTGCAAGGTGATGCCAGAGAAGTCTTAAAAAACTGGCCTGCTGAAAGTGTTGATATGTGTGTTTGCTCCCCACCCTATTATGGTTTGAGGTCTAACCCCTGTGAGCCAATAGTCTGGGGATGGGAAGGCCAGGCAGATTGCAGGCACGAATGGGGGGAAAAACAGCCGTTTTGTGGTCAACAGGCAGGCAATAAAGTTCCTACCGGCTTTAGCCAAAAAGGACGGCCAGATGAGATTATTTATCAGTTAGCAAGAGTAAAACCTCATTCTGGTCAATTCTGCCAAAAATGTGGTGTTTGGCTCGGTCAACTTGGTCTTGAACCAAGCCCTGAATTATACGTCCAGCACCTTGTAGGGATATTCCGTGAGGTTAGGCGAGTTCTCAAACCACAGGGCACACTTTGGCTTAATCTGGGGGATAGTTATGCCGGAAAATTACAAGGAAACTTAAAACAAAAAGACCTTATAGGAATCCCCTGGATGGTTGCCTTTGCTCTCCGTGCAGATGGATGGTACCTTCGCCAGGATATTATATGGTTGAAACCCAATCCGATGCCTTCCTCTGTCAGAGACAGATGCACGACCGCTCACGAATATATTTTTATGCTGGCCAAGAACAAGAAGTATTACTACGACAACGAGGCTATAAAAGAGCCGTGTGTTGACCAAGAGTCTCTAACAGGTCGTAGATTCAGAGGACGCAAAGCTATACTTGATTCTGGCATACTGCCCGGAGGTCCATCAGGCATATACAATACTTCCAAAATTCCTGAAGTCAAAGTCTATCTGAAACGCAATAAGAGAGATGTCTGGGTTGTTACAGTTAAATCTGGTGCAAAAGGCCACTTCTCCTGCGTGAGTGCTGACACAGAATGTTTAACTTTAAGTGGTTGGAAAAGATACAACGAACTTGTTACCGGTGAGAGTATTGGCACTTTCAGCTTGTCCTCCAAAAAACTACAATTTGAGAGACTGAACCATATCCATACATACAAGTATAAAGGTTGTCTCATAGAAACATTAAATCCCAACTCAAATTTTATTTATACCCAGGAACATAAAGCCGTGTGTAGAAAATGGCAAGCAAAACGACAGGAGTGGTCGGATTTTTATTTCAAAGAAATACAAAACATAAATTCGGCGGATAGATTTCCTGTTTGTGCAGAATGGGAAAAGGGGAGCTATGGGTTCTCTTATGAGCCATCTTTGGATATGTGTGAAATTCTCGGTTGGATAGCTGCGGAAGGATATTATGCTAAATATAGCATTAAAGTCTATCAATCTTTAACGAGAAATAGAAAAAAAGTTCAAAGAATTGAGCGCCTTTTTCGTAAAGAAAAACTTGATTATACCAAACGGATTGTGCGACGGCAGCGTGAAACTGGCATTTATGAGATGGCTTGCTTTACAATTAGCTGGATAAACGCAAAAAGAATTTTTAATCTTTTACCGAACAAGAGACCTTCCTGGCAAATGCTTGGATGGACAAAAAAAGCACTTAAAAGGTTTATCAAAGGGTTCGTTGCTGGGGACGGCTCGATTCACCCAAACGGCACTTATGTAGTTATGCAAAAAAATGAGGAGACTGTTGACATTCTTCAAGCCCTCATTTTCAAAACAGGAAGCAGTGTTAAGAAGAGCTTGCAAAAAGGCCGTAACATTTTTCATTTATATGTAAAAAACCGGAAAACAACGAGTGCCAGAAAAACAGCAAGCAAAAAATTAAATGTTAAATCCATATCATATCAGGGAATAGTATGGTGTCCAGAAACTCCTTCAGGAACATTTATTGCAAGAAGAAAAGGGAACATAATAATAACAGGTAATTCCTATCCACCTGACTTGATAGAGCCCTGTATATTGGCGGGGTCTCCTGTGGAGGGTATAGTCCTTGACTCCTTTATGGGCAGTGGCACTACGGCTCTCGTAGCAGAGAAATTTGGTAGGAATTGGGTAGGGATTGATGCAAGTGAAAAGTTTGTGGCTCTTGCCAATAAACGTCTTGAAGAGTTTAGAGGTTTGTATGAAAATACTTGTGGCGTGTGAAGAATCACAGGTAGTAACAAATGAATTTAGGAAATTAGGCCACGAAGCATATTCTTGTGATATTGAAACTTGTAGTGGGGGTCATCCTGAATGGCATTTACAACAAGATGTTTCCCCGCTGCTTAATAATAACTGGGATATGATAATTGCTTTTCCACCCTGCACACATTTAGCCGCAAGTGGTGCGGCTTGGTTTGAGAGGAAACGTAAGGATGGGCGGCAGCAACAAGGTATTGATTTTTTTATGCTTTTTGCTAATGCCAAATGTTCCCGAATTGCTATTGAGAGTCCAGTTGGGATTATGTCAACTGTGTGGAGGAAACCCGACCAAATAATACATCCCTATCAATTTGGTGAACCATTTAGCAAAAAAACTTGTTTATGGCTTAAAGGACTGCCTAACTTAACCCCCACAAATATCGTAGGAAAAGGCGAGCAGGTAAAGTATTCAAGCGGCAGGTCTATGCCAAAGTGGTATGCTGATGCGCTCAAATTACCTCCGAAAGAACGTGCAAGATTGCGGAGCAAGACTTTTCAGGGTATTGCCAATGCAATGGCGGAACAATGGGGAAAACAAATGACTATAAAAGAAATTGTTAAAGAATGTCTAAAAATCAAAGGTTTTGACGGTTTGGCCGGAGAAGATTGCGGCTGTGGAATTGATGACTTAATGCCCTGTGACAACCCAAGCCCGCAATGTAGAGCGGGGTATAAAATAACCTGTAATAACTGTTCCAAACTTGAATGTGATTACAGGGGCGATAATATACTTTGTATAAGGCCAGTTTATGATGCCTGAATTTAGAGTCATAAAAGAAAATAACAAGTTTCTGTTTTGTTTTTGCGCCTGGCACAACGACAGGGAACGTCCTAATTTGGTGATTAACAAGGGCAGGCATAATGGCAGGCCCAGAGGATTTTACTATTGTTTTGCGTGTGGCAAGGCAGGGCAGATTTCAGAAAAGGAAATGGACAAATTATGTGCACGGACTTTTGAAGAGCAACCCATTACAAAACCTAACTGGTTTGAACTACTTGTTAAAAGTGTAGGCGGGCGGATAGGAAGAAATTATCCTGGGGATTTAGTATATGATGGCTCTGCAAAAGATTGGTTTATCGGCTGGGATGATGACTATCACGCCCACATCTGCCCGATGTTTGATGAAAACAGGGCAATTTGTGGTCTTCAGATAAGGAGGGGCAAAGAAAAATTTTGTGTGCCTTATAGCAAACTTGGGTTATTTTTACCTTATGAGGGGTGTTCTGGGGAATTTGGTTTATCACTCCACATCCCACCACCACAGGAAATCATTATTACAGAAGGACTTACGGACGCAATGGTTGCTTACCATTGTGGTTATTATGCCATTGGCTTACCTTGTGCTACATACGGCGAAAAGATTTTGAAAGAATATCTGAACAACATTGGGTTCAAAGGCGTATTAGTAATTGTACCAGATAATGATGCGGCGGGGGAAAGATGTGCTGGAAGGATTATTAGAGAGTTGTTGGGCAGATTGGTAAAACCTGTGATAGTTTTACCTGACGGCGTAAAAGACTTTCGTTGTTTTTTTGAAAAATATGGTCTGGAAAAGACAAAGGAGTTGCTAAAATGAACTTGCAAGAACTAAATCAAAAAATAGAAGAATGTGAAAGAGATATTAAAAACTCACAATGCAAACTTAATGAATTAAAAAATGAATTAAAAATAGAAAAAGAAAACTTAAATAAAGAATGGATTGCTGCGGTGAATTATTATTCGTTTGGCTACCCGGCAAGACTTATTTTGAATTTATCTGCAATTGACAAGCAATCTTTAAGGAGAGCATTAGATTGTAACGACATTTGGATTTCTTTTTGTCCGAGTGGTGATTTTGGAGCAGATGGAGGACGCAACAATGCTTTAACTTATTATGGTGGCGAAACTAAAATAATTTTTGGAGAATGATAGTATGACCGGCATACCCTCCTTCCCGAAATGGCTCTGTATTTTGTATCTTTTGGGGCACTACTTACTGAAGTTTTTGTTGTATGTGATCTTACCTGTATGCGGGATTGCATTGATTATGTATCTGTTAAAAAGATTTGGTTTATAGCTGGCGGCGGCGTGAAGGATACGTTTAGATATTCATTACGCCGTATGTAATGAACGTAAAAATGCCAATTCTGCCTGCCCGCCAGTGGAATTATAGATATGAAACATAAGACTTACTCCCAACTCAAAAAAAGATTAGACGCCGTGTTCTCCGAATATAGGCGGCGCAGTTCTATTGAAGAGGATGGGTTTGTTAAATGTGTTACCTGTGGAAAACGTATGCGATGGCAAGATTCACAATGCGGGCAC
>Ga0315296_10000248_pt1 | contig 49990 bp, 45 predicted proteins | sample YL17G14_18_MG_FD_203921 | JGI IMG/M metagenome (GOLD analysis project Ga0315296, IMG submission 203921) | Sediment microbial communities from Yellowstone Lake, YNP, Wyoming, USA - YL17G14_18 | ecosystem: Environmental > Aquatic > Freshwater > Lake > Sediment | place: USA: Wyoming | collected... | reverse complement strand
CCAAAGGCAGCGGCCTGAAGCGCCCTGCGGCGCGACAGGCGCCTAGTAAGGAACCGGTGCCAGTAGCTGGTCTCTCCAACCATGACGCGACCTCCTGTCCACCGCTTGCCGGCCAGAGACTACTATGCTATGCGGGATACCTCAGTCTGCGTCAGCCCTCCGCATGGATGCTCGCCTCCCTCGCGCCGGCTAACTCCGGAAGTCACCTCACCTAGCCAGCCGCATAATACGACGTCGCCCTTGCCCTTACAAGGAGCCCCCACACGTTAAACTCTAGGGGCACAGCAGCCGATGATCTAATGGGCAAGCCCATTTGAGGAGACAGGGTACGTGCCGCTAGGTGACCCCCGGCGCCAGGATGCGCTCAACCGATGGCGGGCAGCCCTTGAACGGGATGACACATCCCGCACGGGGCGGCACGTCTCTGCACGTGCCAATCGCACGCCGACTCACATTTCCCTCCCCGGGTCCGGCGAAAGAGGCTCCCGCGCCCTCGGAAGACTCCTAGCCTTCGGTGCCCTGGCCTGGACGATGGGCATTCTCCTGGCCGTCTTCGGTGAAGAGGGTCAGTTCTCCCGATCCGCTGCCTTCAACCTTCTCCTGCTGCTGGGATTCCTGACCTTCCTGGTAGGGGTAGCGCTGATTTCGCAGCGAATGCGGCCGGCGCCTAAGCACATTCTTGTGGAGGCTGACGTTCGCGACCCCCTGACCGGCCTCCCCAACGAGCGCTATCTGCTGCTCCGCCTTGAGGAGGAGATGACACGGGCATACCGCTACGAACGCCTTCTTACCCTGGCCGTCCTCGACATCAACGGCCTGGAGGCGATAAACGAGCAGTACGGTCGGGACTGCGGCGACGAGGTGCTCCGCCACGTAGCGACCGTGGTAGAGACGACCAAGCGAGCCTCGGACATCCTCGCCCGCCTGACTGATGACGAGTTCGCTGTCATCCTCCCTGAATGTACCAGAGAGGGGGGCCAGGCCTTCGTGCGCCGGCTGGAGGAGCGCCTAGCGCGGGAGCCAGCGCGCGCGCTCCTCAACAACCGTCCTTCCCACGTCTGGGTTGGAGTCTGCGTTGGTCTGGGCGACATGCAGTCGGAGCACGAGACGCCAGCGAGCCTCCTCGACCGCGCTCACGCTGACATCGCCGAGGCCCGGGAAGAGCGCGAGCGTCGACGCCAGCTATGGCAGACGGCCTAGCCGCTGCACATCCCCACGGCGAACTTTCTCTAAGTCAGACCACGCCCCAGATGGGCTATAGCCACAGACTCTAGCCAGCCGCGGCCTTCCCGCGCTCACGTTCGCTGGCGGTGGAGTATTGCGCCGTCGCGCGCTGGACCACTCGGCCGATGCCCATGAGCAGTGCTAGCGCTGCCTGAGCCTCCCGGTCACCCGTGGGCGGGGTTCGACGTGTTGCCTGGCCGGCGAGCCTGGACAGTCGTCTGAGGGCTCGCCGGTGCACAGCTCGCACCCGACGCCGGGCCTGTGGGCGTCGCGGTGCCCAGGCCCAGAGGTCTAGGAGTATGGCGCTCGCGCCGCGCCCCCTTGCGACGTCCAGGGTGGGAGGTGCCAAGAGGTCCATCTCCCGCCTCAGTTCCTCCAACGCCACCTCCAGGAACGGGGACTCCTTGTCTGGGAAATGGTGGTAGAAGCCGCCCTTTGAGACGTCGGCCGCCAGGCAGACGTCGTCTACTGTGACAGCAATGAGGCCCCTGAGAAGGAAGAGGACCTTAGCCGCTTTGAGTAGCCTGTCTCGCGCCCGGCCACCTTCCGAGGGCGTCGTAACGAGGGCGTAAGCGCTCATCATAGGATATATCGCCAGGTGGAGCTTTGGGCTTGATGGGTGCGAGGGAGGGAGGGAGATGGCCCGGCGAATAGGAGATAAGGCGGGGCTGTGCTGCTTGGGTTAGGTTGCCGGCGAGGAGCAAAACCCCTAAGTCGTTGCTGAAAAGGCTTGACAGACGTGATATATGGGGGATAATACATACCGACGAGTCGGTATGTATTGGCGAGACGGACGGGCAGCGTAGGAAACCAGTGTACAGAGGGATACTTCAACCCGGAGGAGGACAGTGAAGAAGAGATTGGGCCTTGCTATCGTGGCCCTGGTTGCGTTGGCTATTGGAGCTGCGCAGCAGGCCCCGATCCTGCTTTTCTGGTGGACTTAGCCTTCCCCAGAAGCAGGGTCGTATCGTCCTGAACACCGGCTAGTAGCGCCCTGTGTCAACGCTGGTCCTGGCCAGCGGCCGCGGGGTGTAGCCTATCGACTTGTCAGGCCGCTACACAACTAGCTCGGCGGGCGGGGCCGAGGTAGTGTTGGTGTTGAGGCAAGTGCACGTTGGTCTCGCTGGGAGACGCCCCTGGAAGCGGGGGCGTTTTCCTTTGGCTTCCCTCACGCTGCCCGTCGCCTTTCGACAGCCGCCGCCTTTTCTCTGGCTTCCCGCTGTACCCACTCCTCGTAGGCCTGCAGGAACGCCTCTACTACCTGAGAGTCGAACTGAGTGCCCTTGTGGCGCACGATCTCATCGCGGGCTGCCTCCCAGGGGAGGGCACGCCGGTAGGGCCGGTCTGAGGTCATGGCGTCGAAAGTGTCCGCCACAGCGAATATGCGCGCCCCCAGCGGTATCTCATCGCTAGCTAGGGCCCGCGGGTATCCCTTGCCGTCGAAGCGCTCGTGGTGGCTGAGTACGATCTCGGCGGGCGCGGCAAGGAAGCGTACCCCCTTCAGCATCTCGTAGGCGATGCCGGGGTGACGTCGCATCTCCTCCCACTCCTCGGACGTGAGGGGGCCCGGCTTGTGAAGGATGAAGTCAGAAACGCCGATCTTGCCCACATCATGGAGGAGGGCAGCCCGCTTCAGGTCCTCCCAGGCGGAGGTGCCAGGCTTGAGCCCCAGGCGCTTGGCGACGTCCAGCGTGTACTCCGTGACGCGGGTGGAATGGCCTTTGGTCTCCCGGTCTCGGGCGTCCAGGGCGGTGACCAGGGCCTCCAGGGTGCCGTCGTAGGTCTCCCTCAGTGTCTCCGTCATCGCCAGGATCTCGCGGTTGGCCGTCACCAGTTCTTCGTTCTTGCGCCGGAGGGCCGTCACCGTCTCCGTGGTTCGCTCCACGTACTGCTTGATGGACAACTGCATCATGAGCGGAGGTGCCACGAAGGCCAGGAGGCCGGTGACGCCCAGGGCGCGGTAGGCCAAGGCCAGGGCCAGACCCAGCAATCCAAAGACCACGTAGTGGGGGAAGATCCAGCGCCCCTTCTCCAGCCAGACTTCCAGCACCGGGCGGCCGGTGGTCAGGCTCACCCACTGGCTCACCAGATAGGCGTTTACCGCATAGGCCACAGCCGCCCCCGTGAGAGCCGCCGGCAGCATGACGGGGCGAATCTCGTCGCGAGCCAGCCCGGCCATGCCCTCAAAGGTGAGGGCGGCGAGGGTGATGGCGATGGTTACGTTCCCGACGTCGAAAGGCGGCTGGAGACTGAAGACCCGGCGGGGTATGTGGACGGCCACAGCGGCGATTGGCCCGGCGATGGCCACGCCCGGCGGCCCGTAGAGGACCGCTACGGCAAAGATGGGTATGAAGCTGACTGAGAGGCGGGTCTCGCCGTAGATGGAGATGGCCAAGCGATCGGCGAGGACGGCCAGGATGGTGAGGAGAGCCAGCCCCCAGATATCTGAGGAGTCGAAGCGTGGCGCGTACCAGCCGATAAGCCCGACGCCGGCGGCACTGATGCAGGCGATGAAGATGGTGGCCATCCAGCCCAGCGGTTGCTGATCGCGCCGCTGCTTCGTCTGCACCTTGGCGGCCTTATAGGGAAGGGGACGAGGCTCCGCCCCCATCCCCCTGGTGCCCACAGGCCCCTTCTCCGCGCCCATGAGGTATGCGCCTAGTTCCTTAGCGCCCAGGTCGGGCGGTTCTGTTGGTCACCGGAAGCAATACCCATCTCAGCCCATCGCTACCGAGGGCGTCCTAGTAATTATCGGTACAGCGGCCGCTAGGTGTAGGGCGTGACAACGTGCGCCGCGGCTCTTGACGGCGGGGTCGAAACCCTGGTACGGGCGATTCTTCTCGCAGCGATGGCTCCGTCTGGAGGCTAGGCCACCTCCTCCAGGGCGGGCTCCAGGCGGTGACGGAGGGCAGCCAGGATCTTCTTGTGAAGCTGGCATATGCGCGACTCTGAGAGGCCCAAGAGCGCTCCAATCTCGTGGAAGGGCATCGACTGCCCGTAGCGCATGTAAAGGATGGACCGCTCCCGCGGCGTGAGGGTGTCCAAGGCCTCGTTCAAGAGGCGCAGCGTGGCCCGGTGTTCGGTCGCCGCTGCGGGGTTGCCGAACTCGTCCTCATCGGCGGGGTCCCAGGTCAGGCCGGGATTGTCCGGGTGGTCCTCCAGGCACTGATCCAGGGAGACAACCCTGGAACTGGAACGAGAGCGAAGCACGTGCAACTCTTCCAGGCTCAGGCCCAGCCGCAGCGCGACCTCCTTGTTGGTGGGCCAGCGCCCCAGTTGACAGGCCAGCTCCTGGGAGGCCTGCTCCAGCTCGCGGGCGCACCGGCGCAGAGAGCGGGGCAAGAGGTCCTGCTTGCGGATAGCATCCAGAATGGCGCCCCTTATCCGTCGAACAGCGAAGCTGGCGAAGCTGGTTCCACGCTCAGGGTCATAGTTGTCCACGGCTTGGATGAGGCCTTCGATGCCGTAGGCCATGGCGTCATCCCGCTCCAGGCCGTTCCTGTTGCTGGTCTCTGATGACATCCTGTTGACGACGAAGGCCACCAACGGCGTGTGACGCATGATCATCGCATCTCGATCTGTCATCTCTCGCCTCCGGGTTGCCGGGGCAGAAAAGGAAAGCCGCCTCCGGAATGACCGACGGCGGCAAACCCATGCCTGATTTCCCTGGCGGTGTGGGGCTAGAGGCGAGGATCCATTCGCCATCATTAAGGCCTTCGGTAGCCCGGCAGCCCTGGCTTCACCATCCGTGGTGGAGGGAGCTTTAGGTCCGTGGCTTTGCGCCCCCCTCTTTCGAAGGGTTTGCCTTTGTCGGTGCCTCTACTCTTGCCTTTGCCGGGCGGCGGGCCGCCGATTGGCCCTTCCTACCGCCCGCTCGATCCCCTTCGAACATTCAAACGCATGGCAGCTTCCTGCGTAACTTGTTCTGGCGGTCTTGGCGGTGACGGTCTGGTGAAGCCTGGTGCGGCCACTCTTCGGCCAAGACGTGCCCCTCTGCACCTGGCTGCTGGCCCAATGCTCTGTTATCCTGGGCTGTGGGGTGGATGGAGCGCTTCGGGCCCTGGCCTGGGCTCCCTGTCGGCTGCTGGCCCATCCGCCACTGGCACAGGAGCGACCTTCGATGGGCCGCCCCGGCCGGTGGCTGGCTGGCTGCCGCTCTCGCAGCATCCCCCACCCCTGGCGATGCTCGATTCGAACGCGTCCCAGCCTGTGGGCGACCCCCTCGCTGGCCGAGAAATACTTGGGTGCTGCTGTGAGCAGAGAACCTTTCGCCAGGCAGATCCAGAAGGAGCAGACACGAGCTCTGCTTGTGGACGCTGCTCTACGTGTCTTTGCCGAGCACGGCTACGAGGAGGCCACGGTGGAGGAGATCGCCGCCGCGGCCGGCTACTCCAAGGGGGCCTACTACTTCCACTTCGCCAGCAAGGAAGACATCTTCCTGGAGCTGTTGGAGCAGTGGACCGGCGAGCAGACAGAGCGCCTCAAGGCCTTCGACGAGGCTACGCCAGCGGCGGCCGCCCTTCTGGAGACCCTGGAGGCCTTCCTCTCGTATGGAGAGCGCGAGATCGACTGGCCCCGGCTGCTGGTGGAGTTCTGGGCACAGGCCCGACGCCACGAGGCTATCCGCCGTGTCCTTGGTCAGGCCTATGCCGCCTGGCGGCGGCTGCTGGCCCAGGCCTTCCGGCGCGCCGCCGACTCCGGCCTCCTCTCGCCCCAGCTGGATCCGGACGACGCCGCCCGTTTGGTCCTAGCGACCCACGATGGCCTGGTGGTGGAGGCCTGCATCGACCCTGAAGCGGCCCGAAAGCTCTCGCTGCGACGGGTGCTTGGTGCCCTCCTTGCCTACCTGGCCTCGCCCGCCACCAAAGAGTTGCCTGAGGCGGCCCGACCGCCTGTCACGAAGAGGCCCGCTGCCGGGGCCCGCCGTCCCCGGCCTCCTGCCGCCTGACATTCCCATCCCCCTTCGATCCCACCCTGGGGCGCATTCGCCGCTCCCGTGGTATAGTTGGCTATCGAAGCCCCCACCTCAGTGTGACCATGCGCGCCCTGATTCTGGCCCCCTTCACCGAACGCTACCTCCGGCGGCCACTGGCTGGCGAGGCGGGTCTAATTGACATAACGCAGGCCACCCACGATGGTCAGGTGTGGCGGCTAACCGGCCTGGGCGACGGCGTGCTGCCGCCACTGCTGTCGAGGGGGAGTGGGTGGACGCTGTGAGGCGCGCGGCCGCCGCCGAAACCGCCCTTCGGAGGGCGGGCGCGGAAACCTGTTGATGGCGCCTGTCTGCGGGCAGGGTGACTGTGTGTAAGGAGTGACATGAGCTGGGAAGAAGAGAAACAGCAAGTGTTAGAGGCCTGCCGACGCATCGTCGCCGCGGGGTTGGTGGCGGGCGCCAGCGGCAACGTCAGCCGCCGGGTTGAGGGGCCCGATGGCGTTCCGCTGGTGGCGATCACGCCCAGCCGGCTGCCCTACCACCGCCTGACCGCCGGTGACATCCTGGTCATCGACTTCGAGGGGGACCCCGTGGAGGGGGAGGGCGTCCCCTCCAGCGAGACCCTGGCTCACCTGGCCGTCTACCGTGCCCGCGCCGACGTGGGGGCCGTCATCCACACCCACTCCATCTACGCCAGCGCCCTGGCCGTGGCGGGGCTGGAGATACCGCCCCTCATCGAGGAGCAGGTGGTGTTGCTGGGCGGCTCCGTCCCCGTCGCCGAGTACGCCATGGCCGGGAGCCAGGAGCTGGCCGATAAGGCCTGCGCCGCCCTCGGCGAGGGCAACGCCGTCCTCGTGCGCAACCACGGCGTGCTCGGCGTGGGCGCCGATCTGGAGGAGGCCGCCTCCGTCTGCGAGCTGGTCGAGCGGCTGGCCCAAATCCACGTGCTGGCCCTGGGGTTGGGACGGGTCACGACCCTGCCTGAGCACGTCGTCGAGGCGGAGAAGGAGATGTTTCGCACGAGGCGCGGTCGCCTGCCCTAGCAGGGTGCCGAGAAAGTCGCCGCTCGCCCTTCGACAGGCTCAGGATGAGCGGCTTCTGAATTCCGTTCATGGTGAGCCTGTCGAACCACGAACGGCCCACTTGGGTCTACCAGCACCCTGCTGGACTTCACCAGGGTGGGTCCGCCCGGATGGGCGCCGGCAGGCAAACCATCAGCCAGCAAAGGAGGATGCCATGGTGCAGGTTCCGCCCTTCCTCCTGCGACGCCTCTACGTCAAGGGCAGCCTGCGCAATACGGTGGAGGGCTGAAGCCCTCCGCTACAGGAGGTTTTGGGAAGCTGTGTGGATGTAGCGGAAGGCTTTAGCCTTCCACAGCGAGGCGGTGTAAGTGGAGGGCTGAAGCCCTCCGCTACGGGATGTTTCTGGAAGCTGTGTCAATGTAGCGGAAGGCTTTAGCCTTCCACAGCGGCCACAGAGAGTCCTCAAAGACCTCGTGTAGAGGATGAGCCCCTTGGAGCCCATCGACTCTATTGACCGCTGGCGGCGCATCGTCGAGGAGCGGAGGCGGCAGACGGACGCCGCCTACACCCGCCTGGGCCGCACGACCGCCGACTACTGGGCGCGCCGCGCCCGCGGCTTCGCCGCTTTTAGCCGGGAAGCGCGCCCCGACCCCTTCTTGGAGAAGGTGCTCGCCTGCGTGGACGGCCGCTCGACCGTGCTGGACGTGGGGGCGGGCGCCGGCCGCCACTCGGTGCCGCTGGCGCGGGTCGTGAGGCGGGTCGTCGCGGTAGAGCCGTCGCCGGCCATGGCCTCTCACCTGCGCGAGTGGGCGCAGGAGGAGGGGCTGGGCAACATCGATCTCATCGAGGGCGCCTGGCCCGAGGTCAACGTCCCGACCTGCGACGTGGCCATCTGCGCCCACGTCCTCTACCCGGTGGCGGAGATAGCGCCCTTCCTGCGCAAGCTGCACGACTCGGCGCGGCGCCGCTGCTTCCTCTGGCTCCACGACGAGCAGATAGCCCTGGAGTCGCTGGGGCTCTGGGAGCGCTTCCACGGCGAGCCCCGCGCCCGCCAGCCGACCTTCCGCGACGCCCTGCCCGTCCTCTGGCAGATGGGCCTGCGCCCCAACCTGGAGATGAGCGAGATCCCCGAGAGCTGGTCGTGGGGGAGCATGGACGAGGCGGCCCAGAACTTCCGCGAGCACCTGGCTATCGCGGAGGACGAGGCCACAGAAGCGCGGCTACGGGAGATGCTGGCTGCCGCCCTCGGAAAGCGCGAGGGGCGCCTCTACCTGCCGAAGACGGCGTACAGGTCGGCGATTCTGTGGTGGGGGAAGGAGAACGCAGGCGGGTAGACCGACACCTGCCGTACACCAGCCCTGGGCGCGCTCCGAAGGCCAGGCCTTGGCCTGGCGCGATATAGGGGCGATTCGCAAATCGCCCCTATAGATCGTTCTTCCCCCGCCCCTTGACTTTGAGCCCGTCCCGCGCAAAGCTAGCAGGCGGTTTGCGCAGCTTGCGAAGCCCTGTTGCCACAGATGGACACAGACAGACACAGATTGGGTGGAGATCGCCATCACAGCCGGTATATCTGTGTTTCATCTGTGCCAATCTGTGGCTAAACTGGTGATTCGATGTCCAGCCTTCCGCCCCACATAGCCGCCCTCCTCTCGCCGGAGGCCTATCCCCACAAGGTGGGGCGGGTCGACCTCATCCAGACCCACATCTCCTACGTCTTCCTGGCCGGCGATTTCGTCTACAAGGTGAAGAAGCCGGTGGACCTGGGCTTCCTGGACTTCACCACCCTGGAGAAGCGACGCCACTTCTGCCAGGAAGAGGTGCGGCTCAACCGGCGCCTCTGCCCGGGCATCTACCTGGGCGTGGTGCCCATCGCCTACGTGGAGGGCAGGGTAGCGGTCGACGTAGCGGGCACGGTGGTGGACTACGCGGTCAAGATGAAGCGGCTGCCGGAAGAGCGCATGATGGGCCACCTGCTCGAGAAAGACGCCGTCACCCCCGCGATGGTGCGCGCCCTGGCCCGCCGCCTGGCCGAGTTCCACGCCTCGGCGGAGACGGGGCCGGAGATCGACACCTTCGGCAGCCGGGAGACCATCGCCGGCAACTGGCGCGAGAACTTCGAGCAGACGGAGCCCTACGTTGGCCGCACCATCACCGCCCGCCAGTTCCAGGAGACCCGGGAGTACGTAGAGGGCTTCCTGGCCGAAGAGAGGGACCTGTTCGAGGCGCGCGTCCGGGAGGGCCGCGTCCGCGACTGCCATGGTGACCTGCGGGCCGAGGCTGTCTGCTTCCAGGACGGCATCTGCATCTTCGACTGCATCGAGTTCAACGAGCGCTTCCGCTACTCGGACGTGGCCGCCGACCTGGGCTTCCTGGCCATGGACCTGGACTCTCGCGGCTGGCCCGCCATGTCCGACGAGCTGGTAGGCCTCTACCTGGAAATGTCCGGTGACAGCACCCTGCCCCTGGTGCTGGACTTCTACAAGTGCTACCGGGCCTATGTGCGGGGCAAGGTGGAGGGCTTCCTGCTTGCCGAGCCGGAGGTGCCGGCGGCCCAGAAGGCGGCGGCCCGGGGGCGGGCTCGCTCCTTCTTCCGCCTCGCCCATGGCTACGCCCGGCGGCGCACGCCGTGCACGCTGATCAACATGGCCGGCCTGAGCGGGACGGGCAAGAGCTTCCTCGCCAACGCCCTGGCCGCGCGACTGGGCGCCGTGGTCATCTCCTCCGACGTCGTGCGCAAGCGGCTGGCGGGCGTCGAGCCCACGGAGCGGCACGTCGAGCCCTGGGAGTGGGGCATCTACGCGCCGGAGCTGACGGAGCGCACCTACGAGGCGATGCTGGAGGAGGCGGAGCCGCACCTCGAGCGCGGCCGGCCGGTCATCCTCGACGCTACCTTCATGCTGCGGCGACACCGCGAGGCGGCGAGGGACCTGGCGCGTCGCCGGGGGACCCGCTACCTGGCCGTGGAGTGCCTGGTGGAGGAATCGGTGGCCCGCGAGCGGCTGGCGCGCCGGCCGGAGGACCCCTGGACGGCCTCCGACGGCCGTTGGGAGATCTTCGCCGCCCAGCGGGAGCGCTTCGAGCCCCTGACAGGGGTGCCGAAGGGGGAGCTGCTGCGGGTGGACGCGGCGCGGCCGCTAGGGGAGCAGCTTGACATAATCACACACCATCTCGTTGGGCGGCGCGGGAGGGTCTCTTGATAAACCCTCCAGTCCTGTCACCCTGAGCGAAGCGAAGGGTCTCTGTGAACCGGATTCTTCGTCCGCCTCTGGCGGACTCAGAATGACAGGAGTGGCACAAGGGCCTTTTTCAACAAGCCCTGGAGATGAGAGGGCTATAGGCCGCTCAGCAGCGTCTCCGCCATCTCCACGTGCTTGGGCATGCCGATGCGGCGGTACATGGCGATGGCCTCGGTGAGGAGCTGGCGCGCCTTCTCTAGATCGGCCCCTGAGCTTCTCGATGGGCGCCCTTCGACAGGCTCAGGGTGCTCGGAGCGGGCGCGGTCGATGAGCATGCGGGCGTACCAGCGCCGCACCTCCGGCTGCTCGATGACCACCGGTATCTCGTGGGCCTGGCGCAGGGCCGTCTCGAAGTGACCTTCCGCCTGCTCCCACTGCTCGCCGGCCGCCGCCGCGATTCCGGCCACGGTCTGAAGTAGCCTGTCGCCCAACCAGGGTATGACGGCTCCTGTATCGATGGCCTCCAAGACCAGGGGGTAGAGCTTGGCGGCCTCGTTCCGTTCACCGAGGACGACCAGCCCCTCGACCACCCGGAAGAGCATCGTCCAGGCGCCGTTGGTGTTGACCTGGCCGGAGCGGGGCAGGTTGTCCCGACGTTGCTCCAGCGTGGCCAGGGCTGCATCCTTGTCGCCGGCATAGGCCTTCCCAGAGAAGAGAAACGACCACTCGCCGCCGGACCAGAAGCCCGGTGGCTCCAGCCTGACGGCCTCCTGGAAATGCTCCAGCGCCTCCTGCCAGCGGCCCCGGCAGAAATGGGCCAGGCCAAGTAAGGTGTAGGAGTTGCAGATCCAAGGGTTGCCAGCGCTGCGGCACAGCTCCAGATTGCCTCTGGCGAACTCCTCGTACTTGTCGATGTCCCCCGTGAGCATGAACTCACGAAGTCCCCGAGCGCGCCCGGCCTGGACGAGAGCGCCCAGGTGGCCCAGGCGGGAGGCCAGGGCCTCGACCTCCTGACTGATCTTGGCGACCTCGTCGAGGCGGCCCAAGAAAAGTAGGCCGAACTGGCTGGCCCACAGCGCGTCGGCGAGGGGCCAGAGGTCCCCTGCCGACCGTAGCGGTCCCGCCGCCCTCAGGCCGCTATCGGCCATCTCAGGCAACTGCAGGTAGGCCCAGTGGTGCACGGCCTTGGAGGTGAGGACCAGCCCCAGCAGGCGCTCGTCTCCCAGTTGCTCGGCCATCGCCACGGCTTGGGCGATCATGCCGTTCCCTGCCGTGTAGTAGCCAGCCATGCTGACGGTGAGGCCGGCCCGGGCAAGGAGGTGACAGCGGTCGGCGCTCACCCGCTCCCCCAAGGCGACGAGGCCGCGGCGACTGATCTCGAAGGCTTGCACGAAGCGGGCGCCCCATACCAGTTGTATGGTGATGTCAGACGAGAGGCGACCCACCGCCTCGGCATCGCCCAACTCCTCGTAGATGTCCAGCGCCTCCCGCCAGTCAGTCAGCGCCTCCTCCCAGCGGCCCAGGCTGCGCAAACTTAACCCCCGCTTGTAGAGCAGGTCGGCTCGCCCCTTGCGGTCATCGGCCGGCTGCAGGGAGAGGGCGTTCTCGTAGTGCCGGAGAGCGTCCTCAAATGCCGCCGCCTCCAGCGCCCGCTCGCCTGCCAGCGTCAGGTAGTGGACGGTCTTCCGGCGGTCGGCGACGGCTCCCGCTTGGTACAGGTGATGGGCCAGGTCGGCAGCGTGCTCCTCCAGGGTGCGGGCGCCGTGCCTGCCGGCAGGCAGGTAGACCCGCTCCATGGCCTCGGCCACCCGCAGGTGGAGCCTCTGCCGTCGGGGCAGGGAGAGGCCGCTCACCAGCGTCTGGCGGATGAGCTCGTGGGCGAAGGTGAAGCGCGCCTCGGGGCCGTCCGAGGCGGCTATGATGAGGCGGGCCCGCTCCGCCTCGTCGACGGCGTCGAGAAGGGCGTCGGTATCCACGCCCTGCCCTGAGCCTGCCGAAGGGTCGCCCAGAGCATCGAGCAGCTCGAAGCTGAAGCCACGGCCGATAACGGCGGCGGCGGTGAGTACCCGCCGGCAGTCCTCGCAGACGCGCTCCAGCCGCCGCCCTATGACCAGGCGGACCCCCTCCGGTACGTCCAGCTCCTCAACACGGAGGTCTGCGCGCCAGCGGCCCTGGGCGTCGAAGAGCTTCCCCTCCTCTGTCAGGTGCTGGAACACCTCCTCGACGAAGAAGGGGTTGCCCTCCGTCTCAGCGTAGACGGCCTCCACCAGCGTCGTTGGCGGCTCCTGGCCGCTCAGGGCCCGGAGCATGGCCGCCACGCCGTCTTGGGGCAGCCGCCGGAGGGCGATGCGGTGGGCCAGGCGCTGGCGGAGGAGCTCCTCCAGGGCCCTGGCCAGGGGGCGGCCCACGTCCAGCTCCACGTCTCGATAGGTGCCCAGGATGAGGACGGGCACCTCGCGGAGCTGCTGAGCGATGTGCTGGAGCAGCAGGAGGGTGGAGTCGTCGGCCCAGTGCAGGTCGTCCAGGATCAGGAGGAGGGGCTGGGCGCGGGCGGCCCACGCCACAAACTCGCGCACACTGTTGAACAGGTAGTGGCGCTCCTGCTCCGGCGGTAGCTCCAGGGGCGGTGGTATATCGGGAAAGAGGCGGCGTAGCTCCGGCAGGAGCTTGGCCACCTCCGGCGCCGAATCGCCCAGAGCCTCGCGGAGGGCCGGCTGCGGGATCACCCGGGCAGCGCTCTCCAGGATCTCCACGAAGGGGATGTAGGGCGGCGCCCCCTCCATCTCGTAGCAGCGGCCGCTCCAGGCCAGGAACCCCCGCTGGCGGGCCTCGAGCAGCACTTCCTCGGCCAGTCGCGTCTTGCCCACCCCGGGCTCGCCGCCGATCATGACCAGGGCGCCTTGGCCGCGAATGGACTGGTCCAAGAGGCGCCGCAGGTCGGCCCGCTCGGCCTCGCGCCCTACGAAGGGGGTCCGGTCAATGAGGGCCGGCGTAGCGGCTGCTGCCTCCTCCTGCCAGGCGACCTCGTAGAGACGCCAGCGTTCGGGGAAGCCCTTCAGGCGGAAGCGGCCGCGGTCGACCAGCTCGACGTCCTTGGCCCGGCCCAGGACACCCCGCACGGTTTCGGAGAGCAGGATCTGGCCGCCCTTAGCCTTGGCAGCGATGCGGGCAGCAGCGTTCACCGCCGCCCCGAACAGGTCCGCCTCCTCCCGGATGGCCTCTCCCGTGTTCAGGCCGATGCGCACCCGCACCTGCTGGTCGGGGTGCTGACGGCTGTGCTGCTCCAGCGCCCGCTGAATGCCGACGGCGCAGGCCACGGCCCTTCGCGCCGACCCGAAGGCCACCATGAAGCCGTCGCCCAGGGACTTCACTTCGTGGCCGCAGTGCTCCTCCACCTGCTGGCGCACCAGCTCCCGCTGTCGGCGCAGTATCGCCTGTGCGGCCTCGTCGCCCCGGCGAGTCACCAGGTCGGTGGAGCCTTCAACGTCCGTAAAGAGGACGGTGACGGTGCCCTCAGGAAGCTCGTGGGCCATGGCACATGACCCCTCACTCGGGATGCACCACATTATTGTTCCGTTTGCTGACGATGTCAAGAAGAAATAGACGATAGAGGCTTCGCGCTACTCTAGCTACGCCACATTCGTGCCTTGAATAGCAACACACTGCGGCGCTACGGTCCGGACGAAGCGCTCAGGGCTACCGCCGCCTCCAGCCCCACCCGGATCATGCGCGTCGCCGCCCACTGATGGGGCCTATTGCGCGGGCGCCATAACGTGACGCAGCACGGTCCTCCACACTACAGATGCCATCGCCACGATGATCACCCCTTCGATGACTGCGAGTGCCCGCAGCCCTATCACGTCGGCGACTGCCCCTGCCACTATCGCGCCGATAGGGAACATCGCGACGACCGCGAACATCAGCCCCATGACGCGCCCCCTCATCTCGTCCGGCAGGCGAAGCAGCAACAGCGTCTCGTAGGCCGCGAAAAGCGCGCTCTCTGCGGCCCCCGCCACAAGGAGTACAGCGCCCGTTACTGGCACCCATTGCGAGAGCCCGTAGGCGATAGCGCATATCCCCGTCCCCAGCACGCCAGCGAACATTAGCAGGGCGAGCTGGCGATGCCTCCCAAATGTGGCCACAGCCATCGCCCCTATGACGCCTCCGGCGCCCAGAGTGGCGCTTAGGGCGCCAAACGTTTCCGGCCCCCTACCCAGTTCCTTCTCCACGAACAGCGGCAGTAGTAGCACGTAGGACTGACCTAGGATGAAGGGAATGAGCATCGCCCAGGTGAGCTGCAGCAGGTCTCGATGTGCGAGCAAGTACTCATAGGCCTCACGCAGGTCATTCATGGGGCTGCTCGCCGCTCTCCGTTCGACATGCCCGAAGGAGGCTGCCACCCCCAGCATCATCAGCAATGCCAGCAGAAATGCTCCTGAGGTCACGAAGTAGGCCGCCGCGATTCCAAGGATGGCGATCAGTACGCCCCCGACGGCCGGTCCTGCAACGTTTGGCAGGCTGTGGCTGACCGTGTTTAGGGAGATGGCGTTCATCAGGTGCTGCCTCGGCACCAGCCTGGCCGTGATCGCCTGGCCCGCCGGAAACCGCACCGCAAAGAGCACGCCGTCGATGGCCCCGGCCACCAGTACATGCCAGATCGCCACAGTGTCCGTCATCACAAGCACGCCAACTATGAGTACGACCGATAGTGTCACGCCATTCCCTAGCACGAGCAGGTTCCGCCGGTTGACGCGATCAGCCAGCATCCCCATCGGTATCGATCCCAACCCAAAGGTGACGGCCCACGTCCCCGCCACCGCTCCTAACAGCAGCGCTGAGTCGGTCAGTTGCACCATGAGCCACCCTCGGGCCGTGAACCCAACCATCATGCCTAGCGCCACGATGAAATTGCTCAGCCAGAACTGCCTGAACTGCGGATATGATAGGGAGATAATGGGGCGCTTGATCCACCCCCATTCTGTCCTCTCAGTCTCTAGCTGTTCCTCTAGCTCAGTCATTTCGGAGCAGTTGCCCGATCCTGCGACCCTGCACACAGGCCGGGGACGCGAACATACTGTAACGGACGGCCCGCTTGAAGGGCACCACCGTCGGGTGCTCGGCGCAGTGGGGGCTATACTGAACGGCTAAGGGTCACGGCTGCTTCCAGGCCCACCTGGATCATGCGCTCGATGCCCACCGCCAGCTCGTCGTCGGGCAGGCGCTGGTGCTGGCCGGCCGGGTTGGAGATGGTGAGGGCGCAGCCGGCCTCTAGGCCCCGCAGGGCGGCCACGGTGAAGACGGCGCTGGCCTCCATCTCCTGGGCGAGTACACCGCGACGGGCCCACTTCTCCACGTAGCCTTCCTGCACCAGGTAGAGGGCGTCCTCGGTGGCTACCGGCCCGACGTGGTGGGGCGCGCCCAGCCGCTCGGCGGCTTCCACCAGCGCCCGCACGACGCGGAACGTGGCCGTCGGCGCGTAGGGGTCGCCGCCGACGTACTCGCGGCTGGTCCCATCCAGGGGACAGGCGGCGGTGACGATCACCAGATCGTTGGGGCGGATGTCGGCGCGGGTGCCGCCGCAGGTGCCGAGGCGGATGAGGACTTTTGCCCCGAGGTCGGCCAGCTCCTCGCAGACGATGGCCGCCGAAGGCCCGCCCATGCCCGTAGTCTGGCAGGAGACCTCTACACCCTCGTAGCGGCCTGTGTAGCCGACGAGGCCGCGGAAGTCGTTGTAGAGCCGCGCCCCTTCCAGCTTGGAGGCCGCCAGGTGGGCGCGGCCCGGGTCACCCACCAGGAAGACGATGGGCGCCACATCCTCTGGACGGGCGCGGACGTGGATGGGGCTCAAGCCGGCTCCCTCGCCGCCGGCGGAGGGGCAGCGCCTTCCGCTGCCGCAGGGGCGGTCTTGCCTGCCGCGTAGGCCTCGTCCAGCACCTCTACCACGTGAGCGACCGTTCCCTGCGGCCCGTGCAGGCGCAGACCGGCCTGGAGCTGGAGCATGCAGCCGGGGTTGGCGGTAACCACCGCTGACGCCCCCGTGGCAGCCACAGCTCTCATCTTGTCGGCGAGGAGCCGCGATGACATCTCACGATGGGTGACGTTGTAGATACCGGCGCTTCCGCAGCAGCGGTCGGCGTTCTCCATCTCGACCAGCTCCAGACCGGGGATGGCCTTCAAAAGCCGTCGCGGCGCGGCCGTAATCCGCTGGGCGTGGGCCAGATGACAGGAGTCCTGGTAGGTGACACGGCGCTCCAGGCGGCCCAGCCCCTCCTCGAAGGGGAGCTCCACCAGGAACTCGGTGATGTCCTTCACCAGGGACGAGAAGTGCGCCGCCTTCTCAGCGTACTCGGGGTCGTCGGCCAGCAGATCGCCGTATTCTTTGAGGGTGGAGCCGCAGCCTGCCGCATTGATGACGACGGCCTCCACCCCGGCGGCGAGGAAGACATCGATGTTACGGCGGGCCAGGCGGCGGGCCGTCTGACGGTCGCCGCCGTGGACGAAAAGCGCGCCGCAGCAGACCTGCTCCTCGGGCACCACCACCCGGTAGCCGTGACGCTCCAGAACGCGCACCGTGGCCTCGTGCGTCTGGGGGTAGAAGAACGGCATCACGCAGCCAGTGAGCAGGGCGACGCGGCGGGTGCCGTCGCCGGCGTCGGGGTTCGCGCCGCTGCTGGCCGGGGCGAAGAAGCGGCTGGCCACGGGCGGCAAGAGCTGCTCCATGTGATACAGACCGAAGGGCAGGAGCCGCAGGAGGCGAGTCCAGCGCACCAGGCTCTGGAGGCCGCTACGCTGGTAGAACCGCAGCAGAAGGGCCAGCACGCGTAGCCGTCGCGGATGGGGAAGCGTCCAGCGCAGGACAAGGGAGCGCAGACGCCAGCTCAGGGGGTGCCGGCCGGTCGCTACCACCTGGGCCCGCGCCCCTTCGATGATGCGCCCGTAGTGCACCCCCGACGGGCAGGTCGCCTCGCAGGCCCGGCACCCCAGACAGAGGTCCAGGTGCTCCAGGACCGAGCGTTTGGGCTGGATGCGACCCTGGCTCAGGGCATCGATGAGGTGGATGCGCCCCCGGGGCGACTCGGTCTCCAGCCCCAGCGCGACGTACGTCGGGCAGAAGTTGAGGCAGAAGCCGCAATGGACACAGCGGCTGATGTCCTCGGGCCGCGGGCCTGCCTGTCCGGCAGGAGCGGCAGCGCGCGTCGTGCTTGAAGTGGTGTCCGACACTGGCCTACAGCCTCCCCAGGAAGCGACCCGGGTTCAGGGTGCCGTGCGGGTCGAACTGCTCCTTCAGGCGGCGCATAAGGGGGAAGTCGGCGCGGGGACGGCCCCAGACGTCAACGTGATGCTTGAGTTCGATGGCGCAGCCCTCCACGACGGCGGCGCCGCCCAGGGTGAGCGCCGACTCGCTGAGGGCGGTGAGCAGGCCGCGGCCGCGCTCTCCGCCCAGGCCCGGCCCCTGCCAGCGGGTGAAGACGCAGCCCGTGCCCACGTGGGCGGCCAGGGCGGGTGCCAGGCCCGTCTTCGCCGCCAGGGCCGCCGTCCGCTCCAGCCAGGGCAATACCCGCCGCGGCGACAGGAGAGCCCTCACCAAGAGAACGTTGTCTGACAGGACGGGGCGGGCGAGAGCCCGCAACGCCTCCCATACCTTGCTGTCGCCGCCGAGCCGGACGCCTCCGCCGGTGAAGCCGTGGTCGCTGGCCAGGGCGTCCAGGTCCCGCAGCGAGCGCTCCACTGCCGCCCGCGATCCCACGGCTTGGGCTAGCACGGCGTATCCCCGGCTGTCCAGCTTTGTCTCGGCCAGGGGGCCGTCGGGACCCAGGGGGCCGGCCACGGTCAAGGCGCCGAGCCGCAGCCCGCGAGAGTCGGCATCCAGGGCCAGGCGGACTGTCTCCACCGAAGATGGGCAGGCCGCCGCCCACGTCTCCTCCACAGCGGGCAGCGGCGTCACCTTCAGAGAGGCTTCCACGATGACGCCCAGGGTGCCCAGGGACCCCAGGTAGAGCTTGGTCATGTCGTAGCCAGCGACGTTCTTCACCACGCGGCCGCCGGACTTAGTGGCCCGGCCGTCGGCGTGGACGACGCGGACGCCCAGCACCCAGTCGCGCACGGGACCGTAGGCGTGGCGCCGGGGGCCGAAGGCGCCCGTAGAGAGCACACCGCCGAGGGTGGCCTCCTCGGGCGCGTCCAGCGGCAGGAACTGGCCATGCCGCTTCAGCTCGCTGGCGAGGGCGGCCATGGTGATGCCGGCCTGCACGGTGAGGGTGAGGTCCGCCGGCTCGTACTCCAGGATCCGGTTCAGGGAGCGGGTGACCAGGGCCAGATCGTAGGTGCGGGGCAGGTTGCCCAAAGCCATGGCGGTGCCGCCGCCCCAGGGCGCCACGGCAGCCCGCTGCCCGCAGGCCGCTGCCAGAACCGCCGAGACCTCTTCGACGCTCTCAGGCAGGGCGACGGCGGCTGGTCGCAGGCCATCCACCTCGTATCGTTCGACCTCCTCACCCGTCAGGAGGCGGCCCTTAGTGAGGCGGGAGGCCAGAGAATCGAGAAGGACGGAAGCCTGTACAGGTGACATGGTCATACGTTGGCGTCGGGGCCCGTGCTGCGCATGATCTGCGCCTGGCCCACTTCGCCAGATTCTTTGTCGGTGGGGAACATCTTGCCAGGGTTGAACAGCTCGCCAGCACCAAAGACGGCCTTTAGTCGGCTCATCACCTCCAGGTCGTCATCCGAGAAGACCCAGTGCATGAACTTGCGCTTCTCTGCCCCAATGCCGTGCTCGCCGGTGATCGTGCCGCCGGCGTCCACGCAGATGCGCATGATCTCGCTGCCCGCTTCCAGCGCGCGCTCTGTCTCCCCTGGCTGGCGGGCGTCGAAGAGGATGTTAGGGTGCAGGTTGCCGTCGCCGGCGTGGAAGACGTTGGCTATACGGAAGCCGTGCTTCTGACCAACCTCTTCCACGCGCCGCAGCACCTCCGGCAGGCGAGTGCGAGGTACGGTGCCGTCCAGGACGTAGTAGTTGGGCATCAGTTGCCCCAGAGCGCCGATGGCGCCCTTGCGACCGGCCCAGAGGCGGTCCCGCTCCGGGCCCTCCTCGGCTACGCGCACGTCGCGCGCTCCCTCTGCCCGACAGATCTTCTCCACTGCCTCGCCCTCTTCGGCCACCGCCTCCCGCACCCCCTCCACCTCGATGAGGAGGACGGCGTCGGCGTCCATGGGGTAGCCGACATGGAGGACGGGCTCCACGGCCTGAATGACCTCGCGGTCCATCATCTCCAGGGCGGCTGGCACGAACCCCTGGCCGATAATGGCGGAGACGGCGTTGCTGGCCTGGTCCATCTCATCGAAGACGGCGAGCAGGGTGCGCACGGCCTCCGGCAGGCGGAGGAGGCGTACCAGGATCTTGGTGACGATGGCCAGGGTACCCTCGGAGCCGATGACGGCGCCCGTGAGGTCGTAGCCCGGCAGGTCGCGGGTGCGCCCTCCCACCCAGACTATCTCGCCGTCCGCCAGCACGAGCTCCAGGCCCAGGACGTGGTTGGTGGTGACGCCGTAGGCCAGGCAGTGAGGCCCGCCGGCGTTCTCGGCCACGTTGCCGCCTACCGTGCAGGCACGCTGGCTGGCCGGGTCGGGCGCGAAGTAGAGGCCGTAGGGCTTCACAGCACGGCTCAGGTCCAGGTTGACGACTCCCGGCTCCACCAGGGCCAGGCCCTCCTGATGGTCCACCTCCAGGATGCGCTTCATGCGGGTCAACGCCAGGAGCACGCCGCCCATCTCGGGGATGGCGCCCCCGCTCAGTCCGGTGCCCGCCCCCCGCGGCGTCACCGGCAGCCCATAGCGATGGGCCAGCTTGACCACCGCCGACACTTGCTCCGCCGTCTCGGGGAGCACCACCACCTGGGGCATGGAGCGGCCGATGGTGGCGTCATACTCGAAGACCATGAGGTCGGTGGGTTCGTGGAGAACGTAGTCGCGGCCTACTACGGCCATCAGCTCGCGCAGGACATGCTTGTCGAGGGTTGCGGACGATGTCATGGTCGCTGCTCCGGTACGATTCGCCGCGCTCTCCACCGTCTGCCGGTCTGCCATCACTAGGGCGGCCCCTGCGGGATCTCCAGCCCGCAGTGCGGGCAGAAACGGCCCCCGGAGGGGGGCAGGGCGTTGCCGCAGCGCGGGCATCTTGTGGCTAGCCTCTGGCCGCAGTGGGCACAGTACTGCCAGTCCTGGGGGACCTCGGCCTGGCAGGCCTGGCACTCACGCACGAACTGTTGGAACACCTCCAGGGCGTGGCGGTAGCGCGCCTCGTCGCCTGCGGCGGGGCGTCGCCGGGGCCGGCGCCCGGGCGGGCGCGTCCCAGCCCGCTTCGATGACTCCGTCATGGTTCCTCCAGGCTCGCGTTCATCATATCACGCCGTGAAGGGGGAAAAGGAAGACCGCCCTTGTCGGGCGGCCCAAACCTGCCGAGACGGGTGCTAAGCGAAGCGCCTCAGATACTCCTCCAGGTTGAACTCACTTGCGTCCGGCACGAACTCCCGCGAGCGCTGTTCAAACGGCTCCTTAGACTCGTCGCGGTAGAAGACGCCGAGGTGAACCCGCTCCTCGGTGAGGGCCAGGTGAAGGGCCGCCGCCAGGTCTGAGGTATCGTGCTCGGGCGGCATCTCCGTCACGACCTTGTCGTAGTAGTCGTAGGTGTTGTGGAACTCGGTGCAGGGGCTCTGGACGTGGATGAACGAGAAGCCGTGGTGTCGCACGCCCTGCACGATGAGTTCGGACAGCTCGTTGGCCCGGGCCGAGTAGCCTCGCCCCACGAAGGTGGCGCCGTAGGCCAGGGCCAGCACCACCGGCTTGAACGGCCTGGCGATGGCGCCAAAGGGCGTCGACTTGGAGATGTGCCCTGTGGCCGAGGTGGGCGAGGTCTGGGCCTTGGTAAGGCCGTAGGTCTGGTTGTCCATCATGATGACGGTGATGTCCACGTTGCGGGCGGCGGCATGGGGCATGTGCCCAGCCCCGATGCTCATGAGGTCGCCGTCTCCGCCCATGGCGAATACCGTTAGCGACGGGTTCGCCATCTTGACGCCGGTGGCAATGGGCAGAGGCCGGCCGTGGACTCCGTGGATGCCGTAGGTGCGCATGAAGTAGGGGATGCGGCTGGAACAGCCGATCCCTGACACCACGACCACCTCGTGCGGCTTTAGTTGAAGGGCGGTCAGGGCTTTGTAGGTGGCGCTTAGTACGCCGAAGTCGCCGCAGCCGGGGCACCACACCGGCTTGACGCCGCTTTTGTAGTCTTTGGCCTCCAGCAGGACGTCCTGCCGTTCGAGGGCTATATCAGTGGCCATGATCCAGCACCTCTTCGATCTTGCGGAAGATCTCCCCCGGCGCGAAGGGAAGGCCGCCGTACTTGTTGAGGGGGATAGGCCTGAACCCGAAGGTGGCTGCCAGGTGATGGGCCATCTGCCCCTGGTAGTTCACCTCAGGCACGATGACCTGCTCCACCGAGTCGATGAAGGCGCCTAGCTCCTTCTCGGGCAGCGGGTTGAGCACCCGTGGGTGCAGGGCTGCCACCTCGTAGCCGGCCGCCAACGCCCTCTCGACTGCCTCTCGGATGGCGCCCTCCGTGGCGCCCCATCCGATGATGCCGACCTTAGGCTTCGCAGAGCCGTAGCGGGGCACGGGCCCCAGCTCTGACTGGATGGTCGTCAGCTTCCGAAATCGCTTCTGGGTCATCAGCTCGTGGACTGAGGGCTCCAGGTCCGGGTGGCCCGACTCGTCGTGCTCCAGGCCCGGCGCCACGTAGGCACCCTCCACATCCACCCCCGGCAGGGCCATCGGGGAGACGCCGCTCGCCGTCACCCGAAAGCGGGAGTACGACTCGAGGTCGTCGTCCCGCGGTCGCTCCCGGTCGACCACCGTGAGCCGGCTCAGGTCGGGCATCTGGAGGGTCTCCGTGCGATGGGAGAGCGACTGGTCGGAGAGGAGGATGACCGGCATCTGGCAGCGCTCGGCCAGGTTGAAGGCATGCACGATCTCGTAGAAGCAGTCTTCTACCGAGCCCGGCGCTACTATCACGCGGGGGAAGTCCCCGTGGCCGCCGTAGAGCGCCTGGTAGAGGTCACCCTGCTCCAGCTTGGTGGGCATGCCCGTGCTGGGGCCGGCCCGCTGGGCATCGACGATGACCACGGGGATCTCGGCCATGGAGGCCAGTCCCATCAGTTCCGTCATCAAGGAGAAGCCGGGCCCAGAGGTGGCCGTCATGGCCTTGGTGCCGGTGAAGGACGCGCCCAGACAGGAGGCCAGGGATGCCATCTCGTCCTCCGCCTGGAGGAAGATCCCGCCGAGCGTGGGTAGCTCTCGGGCCATGGTTTCTAAGATCTCGGAGGCGGGCGTGATGGGGTAGCCGGCGTAGAAGCGACAGCCGGCGTGCAGGGCGCCGGCCACGATGGCATCGTTGCCGCTCATGACCAACCGGCTGACATTGTCGCTGGTACCCAGGTAGTACCCGTCCTCTTTGCGGATCTCGCGGGTGTACTCGTAGCCGTAGTGGAGGGCATCCAGGTTCTTGGAAAGTAGCTCGGCGCGACGCTTGAGGCGGCTGCGCACCAGGTCCTCCAGAGAGGCAGGGTCCAGGCCGAAGAGACCTGCCATGATGCCCAGCGTCAGGACGTTCTTGCCGCGCTGGAAGTCCAGCTTCTCGCGGGCGATGCGCTGGAGGGGTACCGGGTACATGACGCGGCTGTCGCTCTCCCCGACGTTCACGCGATCCGGATCGTAGATGACCACCCCGTGCTCGTGGACCTCCCCGACGTGCCTTTCGTAGGCCTCGCCGTCGAAGGCGATGAGGACGTCAACGCCGTCCCCGATGGAGAGGACGGGCTTGTCGCTGACGCGGATCTGATACCAGGCGTGACCGCCCTTGATCTCGGCCGGGTAGGTGCGGAAAGTAAAGACGTGGAACCCGGTGCGGGCCGCGCCGCTGGTGAACATGTCGCCAGCGCTAATGACGCCTTCGCCGCCCTCGCCGCCGATACGAATAATGATGTCGTTCTTGGGCATCTCAGGCGCTCCGCGCGGAGACAGCGACCCCGCCTCCGGAGGAGTTTAGCAAGCAAAAAGCTTCCTTATTCAATTCTACCACCTGAGTAGAACCGGTGAAAGGACACGAGAGGCCTCCATCCTCCCTGTGAGGGTAGAACACTCTTCATTCTAGCACGTCCGGCGCGAGCCGGACTGAGACGCGACCTGCCGTTCTCACCCCTGGTCCCCACGTTGACGGCGGCTTTGCGACGGTGTACTACATAGTGAGCCGCCGGCTGGACAAGGCGTCACGAACCTCGGTAGGTTAGGGCACCGGCAGGGAAGGAGACTTCGCGATGACAATCAAGGCCTACGTTTTGGTCGTGGCCAACCCTGGACAGACCAAGAACGTCTTTGCGGCCATCAAGGCCATCCCAGAGGTCGTGGAATGTCACGAGGTGATGGGCCCCTACGACATCGTCGTCGAGCTGAAGGTGGAGAGTCTAACGGAGGTTGCGCCCATCCTCGGCCAGCGCCTGCGCACAATACCCGGTATAGAGAGCACCACTTCCCTGGTCACGTTCCCCGAGTAGGGCGACGGGGCCTCTGCTAGACCAAGCCCTCGCGGCGCATGTCGGCCAGCGTCTCCTCGAAGGCGGCGAGCGTTGCCTCCATGTCTTGCTCGCTGTGCACGGCTGAGACGAGGCCGCCGTTGCGCATGAGGTCCACGCCGCGGTTGAGCATCCCCCGCTTTAGGGGTTCGAGCCGTTCCCGGGACATGCCGGGCACGGTCGGGCCGGGCCTGCCCTCCCAGCGCCAAAGGAAGCCATCTTCGGGCGGCGGCACCTCGTAGCCCATGGTGATGTGGAACATGGAGGAGAACCCGTAGGCACAGCCCGGTACACCGGCACGGCGCATAATTGCGTTCATCCCCTGGCAGAGGCGTCGACAGACGCCTGCCGCCTGCTCCTGGGGCCGGCCGTCGGCAATGAGGGACAGGCAGGTGGAGCCGGCGGCCGCCGAGAGGGGGTTGGCGTTGAAGGTGCCCGGGTGGGGGATACGCCGCTTGAGGTTCCATTCGTCGTCGCGGAAGTCCAGCAGGGAGAGGACCTCGTGGCGGCCAACGACAGCACCGCCGGTGAGTCCCCCAGCCAGGACCTTTGCCAGGCAGGTGATGTCCGGCAGGACGCCGAAGAGGGCCTGAGCGCCGCCCGGCGCCACCCGAAATCCTGTCACCACCTCGTCGAAGATGAGGAGGGCGCCGGTCTTCTCGGTCAGGCCCCGGACCTCGGCCAGGAAGGCGGGCTCCAGGGGCACGGTGCCATAGGAGGCGCCCGTGGGCTCGATGATGACGGCGGCGACGTCGTTGTGCTCCTCCAGGGCGCGGCGCAGCGCCTCCGTGTCGTGCTGTGGCACGAGCACCTGGTTCTGGAGGGCGGCCACGGGGATGCCCACCGCCTGAGGCGTAGCCCCGCCGGTGAGGGAGAAGCCCACCACGCTGTCGTTCCAGCCGTGGAAGTGTCCGTTGAAACGGACCAGCTTTTGCCGGCCGGTGAAGGCGCGGGCCAGGCGCACCGCCATCATTGTCGCCTCGGTGCCGGAACCGGTGAAGCGCACCACCTGCGCCGACGGCACCAGGCGCTGCACCCACTCCGCCCAGCGTATCTCCAACTCATGGCAGGCGCCGTAGTGAGTGCCCTTCTCGAGCTGCTCGGCGACCGCCCGCGTGACCTCCGGGTGGGCGTGGCCCAGGAGGAGGGCGCCGTGGCCCATCACGTAGTCGATAATCTCGTGGCCGTCCACGTCCCACTTGCGCGATCCGGCGGCGCGCTCGACATAAATCGGGAAGGGGACCAGGTAGCGGATGTCATGGGTGACGCCGTTGGGGAAGAAACGCAAAGCCTCGGCGTGCAGGGCGGCCGACCGCGGATGCAACTGCTGGTAACGCTCAAGGATAGTGGCCACGTTTCCTCGCACCTCCGTCTCTCGGGCGGGAGGGCCGGCCCCGTCAGCCTTGGACCCGTCGGGCATAGAGCAGGGGGAGGTCCGCCATGGTGAGGAGCCCGGGCCTCGCCGCTACCACGGCCGGGATGGCGTTGGCCACAATGGCTGCTGTCGCCAGGTCCCCCTGGACGCCGCCCTCGATGACCATGTGCACGGGCGGCTGCCCCTCGATGAGGACCTCGTCGCGCGGCTGGGCCGCCCCCGCCGACATCTCCAGCTCCAGACGTAGCACCTCGCGACCGTTGCGGCGGGCGCTGACCACCTGGTGGATGCCGGCCACCTGACCTCTCACCAGGCGAATCTCGCCGGCCTGGCGTGGGCTATCGCACAGTGCCGGCTCAAGCACCTCCTGCCAGTCATCCACCGGCCAGGCCAGGGCGTGGGCCACGAGGCGGGCCGACTCCATGAGCCCGACGTGCCCGAAGCGGCCCGTCGCCTTGCGCTTCTCGAACTCCTCTGGGGTGATGCCCACACCCACCTTGCGCTGGAGCTGGATTCGACGCGTGCTGACGTCCACCACCCGCCGAATCTCCAGACGCGATAGCGACTGGCAGACGGCACTGAGGGCGAGGGCCAGCGTGTCCATGACGAAGCCCGGATTGACCCCCGTGCCCACCACCGTCACTCCGGCCTCGCGGGCCCGGGCGTCGATCTGGCGCGAGAGGGCCGGGTGGCGGTCCCAGGGGTAAGACAGCTCCTCGCAGGTGGAGAGGACGTTCTTGCCGGCGTCCACGGCTGCCAGCAGTTGCGGCGCTACCTCCTCCAGGTATGAGCCCGTCGTGTGGATGACCACATCCGCCGGCAGGGCAAGGGCCGCCTCGGCGTCGGCGGTGACGGTTATCCCCACGTCTCGACTGAGGCCCGCCAGCCGCCCCAGGTCGTGGCCGGCCTTGTCCGTGGCCGAGTCAATGGCGGCCACCACCTTCACATCGAGGCGGCTGGCCAGGACCCGTGCCACCTCAGCACCGATAGCGCCGACCCCATACTGGATGACACGGTACGCTGATGCCTGCAAGGGCCATCTCCTTCAGAATCCTCAGGCAACTATAGCACAAGCGATGCTGAGGGAGAGGGCGCCGATAGAGGAAGGCTTCAGCGGGGCAGGGTGCCGTCGGTGTTGCCCTGGGTGTGGAGGGACATAGCCCTGCGCAGGCGCCCGCAGGCCTTGTCGGCGTGGGGCCTCGTCCTCTTTGGCTGGCAGGGGCTAAGTTGACATAACAAGACCTCCGTGATGGAGGTCTAAACCGCCTCGCGCGCAGCCCTAACGCAGTCGTAGTGGCTCAGTTCGTCGATGAGCTCGGCGTCCAGATAGTCCTGGGCAGTCTCCCCACTCTCCGGGTAGCGGAGAGCCTGACGGCCGAAATCGACCAGTGTGAGGGGAGCGCCGCAGAGGGAGCAGCGAAAGAGCGGAGCACCCCGCTGGTCCCGGACTATGCCTTCGGCCTGGTAGTCACGAGCCATGAGCCGCCTCCTGGATTCTTGCGGCGACGATCCTGCCCCTTGACAGTCAGAACGAAGGCGTGGTTGACCTGTTACAACTCAGAATCGCGCAGCGCCGCCGACCTGTCAAGCGCGTGACGAACGGAGGAGGCGGCGCGCCCGGCGGCGGGCGTCCGCCAGCGCATCGGACCGGCGGCCGGGGGCGAGCGAGGCCAGGAAGTCCCGTAGCTCCCTGTCTCGCGCTTCGCGAGCGGAGCGGGCGCGGTCTTGGTCCAGGGGCTTGAAGCCCTGCAGCTTGCGGGGGCCCTCACGCCCTCCCTCAGGGATGTACCAGTTTCGGATGGAGGCGGCACAGCCCGCCGCTCGCAGCAGCTCACCCAGCTCCGTGGCAGCGGGCGGCGCTCCCAGGTTCAGAGCCCGCGCCGTCGATGCCCAGCGGGGGCTCTCGTACTCCAGCATGAGATGGCCGCCGGGCGGGATCAGTTCCCCCAGGAGCGCTATCAGCCGCCGCAGACTGGCAGCACTGATGACGTTGGTCAGCCCGACATCGCGGGCTTCGAAAGTCAGGTGTTCATTCACCCGAGCGACCTCTATCCAGTTGTAGCTGGGGTAGGGGCCGCTGTGGTAAAGCCCCATCAGGACGGGCTCGTGGCTGAGGTGGCCATCGCGTTCCAGGTGCAGGCTGAAGTAGAGGGCCCCGAACCGGCTGGTAGGTCCCGGAAAGAGGCGCAGTCGGCCGCCGGCGAGGCGCCGTCCCTCCAGACGCAGCAGTCCGTGGCTGGGGGGAAGGCTAGGCGGCTGTCGGGGCACGGATCCACCCTCCGGAGGCCTGGCATTGCATTTTGAAACGCATCGTGATCATACCTGGACCCGCAGCCACGTCGTCAAACAGGTCGCCAGCAGGAACTCCTTTGCAGAGCGGATAGGGCGGTTGAAGCATCCTGCCTGCGGGGCTAACATGTGCTGCAAAAGGACTCTCGAGAACAGCAAAGGGGGCAAGAAATGGCCGAGAAGCTGACCATTCAGATCGAGTACTGCGTGCCTTGAAACTACCTCTTTAGAGCCGCCTGGACGGCGGAGGAGCTTCTTCACGGGTACAGCGACAGTATCCAAAGCCTGACCCTGATCCCCGGCGGCGGCGGTCGCTTCGAGGTGACGGTGAACGGCCGCCTCATCTTCTCTAAGGCCCAAGAGGGTCGCTTTCCTGACCTGAAAGAGATAGAGAGCGAACTCCATCAGTTGCTGGAGGAGTAGGCCTAACATTATCTGCTAATCGTCGGACTCAGGGCCGTCTCCGGTGCGCTCGGAGGTGCGGTCCTACGGGCTTTCGTTACCAGCACCAGCGTGGCGGCGCTAGGGGACATGGCCCTGGCAGCCGGCACCGATCCGCGGGCGACCGTCATGCCGGGCAGTGCAGCGTTCCTCTTCTGCCTGCCGGAGGCCCATCGGCCTCCTGTCGATGATCCGCCAGATTGCCATAATGCTCGGCGGCCCCTTGTTCTCCGAGAATCCGCTTTCCCTTGCTAAGGGCCTTCCATTTGAAAGCACTTCGCACTATATATCTTACGTAAAGCGCAATCCTGTCGACAGAGGCGGGGCCTGGATCTCGCCGGACGCCAGATCTCCTGAGACGCGGAAGCGAACCCCGGCAGCCGGACGTTGGGACCGCGAGAAGCGCCGCGGCCGCTGAGGCCGGCCTGTATGGGAGCTGCTTGTATGTCGAATCGTTTCTTGCGGCCAGCGGCTGACGGCGTGGGCCGGCGGCCATCCGCGGTTGGCACCTGCTCGGGCCACCATTCGGCACGCATACGTCACCGCTCGATTGGCAAGGCTTCCCTAATGCTTCGGCTGTTAGAACAAATGAGCGCCCTCCTCACATTCAAGATTATCCCGCAGCGTCCGAGTCTAGATATAGAGTACAACTGAATAGCGGTGCGTCGACAAGGGCAAACCACCCGAGACGGTGGGGCGCAAAGCCACGGGCCCTAACTCCTCCTTGAGAGCGGGCGGCCGGGCTGCCGAAAGCACTCCCGTAAGCGGCCTCTTCCGCGGGGTCGCAGGAATGGAACGGAGCGGGTTCTCCGCTGCCGCGTCCGGCAGCGATGACCTCTCCGGAATCCAGACCGGCGGCGCTCTCGCGTCGGGAGTCCGATTTGGAAACCCGCGAGAGCCGCCATTAGAATGAGCGGCTATGGGAGAACGGCAACCGACCGCCCCTTTTGATCCCTCTTCGGACGAGCTGATCCCAGCCGACGATGACTGGCGATCCTATCTCCCGAACAAGGATCGCGTCATGTGGATCATGCGGGCCGTGGGGCTGCTGGTGCTCGCCGTCACGGTGGGATGGACTCTCCTGGGCGACCGTTTCTTGCCTCCCGAAGCGCAGAAAGTTCTGGAGGTGGTCGCTATCCTGATGGCCGCTGCCAGCGCGATCTTCATCGCCGCCTATACCCAGCGGCGCAACGTAGACATGGAGCGCGCCTACTCCAGCCATCTGGAGGAGCTCAGCCGCCATCTCCGCTACCTGGCCTATCGAGACTCGCTCACTGGACTCTACAATCACCGTTACTTCCAGGAACAACTGGCTTACGAGGTGGAGAGGGCTCAGCGCTACAGCCACCAACTCTCCGTCCTCATGCTGGACGTAGACCGCTTTAAGCTGGTCAACGACACCTATGGCCACTTGATGGGCGACACCCTCCTCAGCTATGTGGCGCGACTTATCAGCGCCAAGGTCCGCTCTTCTGACATGGCAGCACGCTACGGCGGCGACGAGTTCGCCGTCATCCTGCCCGAGACCGGTCAGGAGAAAGCCGTCGCCGTGGCAGAGAAGCTGACGAGGGCGGTCTCCGCCAACCGCCACTGGCAAGGCGCCCTCCTGGGTAATCTGGGGGTCGGCATCTGTTTCGGCGTCGCCTCCTTTCCTGATGACGGACGTACCGCCGACGACCTGCTGGCGTGCGCCGACCGCCGCCTGTATGGCGCCAAAGGTCGCCGTCCCCGAGTTACCCGCCGGCGTAAGAACCTGCTTTCCCCCCTGGGCAGCCTCCGAGCCGGTTAGAGTTATGTCAACTTACCCTGCCCGTTTGTGTCTGGCCTGCCATGTTCGCTTTAGCAGACCCGCAGCCCGGGGCGAATTGCCCGCCTTCGACGCAGATGCTAGACTGGTAGCTAGTCAGCGAGGTGCTTGACCACTCGCTGGCTCATATGGCCTGCCGAGGAGCCCACAGCGATGCTGAAAGTCGCGCGGTGGACAGTACTGAGCCTGCTGGCAGCGGCCGTCATCGCTCTGGCCTTCAGCGTGGGCTTCGTTGTCAACAACACGAATGGCGGGGGCTCTCAGCCCGCCGGGCCAAGCGAGGCCGGTCTCTCCTCAAATGAGAACGTCGACTTCAAGACCCTCAACCAGATCCTGGGCATACTCACCAAGGAGTATGTCGATCCGGGCCGTCTCGACGACCGGGCTCTCTACGAGGCGGCCATCAACGGGCTCCTCAAGTCGCTGTCTGACACCGGCACCTTCTACGTGGACCCGGACACCTATCGTATTAGCGTCCTCCCCTCCTCCGGGACCTTTGAGGGTATCGGCGCCACTGTTTCCCAGCAAGGAGGCGAGATAGTCATCGTTGCCCCTATCAAGGGCACCCCGGCCGAGGCGGCCGGGATCCGCGCCGGCGATGTCATCCTGGCGGTGGACGGTGAGTCGACGCAGGGCTGGACAGTTGACCAGGCAGTTCTCAAGATCCGGGGACCCGCCGGCACGCCGGTGACACTCACCATCAGGCACTCAGATCAAACCACCGAAGACATTACTATTGTCCGCGACGAGATCCGGGTGGAAAGCGTCTCCACCACGCCGCCGGGGGGCGCTCTCAAGGACGAGGACGGCAACGCCGTCACGGACATCGCCTACGTGAGCATCGGCGAGTTCACGGGCCGTACTGACGAGGAGCTGCGCCTGGTGCTGCGCGATGTGTCTGGAGGCGGTTACAAGGGCCTCATCCTCGACTTGCGGGGCAACCCAGGAGGCCTTCTCGAAACAACGGTCGACATCGCCGACATGTTCCTCGATAAGGGGATCATCCTAGTGGAGGTGAGCAGGGAGGGCGATGAGCGGGTCTACAACGCTACCGGTGGCGGCGAGGCCGTTGACGTGCCGCTGGTGGTGCTGGTGGACCAGTTCAGCGCCAGCGGTTCCGAGGTGCTGTCGGCGGCCATCCAGGAGAACGGTCGTGGGATCCTGGTGGGCCAGAAGACCTTCGGTAAGGGTACCGTCAACATTGCCCGCCCGCTTAGCGATGGGGGTGCCCTCTTCGTTAGCATCGCTCGCTGGCTCACTCCCGAACGCGTTCAGATCGACGGCGTGGGCATCCTACCCAACATCGAGGTCGCTCTCAGCGACGAGGACATCAACCTGCGCCGCGACTCGCAGCTCCTGCGGGCTATCGACTACCTTCGTTCCGAGGCTGCCACTCCGGAGCCCACGCCGGTCGGCGCTGGGGCGCCCTAGACGCCCGGCTCCAGCCCAATCGCATCCCTCCGCGAGGCTCTGCCATGTCCGAAAAGACCGTCGCCGTCAACCGTAAGGCCTTCCACGACTACGAGGTGTTGGAGCGCGTAGAGGCGGGCCTTGTCCTCACCGGCACCGAGATCAAGTCCATCCGCGATGGTCGCGCCAACCTGCGTGAGGCTTACGCCCGCCCCGAGGGCGGCGAACTCTGGCTCTTCCACGCTCACATCGCGCCCTACCCTGCTGCCCACCGTTTCAACCACGAGCCTACCCGTCGGCGTAAGCTCCTCCTGCACAAGGGGGAGATGCGCGAGTTGAGCCGCGCCGTTGAGGAGCGAGGGCTGACGCTGGTGCCCCTGCGCCTCTACCTGAAGAGGGGCCTGGCCAAGGTGGAGCTGGGTCTGGTGCGGGGGCGCCGCCAGTACGACAAGCGCCAGGCCATCGCCCGCCGGGAGGCGGAACGCCAGATGGCCAGGGCCATCCGCTATCGGGGCTAGCGAGTAAGAGCGGTTTCTGGACCTTGCCGGACGTGATAGAATAGGCTTGTGGGGACGAAAGGGCTCGACAGGGAAGCACGGGCCTGAGTTGCAAGCCGAGGTGCCATCAACCTCGTTAAACCGGTGGCAAAAAAGTAACTGGCGAACGAGAGTTTGCCCTCGCTGCCTAGCTAGGCAGCGACGCTGACCTCGACCCTCCCCTGAGGGGTTGAGGATCGGTGCCGAAAACTTGGGGTGCGGCGACCCCGACGTCGATACGGGCCGCCCAAGACTTATCGACTGGCCGTCCGAGGCCTGGCCAGCAGGGGCCCGGCCGGCGAGAACCCACTGCGGGATAAGCTTGTAGCAGACTCAGGACGTCCTTCCTCTGGACGGGGAGTTCAATTCTCCCCCGTCTCCACCAGCACCACCTGCGGCGGCAGCCTGTTCGGCCAGCCGCCGCTTCATTTCGTCTGTCCAGAGCGCTTGTTTGACATCATTGCCAACCTGATACACAATCGCTACGTCCGCGAAAGCTTCAGAGGCAACGCGGAAGAAAGGCAGGGTGGGGGCTAAGAAGGGAGAGGAGCAATGTCAAGGCTCTCGATCCTGGCGGCTTTATTGGTCATCGTTCTGGTGCTGGCGGCCTGCGCCGGCGAGGAGGCCGGCCCCGTTTCTGGGACTCCGGGCGCCACGCCTTCGACGGGACCCGTCGAAACCGAAATCTGGCACTCGGAACCGGCCGCCAACGAGGAGACCCTGAAAAGCATGATCGACCGTTTCAATGCCTCGCAGGACGAGGTTAGGGTGAAGGCTGTCTATCAGGGCAGCCCCGGGGACCTCATGACCAAGCTCATGGCTTCCACGGGCTCGGGCGGGGTGCCGGCCATCGCCGAAGTGATGGAAACCTATATCCAGAGGTTGATCGACAGCGGCTTCGTGGCTCCCGTCCAGGACTTCATGGACCGGGAGGACTATAAGTTCTCGGACCTGGACGAGAGGTCCGTCGGGTCCTATACGGTCGAGGGCAAGCTGTGGGGGGTGCCCTTCTGCGTGGACATACCCCTCCTGTACTACAACAAGCTGGTCTTCAAGGAGGTGGGGCTGGACCCCGAGAGGCCGCCCCAGACCCTGGAGGAATTGCGCGAGTACTCGCAGAAGATCCTCAAGAAAGACGGCTCGGGGAATGTTGAGCGCAGCGGTATCTCTATAGCCATTACGCTGTGGACGGAGCAGATCTTCGCCCAGCAGGGTGACCTGCTGGTGGACATGAACAACGGCCACGACGGTCGCGCCACCAAGGTTCTCTTCGACGACGACACTGGCCGCCGGTTCTTCCAGTGGTGGCATGACATGGTGGACGAGGGGCTGGCTTTCAATGTGGGTCGTAACCCGTCTGGTTCCGACAATTACCTTGCCGTGGCCTCGGGCCGCGCTGCTATGACCTTCGGGTACGCCGGCGCCCTGCGCTCCCTGGTCAGTGCCCTGGAGAAGGGCATACAGGGCGTGGAGATCGGCGTGGGCCCTATGCCCGGCTTCGCGGACGGCACAGGCTCCACCCTTCTCCTGCCCCACGGCCTCTGGATCATGAACCAGCGACCGCAGGAGGAACAGGAGGCGGCCTGGAAGTTCATCAAGTGGTTCATGGAGCCGGAGCAGCAGGCTGAGTGGTTCGCCGGGAGCGGCCAGTTGCCCGTGAGCCGGCCTTCGGTGGAACTGCCGGCGGCGCAAGAGGTTCTGGCCCAGTACCCCCTGTTCCAGACGGCCCTAGAGCAGTACCTGGGGGTGCCCGCCAACCCTGCCTCCATGGGAGTCATCCTGGGTCCCTTCCCCGAGGTGCGCGAGGCTATGCAGGTCGGGGTGGAGGAGATGCTAGTTGGTGGCAAAGACCCTATCGAAGCGCTGGAGGGCGCAGCCGAACGCGCCAACCAGGCCATCGAGAAGTACAACAAGCAGGTAGAGTGATACGTCCTCTACTCGCCGAAACGACGCTCCGACTCCTGCAGGTCCCGCGTGGCCACCAGGCAGTACAAGGGGGGCTCAGACTAGAGCCCCCCTTTTGCGCGTCTGGAGGCAGGAGCACCCCTAGATCGCGGTCCTGATGGCCGCCTGGGCTACTTAGCGCCCACGAGCTGTATGTCGAAGGTCAGCTCGGCGTTGGCAGGGATTTTAGGTGGGCGGCCCTGAGCGCCGTAGGCTAGATCGGGCGGGATGATCAGGCGCCGCTCCCCGCCGACCTTCATCCCAACCGCGCCTTGGTCGAAGCCTGGAATCAACTGGCCGCCGCCCAGGACAAAGGAGAGCGGCTGCCCCCGGTCCAGAGAGCTGTCGAACTTCGTGCCGTCGGCGAGCCACCCCGTATAGTGGACGCTGACGGTCTGGCCCTTCTGCGCCTCGTCGCCGGTCCCTATCTTGATGTCAATTATTTGCAGCCCGCTAGCGGTGACGGTGGCCTGCGCCGACACAGGTGGCGGGCCGCCCCCGGTTGTCTCCTTCTCGTTGCTACCACAGGCGACGGCGAGCACGAGGCTGGCAACCAGGGCAATGGAGACAAGAAAGCGCCGCATCGTCTGGTATTGTGCCCGATGGCCGGCCAATGTGCAAGACAGGCATGGTCAGGCTCGTGGTCCTGCTCTACTCTGTCCTGTGGAGCGTCAGCGGCCACGTCACGACCTTCGGCGAGAATGCTCAATACACTATGCGGTCAAGGATGGCCTTGGCCTCCTCTGGGCGTGCCGGTCTGGGCCGATCCTCTTGAGGGTCTATGTAGATGGGAATGGGCTCCACCTTCTCCACGCCGCTCGCTGACACGTGTATCTTGAGCGCGACCGTCTGAAATGGCGCTGGGCCGAGCTGGGCCAAGTCGTCCTCGTCTAGGTCGAAGACGAAGTTGGCGAGGCTATAGGCGATGAACGAGGGGCCCAGACGCTCCCAGCGCTGAAGCACGTGGGGATGGTGGCCGAGGACCAGCGCGGCGCCCGCGTAGAGAGCGGCCTGCGCCAGGAGCCGCTGCGTGTCCGACGGCTCATCTGCATACTCGTTGCCGGCGTGCAGCGAGACCACCACCAGGTCGGCCTGTTCGGCGGCTCGCCGTACATCCTCGCTTATCGTGTCCACGGTCCCCCATGCCACGCCGTCGGCGTCCGCTGCCGCCGGGGAGGCGTCAGCGGTTGCCGCGTAGGAGAGAAAGGCGACGCGCAGGCCCCGCACCTCCAGAATGGCCGGCCGTCTTGCCGCCGCGTCGTTCTCGCCAGCCCCAGAGTGGGCGATGCCCACCGTGTCCAGGGTCGCAATGGTATCGCGGAGCCCCCCTGGCCCAAAGTCAAGCGTGTGGTTGTTTGCCAGTGAGACCACGTCGATCCCGGCCGTGGCAAGCCCCGCTGCATCCCGCGGCGGCGTGCGAAACACGTACTTCTTGTCGGCCGGTGTCCCCCGCTCCGTGAAAGTTCCTTCCAAGTTGGCGACGGTGATGTCGGCGTCAGACAGTATGGGTGCCACGTTTTCGAAAGGATAGATGGCGCCGTAGCGGTCCATGAGAGTGACGATATCCCGCGCCAGCATGAGATCGCCTATGGCGACCAGGGTGATGGTGCGGGGGTGGGCGGCGGCGATGGCATCAACGCCGGCATGGCCGGCCGGGGCATCATGAGGCGCCCGTTCCTGTGAGGTAGACGTGCCGCAGGCAGCCGAGAGGGCGAGGGCGACTGCCAGCATGGCACGGTGCAGCCCGGGCCCCTTGAGGGCTCGTCGCTGCCTCATCGGCGTACGGCCTTCGGGCGTTCATCGCTCACGCGGTCGGCGAGGCGGCGGAGCCACCGCGCCCAGGGCAACTTGTAGAGCAGCACAATGCTGGAGAGGCTTCCAATCTGTAGGACTAGGGCCACCCAGCTACCGAAGGTCGCCTGGAACAGACCTCCCAAGCTTTCGAAGACGCGCTGTGTCGTCCAGACCCAGAAGGTGTTGGCCAGGATCCGCGCGCAACAGAACCCTACCAGCACCCGCGTCATACCCACTTCGGTCATGCCGGCGGCGATGAATAGGTTGTTCGTCGGGAATGGAGAAAGCGCATAGAGGAACACCGCCAGCCCCACGTAGTTGCGGCGCTCCTCTAGGAAGCAGCCCAACTCCTGAAGGTTGGCCTCCTGGTCCTTGAGCAGGCGGCGCTTGAGGAGAGTGCTTCCCTTCGCCAGTAGGAGGCGCCCCAGGCCAGAAGCGATCGCCCCGGGGACGGTGAGGAGCAGGAGCGGTAGATCAAACTTGATGTAGAAGAAGGCCAACACCATCCAGGTGGACGGCATGAAGGCCGGCACTAGGTTGATGAGAAAGGAGAGCGCCAGCGCGGCGCATATCCAGAGGGCTGCCTCGGTCATGAGGACATCGTACCAGGCGGCCGCCGCTGCGTCAGCGCGGGTGGAATGTTGAGCAGGGCGTCGCGGCGAAGGTGGGGGCGATGGGCGAGATCAGTCTGACGGTCGGCGACCCTAGTGCGGAGTTCCTGCCGGTCGAGGTGAAGCTTTCCGGCTAGCGCTTACTGCCCAGGACCACTACCCGACCGGGTGGAGGCCAGGGCCAGGCGGTCTCCTACCTGGGTGCCGCTGGCCTCGATGGCGCCGACGGGCAGCTCCAGGAGCGAGTGTGCACCTCTTAAACAAGCCGAAACATGGAAGGGCCGTAAGTCCTTCACCGCCTTCACTACTGCGCGCTCCCGGTTCAGGTAGAGGATGTCTATCGGGAAACGCATGAAGAGGGTGTGGATGGAGGTGCACGGCGTCAGAAGGAGCCCCTCGTCCTCGGCCAGGCTGCGGCGGCCCAGGAGTCCCACCAAACGGGACCACGCCCGGTCGGCGCGTCGTACGCGAGCGGCAATCTCGCTGCCGCGCGTGAGGTTGCTCACCCGCAGTGGCTGTCGGCTCATTTCATGAAGCTCTCGTAGACCGTGATTCCAGCAGGGCCCAGAATGACCAGGAACAGGGTAGGAAAGATACAGAGCACCAGAGGGAAGACCATCTTCACCGGGGCCTGGTTGGCCATCTCCTCCGCCCGTTGCCGACGTCGCAAGCGCAGTTGCTCGGACTGGACGCGGAGCACCTGCCCGACGCCGGTACCCATCTGCTCGGCCTGAACGACGGCATTTACGAAGGTGATGAGGTCCGCCACTCCTGTGCGCTCGCCCAGCTCTTGCAGGGCGTCGCGGCGCATGCGGCCCATGCCCACCTCGCGCAGAGTGCGCGAAAGCTCTTCGGCGAAGGGGCCCTGCACCTTCTCCGCCACCCGGGCCAGGGCGGCATCGAGGCCCAGCCCTGCCTCCACGCAGGTGGTCACCAGGTCAAAGGAGTCGGGCAGGCTCTTAATGATGACGGATTGGCGACGGCGGATACGGTTGATCAACCAGAAGTAAGGGAGCACCAGCCCCGCGCCGCCCAGGGCTACCATGACCAGCAATGCTTTGGCCTGAAAGCCTCCCCCGGCTGCCACCACCAGGGCGACCCCAAGCACTACGAAGAGCCCTGCAGAGAGGGCCATGACAGTCAGGAAGCCGCCCAGGTTCAGGGGCTCCCCGGCCAGGATCAGCCTCTTCCTCACCCCGTCCAGCACGCTCTGAGGTAGGATAGCCAGGATACGGTTCGCTACGGCATCGAGGGCTGGGCCCAGCACGCGCTCGCCGAAAGGACGCGCAAGATCAGGCAGGTCTTCCCGGTTGGTCCCTGATATCAGCGAGTCTACGCGCGCCCGCACTGGGTTCTCGCCGCGCCATGAAGAGGCCATGATCAGCAGGAACACCGTCACCAGGACGAGGGCTGCTGCTAGGAAAGCCAGCAGGTTCTGCTCCATCGCTGCTTTACACCTCTATGGCCAGAATGCGCCCGATGAGTAGCATGCCGAGGAACTCCATGATGACCGCCCCCACTAACATCACCTGCCCGGCGACGGTGGTGAAAAGTGGAGTCATGTAACCGCCGGCCACCAGAAAGAGGAGGCCCATGACGGCGATGGGGAGAGCGCCCAGAATGTAGCCGGTTAGCCGCTGCTGAGATGTCACGGCCTTGATGTGCCCCCGGATGCGCGCTCGCTCGCGCATGGTGTGAGCTACCGTGTCCAGAATCTCCGCCAGGTTCCCACCCACGCTCCGCTGGATGAGGATAGCGGTGACCACGATGTCTAGGTCGTAGCTGGCGGCCCGCTCGCTAAGGGCCAGCAGGGCGTCCTCGGTGGAGGAGCCGATGTTGATGTCGTGGAGGGTGCGGCGCAGCTCGGTAGCGATAGGGTGCTCCAACTGCTGGGCAGCCATCTCCAGGCTCTGCAGCAGGCCGAAGCCGGCCTTCAGCGAGTTGGCAATCAGCGTGAGGGCCTCTTCGAGCTGGCTCTCCAGCCTATGCAGCCGTTTCCGCTTGCGATGACGCGCGAAGAAGGCAGGCGCAAGGAAGCCTACGACGCCCAGCGCTATCCCGATCACCATCGCTACTGGGCGCGACGGGACGAGTACGAAGGACAGGGCAAAGAAGATAAGGGCCATGCCGACACGCAGGGCAACGTATTCCCCCACCCTCAGGTGCAAGTCGGCCTGGTCCAGGTCCAGGGCGGCCTTGGCGGCCCATTCGCGCCCCAGGGAAAGCTGCCCCAGTCCCAGGAACTCGCTCGACTCTTTTTCGCGCAAGGCGGAGCCCGCCGCGGGTATCTCCAGCACCGATGACCCAAACAGGTTCTGGAGCCGCTCGCGAGCCCTGTTGCCGGCAGTGCTGGTAGCCGCCGAGGCGAGGATCACTGCGCCGAAGAAAGTGGCCACCAGCACGGCTAAGGCGGCGCCTAAGGCCAGTGGGTCCATAGCTTAGATCCTCGCACCACTATAGATGTCCGACGGAAGGCTGATGCCGGCGACCTCGAAGCGGTCGGCAAATTGGGGGCGAATACCGGTGGATCGGAAGTGACCCACTACCCGGCCTTCGGCGTCGATTCCCTCCTGCTCAAACCGGAAGAGGTCCTGCATGGTCACTATCTGCCCCTCCAGGCCCGAGATCTCGGAGACGTGGGTTATCCGCCGACTGCCGTCCGATAGGCGGGAGATCTGGATCACCATGTGGACGGCGGACACCATCTGCTCCCGAATGGCCCGCACGGGCAGTTCCAGACCTGCCATCAGGATCATGTTCTCGACACGGGAGAGGCAGTCGCGAGGCGAGTTGGCGTGGACGGTACTCAGGGAGCCCTCGTGGCCGGTGTTCATGGCCTGCATCATGTCGAAGGCCTCCGGCCCGCGCACCTCACCCACGATGATGCGGTCCGGGCGCATGCGCAAGGTGTTGCGCACCAGGTCGCGCTGCGTCACTTCCCCTTTGCCCTCCAGACTGGGTGGGCGCGCCTCCAGACTCACCACGTGTCCCTGCTGGAGCTTAAGCTCGGTTGGATCCTCGATGGTGACAATGCGTTCCGTGTCCGGAATGAAGGCGGAGAGCGCGTTGAGGAGCGTGGTCTTGCCGGTGCCCGTGCCACCGGAGATGAGTGTGTTCAGCTTTACCTGCACGCAGGCGCGGCAGAACTCCGCTATCTCGCGGGTCAAGGTGCCGGTGGCGATAAGGTCCTCCACCGTCAGCTTGTCCTGGCGGAACTTGCGGATGGTGATGGTGGGGCTCTTGGGGGCCACTGGCGGGATGATCACGTTGACACGCGAGCCATCAGGGAGGCGGGCGTCCACCATTGGTGACGATTCGTCCACCCGCCGACCGAGGGGGGCGATGATGCGTTCCACGACCCGCATGATATGGTTGGCGTCCCGGAAGCGGATGGGGCTCAGGTAGATGCGCCCCTCCTTCTCGTAGAAGACGGTGTCGGGCGCGTTGACCATGATTTCGGAGACGGAGCCGTCCTTCACCAAGCCCTCGATGGGCCCCAGGCCCAGCACCTCATCGGCTACGGCCGTCACCAGGTCGTCGCGGGTGGCGCCCACAATGCCCGGCATCTCCTGAGTGATGAGGGTGCGAGCTGCCGTCTCCACTGCTGCGCGGGCTTTCTCAGTCTCCAGGCCCTCCAGCTTGCCAGGATCCAGCTCCTCAATGAGGCGCTGGTGAAGCTTGTAGGTCAGCTCGTTGATGGCCTCGCTGGAGCGGATGGCGCCCCCTCCCGAAGAGCGACGGCCGTATCCGTCGCCGCCCCCGTTCGCTTTCTTGCCCTGCCACTGGAATTGACTCATGACGTGGTTGCCTTCCTAAGCTGATCTGATGCCGTTTCCGGCCATTGCCCTCCTACCTAGCGGCCCAGGATGCGCTCCAGGAAGCCTCGGGACTCGGGCCGGTTGCCGCTCAGGAGATAGGCTAGGTCAGTGATGCTGCGCGATGCGCGGGCGTAGGGCCGCGTGAGCACGATGGGCTGCCCGAGCTGGGTGCTGCTCGACACGGCCAGGTCATGGGGTATGCGCCAGAACACCTCATACTCTAGGACCCGCTCAACGTCCTCTTCGCGCAGGCTGTTGGCGGAGGTGCAGTGGTTGACAACTAGCTTCACCTTGTCTTCGGAGACCGAAGCCGCCCGCAGCATCTCCAGCGCCAACGCCGTGTCCTTGATGCTGGCGATGTCCATGCTAGTGATGAGCAGGACCAGGCTCGCCTGCTCCAGCGTGGTGGCGATGATTTCGTTGAAGGTGCCCGGCGTATCTATGACGACGTAGTCGTGGCTCTGGGCCAGCAGGGTAAGGACCTTCTCGATATGTTGAGGGGTCAGGTTGCGCCACTCACTGGGGTGCAGGGGCGCTGGCAAGACGAAAGCGCCGCTGTGATGCTGCACCAGGTAGTCCCGCACCTTGTCGCGGTCCATCTCTTCCAGATGGCGGGCCACGTCGGCGATGCTCTGCTCCACGGGCACGTCCATCATGATGGCCACGTCACCGAAGCGAGTGTCCATGTCCACCAGCACCACCGTGGAGCCGGTGGAGCGCACTAGAGCGGTGGCCAGGTTAGTGGCGATGGTGGTCTTGCCGATGCCTCCCTTGGCACCGAAGATGGTGATAATGGTGCCGTGGGCCGCCGTCTCCATCGTCTGACCCGCCATGCGCATGCGCTTGCGCTCCTCCTGCTCCAGGACGCTGTGAATGGAGCGCATGAGCTCCTCAGGCTTGACGGGCTTGATCAGGTAGTCGCGGGCGCCGGCCACCATAGCCCGCCGCACGGAGGCGGCATCGGCCATGCTGGAGTAGACGATGGTGGGGGCGCCGGGGACGGCGTCGGCCAGCGACTCGATGGTCTGGAGGGCCCGAGCCACAGGCTCTTCGACGGAGACCAGGAAGACATCAGGCAGTTTCTCCTGGGCCACCGTGACGGCCTCAATGCCGTAGCCGGCCTCGCCGGTCACCGCAAAGTGGGCCATCTGGACGGCCCGCTTTATGTCGGCACGGTGGCTGAGGTCGGGGTCAACCGTGACTACTTCTGGGGTTCGAGCCATAACCTTACTCCGGGCGAGTGTTGGGCCTCCTGGGAATTATCGACGTGGCTGCGCCTCCCATTAGGGTTTCCACCTATCGCGCGACCGGCCTCGGCAGGTTAGCTGGAATCAGCTCCGTCTCCGCCACGAAGGGGATGTCTTGGACCTCGGCGTCGCCGTAGGGGCGCACGGCCAGCCGCAGGACCCCGTTCTCCTCAGCTAGGAAGAGTAGTTGCGCCTCCTGAGGTGTCACCGAGAGGGTAACGGTGGAGGCCTTGGGTTCGGGCGCGGCCTCAGTGTTACGGACTCTCTGCCCGTCGGCATCGGTGGTGGTCGTCTCGCCGTCGGCGCCGGTCGTTGTCCCCGCTTCCGGAGGCGTATCGACTACGGTCTGAGCCACGGCGAGCACCTCGATGTTCTGGAGGATGATGCGGGAAAAGTACTTCTGCTCCGTGCGCTCCTCTTCGCCGTCGACGAAGTTGACGTCGAAGACGCCGATGATGTCCACGTAGTCACCGGGGAGCACCAGGCCGCCGCTACTGACGACCTCGCTCACCTCGATGGAGATGCCACGCTTGCCCTCCGGGATGACGTACGACAGGCTGTCACCGGTCGCGGCGGCGCTCTCCAGGGACACCACCTTGGTAGCGAGCACCTGCTCGCTGGTGGCGATAGGATAGCGCGTGACTCGGCCTACCACCTGGCTCAAGTCGGTGTAGGCCAGCTCGCTGCGGGTGTCCTGCGGTACCTGCCGCACCTCTAGCATGCCAGAGGTGATCTTGGTGCGGGCCGGAATATCCTGTTTCGCCACCACCGCTGGCGCCATCGATGCGGCGCCGGCGCTGCCGGTGCTCTCTGAGCTGCGGCTGAGGGCGGTGTAGATCAGGATAGCGGCCACGATGCCCGCGACCAGCGCCAGCAGCAGGAGCCTGCGGTTAGTGCTGCCTGCGGCCGTGCCTGCCAATGGTCTAGCCATGATGCCCCTCTCTTTCTGCCTCCGGGATTAGGGAAAGCCTCGCGCTCCCATCCGTCACTCAACTAGCGCCACGGTGGTAACGGAGCTGTTGGGGTCAAAGGGCGCCCGCTCGAAGCCGCTGAGCCCCGTCTGGATAAAGCGCCCCGTGATGTCGCAGTCGTTGCCTGTGCACTGCGGGGGGTACTCCAGGAAGAAGATGGCAAAGTCGACGATGGTCACCTTATGCCGGCCACCCTCGCTCCAAAGCCCGTCGACGATGGGCACGAGGACTACGCGCTGGCTGTCCGTCGCCGGGCTGCCAGCCAGCCAGGGGTTGCAGGCAGGATTCAGCCCTCCGCCCAAGGTCACTTCCTCCCAGGTATCGCAGCTGGCACTGGTATGGCTCATCCGGTACTCGACGCCGTCTTGGGTTGGGCCCGTCATGTTCCCCGTCTCGGTGCACATCTCGTAAGCAGCGACGGGCTCGCCGGAGCAGTCATCGCCGGCCTCCCCTTGGCAGTCCCCGGCCTCAACAGCCGGAGCGGAGCAGAGGTCACGGATGGCACCGAAGCAGATGGCCTTGCGGTACTTGCGCTCCTCGTCGTCGCCGGGAATGCTTGTGCAGTTGGAGCCGGCACCGGATTCGTCCACCGCCACGGCGCCGAAGTTGCCTCCCTGGCTATCACAGTCGCCGCTGGTGGCTTGGGAATCGTACTTCAGGGTATAGGTCTGGCCGAAGGTGGCGCCGGTAAAGCAGTCATCCTCCAGTCCCCAGGGCACCGCGCCGCTGCCCCCGCCCAGCGAGAATCTGCCGGCGGTGGCACAAGCCCGAAGGGTGCCGCTGGTGATGCCCAAGGCTCGGGCCAGGTAGGTGGGCTGCGTTCGCTCCAGGCGGACGGTGATCGTGTTAGGCTCGCTAGCCCCTGAGCAGGTGGTGCCAAAGTCAATGCTCACCAGCTCTCCAGACAGGTCAACGTCGTTGTTGGTTCCCCACTCCTGGGCCTTGCTGTTGGCCAGCCCTTGGTCAGGGATCTCCTGGGCGCCGGCCAGAGCCATGGCGTCGGCGTCGTTCTGGAGGTCACGCTTGGTGTGGGCGAAGAAGCCGATGTCGATGGCTAGAGCCGCGAAGCCGAGCAGAACCACCATGGCGCCAGCGGTCAGGACAACGACCTGGCCCCTCTCGTGTCGGTGCAACGTGCGGAAGGTATGGCGAAGCCAGGATCTGGTATTCATCACTCGAGCCTCATGTCACTGCTAGAGGACATGGTTATGGTGGAAGGGAGAGAGCCGCCACTGAAGGTGGTCAGGAGACCGCCCAGGGGCGTGATGAACGAATAGTCATACGTCACGGTCACGACTACCGACGTGCCGGGGTCGCCCTGGCAGTTCTCCACCGATACGTCGCTGAGAGTAAGGAGGTCGGCGGAGGTATCCACGGCCCTCTGTTTGATGTCGTCGCAGGTGGCACCGACGGCGCCGAGGCGCGCCGCCTCCCGGGCGGAGTTGGTCACGGTAATCCAGGAGCGCAGGGCCCAGCCGAAGTCGACGATGCCCAGAAGCAGGATCAGGAAGACAGGCACCACCAGGGCAAACTCCACGAGCGCCTGGCCGCCTTCGCGTCGCTGCCGTCCCCTACCGGGCTGACATGCCGACATCTCACGTGGTCCTCGCCTTTGATCGTTCATGGTCACCTGCCAAATGCACCTAAACTGCTGCTGGCCGGCCTAAGGCAAGGCCGCCGACGCCGTCTGGTAGAACTCGCCGAGGTCCCCGCGGAAGATGACGAGAACAGCCGCCAGCGGAACGGCAACCAACAGAATGACGAGGGCGTACTCGACCAGAGTCTGTCCGCGCTCGCTCCGGAGGAGTCCAACGCCCCTGAGCAGCACCCGCTTGAGTCGGTCCACGCTATTCTCCCTGCCGTGTAGGTCCCGCTGGCTAGCGACGACGGGTCGTCCTCGCTAGCCAGCGTTCCTCTTTCCCTACTGACGTTGGAGGAGAAGAACCTCCTCCTCTTTCCTAGCCGAAAGCGGTGCCGATGTCCGTGAAGACGCCCGCGATGTCGCCCTTGAGCAGGACCAGCGCAGCGGCGAGCGCAACACTGACCAGGGCGATGATTAGGGCGTACTCCACCAGAGTCTGGCCCTTGTCACGGCGCGTCCAGGTCATCACTCGCAGCAGTGCCTCATTGATAAGCCGCATGTTCTCCTCCTTCTTGTGATCCCGGGGGCGTGCACCCGCAGGCCCCCTGCTTCCTCACCGGCCAACAAGGCCGGCTTCATTACGCTTACTGCCCTGCCTCTTCCCTCGCCTCGGATGGCGGGACCCGTGGCAGGGGCTTGTCTGTAGCCTCTCTGTTCTCCGGGTCTCACCTCCTGTTTATTAGGGTTTTCACTGATCCGACCTCTACAATATCGGCGCTGTTGGGGAATCCTGAAGTTGTATTCCGCGTGATAGACCCCGTAGCTGTTGGCCCTGTGGGATGGATCCCACAGCTTGTGATGCGCAATCGATGCAAGCTGCAGAGTTCGGTTCACTGATGCTTGGTACGCCTTCTAGTATGCTTCCGACGCCTCGCCTCCTGCGTGGAAGAGCGAAGGGGTAGGCTCGTCTTGCAGCTCCAGCAGAAGGGCCCAGATGCTCTCCCGCAATGCGGGAGAGGGTACAACGTCCTCTGCCAGGGGGTGGATGAGGGACGCCACCTCGAGGAGTGCCTTCAGGTGGGCACGGTATTCCGGATACCTTTCCAGGGCCGCCTCTAGGTTCGAGCCCTGGCGCAGGGTCTCCAGGCAATCAGCCAGTGCCTGCACGACGTTAGCCAACGCTTTCTGCCTTCATCAGTTTGCGAAGGGTACAGAGGGCGCGGTGCTGAATGACACGCACGGCGGCCACGCTCTTACCGACAATGTCTGCCACCTCTGGGTACTCCAGGTCCTCCACAAAGCGAAGGATGATCACCTGCCGCTGCTCATGGCCTAACTGTAGGATGGCCTGCCTGACACGCTCCTCGTCGGCCTGCCGTTCGGTCACCCTCTCGGGATTGCGGAGGCTGTCGTGGTCCATTAGCCCTTCGTGCAACTGGTTGCCCTCGCGCCGCGAGCGGAGGTGGCTGATAGCCAGGTTGTGGGCGATGCGCAGCAGCCAGGACACAAAAGGCACCCCACGATCCTCGTACCGGTCCACGGCCTCCCAGGCCTGCAAGAAAGTCTGGGCGGTCAGGTCTTCGGCTTCACTAACGCTGTTGACGAGGTAGTAGATATGCCGGTAGACGCGGACGACGTGCATGTCGTAGAGCTCGCCGAAGGCCTCGGCATCCCGCCCAATCGCTCTTTCGACGAGCAAGTGCTCGTCGTCGACGCGCCGTAGGTCGAGCTTCAGCATGCAGCTCTCGCGTACTAACAACGACCCTGGGGTTGGAACATTACACAGGGTCTTGCGGCGTTGGTGTTAGGGTTTCCCCGCTCTGGTGCTAGGGTATTCCCTTATGTAGCATCGGCAGCAGCGCGCACTCTTATAGGGGTCAGGTGGCCAGCAGAAGAAAAAAGGCTGATCAAAACGAGAAGGCCTGCCCTGGCGGGCAGGCCCCTACTCTGGCGAGAACCGATCAGTCGCCGTCGGCGTCACCATCTACATCCTCAGTCAGTGTTGGTTCGATGTCCTCGGTCGCTGTTGGTTCGATGTCCTCGGTCAGTGTTGGTTCCATCATCTCCTCAGGTCTCTGCTCATCCTCGCTTTTCGCCTGAGCCACCGCTTGTGGGGCAACCCGCTTGCCCTTCCGGTGCGAGGGCCGCTGCTCGTTTGCCTGCTCCAGTGCGGCGAGCGCCTCGGCGACGCCGTCGTCCGGCTCGTCTGGCGCCAGCAGTTCGAAGACGAGGCAGTAGGGGCCGGCCCGGATCTCATCGCCATGCTGAAGTATGAACCAGCCGCCAACAGGACCATCGGAGGCGAAGGTGGTGAGGCGGGTGAGCTTGTGGTACATGAGTCGTCCCTCGCTAACCCACACGCGGGCCTCCTCCGGCGCGATGCTGCCGTCCTCATTCTCCAGCACCAGATCACAGTGGGGCGAGGAGCCGAGGCGCCGGGGACGGGCACCAACCTCCAGTGTCTCTCCCTGCCGCGGACCAGCAGCCACGACCAGGCGACCCAGCGGTTCATCGCTCAAAGTGGGCAACTCGCTGGGGGGTGATCCCCAGGGCTCGGACTCTCCGTTGCGACGGGAGGACCAGGGGCGGACGCGGGTAGCCAGCGCCGGCGTCCTCGGCCGGCGGCGGGCGACGGCCAACAGACCCATCGCCCCCGCCACGGCCAACAGCAGGAGGACCACACCCACTGCCAGGAGCCCAGACGAGGGGCCCCCACTGGAGGGCGCGGCTGCCACGAAGCCCAGCTCCGTGGCTCCTACAGCGCCAGCCGTGTCGATGGCCTCCACTCGCAGCACGTGATTGCCTGTAGCGTAAGCCGCAGGGTCCAGGCTCACCTCATAGGGCGGCGATGTCAGCTCGGCGAGAGGGGAGCCATCCACCTTCACGCGCAGCGTCTGCACCGGCAACTCGCCTGTCACCTGGACCGACAGGCTCACCGCGGCGTTGATCTCGGCGCCGGACGCCAGGCCCTGAACCGTCACCACGGGGCCTCCCCCCGTGGGCGGCGGCGCCTCCAGGGCGGGCAGCGTCTCGCGGGCCAGGCCCGAGGCCTCGCCCGCCGTCACCTGGATCTCCAGCGTCAAAGGCTGTCCCCGGTCCAGGGAGCCAGGGCTCAGTGTGACGACGTACTGGCTGCGCAGAAAGTCGCCGATGGCACGATAAAGCTCGCTCAGGCCCTGGGCGGTCGGTGTCTCCAGGAACCGACCTCCCGTGCCCTGGGCCAGGGCCTCCAGGTAGGCGCGGTCGATGTCGCTACCCAGCCCAATGGCGAAGAAGGGCGCCCCTATCACCGCCGCCTGTGTCAGGGAATCCTCGCGGCTGACGGCACTCCGGTTTCCGAAGTCGACGCCGTCGCTAAGGAGGATGACGGCCTTGCGCTGGGTCTGGGCCGAGGCTGCCACGAAGGCGCTAACGCTCGCCGCCTGGTAGAGGGCGGTGTTGCCCACGGCCTGCAGCGAGTCCAGGCCTGCGAAAACAGCGCCCCTATCGGTCGTGAAGTTGAGGACAGGCGTCACGCCGTCGCCGAAGGTGACCAGGGCCACGCTATCGATAGGCGCCAGCCCCTCCACGAAGGTGCGGGCCGCTCCCCGGGCCTGGACCAGGGGGTCTCCCTGCATGCTTCCGCTGACATCTACGACCAGCACCACCGCCACACCGATGTCGGAGTTGACGGCGGCCGTCACCTGGCTGATGGGGGCTGGCGAACCTGCCTGTCCGGCAGGCAGGCCGCCGATGCGGGCGACGAAGTTCTCCTTCGTGAGCCCCACCACGGGCCGGCCCGAGGCGTCTGCTACGCTCACCACAGCCACCACGTCGCCAGGCTTGCTGGCGTCGAGGCTGGCGATGTCTACCGTCAGTTCGCCGCTCCCGGCGGCGGCTGTCACCCGCAGCATACAGACGGTGGCGATGAGGGCTACGGAAAGTCGGGCACGCCAGCGCCTTGCCATCATAGTGCGGTTCCCTCTGACTCTAGTTTCGGTTCCGGACGACGGCGATTTAGCCGGTGCGTTGCACCAACGCGGGAAGCCCCGTCCCGGGCTGTCGCACAAGGAGCCGCGTTCCTGCCAGGGTTCCCCGACCTGATTCTGGCTGGGGCTTCGTCTAGGTTCCCGTCATGTAACAAAAGCCACAAGGGGACGTTAAAGTAGATAAGGGAAAGGCTCCTTGCTTGACATGGTTCCATTGGCTGTGGGAAACTGACAGAGACCTCAGGTGAGCGCAAGAACGGCCAGCCGGACTGTGTCAAGCTCGCCTCATCCTTATAGTATCGACAGTCTTTTGCCGGTCCGTAACCCGCAGGGAGGCGAAGGCCGGGTGAAAGAGGCGGAGGCAGCGGCCGAAGGGAAATGCGGCTAAGCCTCGAGCCTGGTACTTGGACATCCGGAATACGTCTCCGAAAGGGCAAAGTACGGGAAACCGTACTGGCGAGTCGCCCCGCCAGGACACAGTTCCGCAGGGGGTGTACCCGCCCCTCCGACCGCTGGCGGTTGGGGGACGCAAAGCCACGGGTCTACGGCCGATGTGCTACGACTGCCGGGCTGCCGAAGAGAGCCCAGTGTGGAGTCTTCAGCCCGTCCCTTTGTAACTGAAGGCGGCGGGTTGACGATTCTAGGGGTCTCGGGGCCCGGCACCGGGGAAGGCGGGGCCCTGAGACGGGCCCCTGGGACCCCTAGGACAGCAGTACTGGACAACTGAATAGGGTCTCCGAAAAGGCGAGACGCGGGAAACCGCGTTACCCCGAGGGATCGGGGTCCGCCGCCAAAGTCAGGCGGACGCAAAGCCACGGGTCTACGGTCTGCTCGCCCCCGGCGGGGCCCGTCAGCCAAAGGCGGACGGTGGTGGGGGGCTAGGACAGCCGGGCTGCCGAAGAGAGCGTTCTCGGAGAGTCTTCAGCCGCGGCCTTCTCACCAGTCGGTAGGCGGTGAAGGCAGCGGCCTTTTTTGTGTCCGTTTGGGCGCGTAGGTGAAGGAGCGTCTGCCATGGGTGCGAAGCGAACGTTCGGAATCAGGTGGGCCCGGTGGCTGCCAGTGGCGCTGCTTGGGGGAGCGGTCGCGGTCCTTCTCGCCTTCCTCGTCGGTGCGTTGGGCACTGGCGCCGCCAAGGGCGACTTTTCGCTGGACTTTGTCGCGGCTCACCAGAATAGCTACAACCATCTGACGACTGTTCAGACCAGCGCAGGCTCTCTTCAATACGATGCCCGGAACACTAGCACTTACGTCCGCGAGGAACTGGAGGCCGTAGACTGGCTGTGTGGGGACACCGTCATATTCTTCACGAAGGTGGTCGTGGATGCCTCGGCCACCGACACTAACCAAACCATCGACATCACGTACCGGTTCGACGCCCATGAAGGTGGAAGCCCGCTCAACCCCAAGGTCGGGTATACAGACATCCTGGCTGCTGGTATCAGCAAAGTCAACTTCCCAGGCAGCCAGACTCAAGAGACAGGCAACATCAAACTGGACGTGAATGAGTCCGTCACCTTGCCGTCCGAATCTGTCGTCGGTGGCACCATTGGCGTCGACGCCGACTACGTGGAGGGTGTCGTGAGGGTGACTGGTCTGGATCCGGAAGACACCCTCATCGTCCGTGTGGACGTGCTGTTCAGTTGCTTTGGCGGTGTGGTGTCAGACGCCAACGCCAACGTACAGGCGCGACTGGCCGGCGCCACCAACAACGGGCAAAACATCTCTGTCGGCACGCAGACCGTGCCCATGAAAGGCTTCGGGCAGGTACCTACGGCTACCAACACGCCCACCAACACGCCCACCCTAACGCCGACCATCACCCGGACGCCGACAAACACACCTACCCTGACGCCGACCATCACCCGGACGCCGACGAACACGCCCACCCTGACGCCGACCGACACGGCGACGCCAACGCCGACTGAGACAGCGACGCCGACCGACACGGCGACGCCAACGCCAACCGAGACGGCGACACCCACGGAGACGGCCACGGCGACTGAGACGCCTACGGCCACTGCGACGCCGACGGAGACGGCGACGGCGACTGAGACGGCTACGGCCACGGCGACCGAGACGGCTACGGCCACGGCGACCGAGACGGCTACGGCCACGGCGACTGAGACGCCTACGGCCACGGCGACTGAGACGCCTACGGCCACGGTGACCGAGACGGCTACGGCCACGGCGACTGAGACGCCTACGGCCACGGCGACCGAGACGGCT
>Ga0315296_10000247_pt1 | contig 50074 bp, 51 predicted proteins | sample YL17G14_18_MG_FD_203921 | JGI IMG/M metagenome (GOLD analysis project Ga0315296, IMG submission 203921) | Sediment microbial communities from Yellowstone Lake, YNP, Wyoming, USA - YL17G14_18 | ecosystem: Environmental > Aquatic > Freshwater > Lake > Sediment | place: USA: Wyoming | collected... | reverse complement strand
GCATACTTCCTGCCAGACGTCATGCTTGCGGCAGACGCAATGATGGTAGGCATGAATATGGCCGATGCCAAGTTGGGCAAAGCCAGGGAGAAGAAAGGGACCGTGGTGTCCTTCGTTGCTGAGGGCGACCCGCACGACATTGGAAAGAACCTCTGCGTGATGTTCCTAAGGGCCAACGGATATAATGTCGTCGACCTGGGTAGGGACGTTGCCAACGCCGATGTCCTAAGCGCAATAAAGAAAGCAAAACCAGTGATGGTGACAGGAACAGCACTCATGACCACGACCATGACATCATTCCCGCATATAGCGGAGATGATGAAGAAGGAAGGAATATCAGTACCCATATTCGGTTGCGGTGGCGGTGCGGTCAAAAGGGACTTCGTCGAGTCATTCGACATGGGCGTCTACGGTGTAAAGGCTTTCCATGCGAACAAGCTGGCGGATGCTGCCGTGGCTGGAAAGAGCTGGAAGGACATGAGGAAGGACTATATAAAAATAGTCGGCGAGTTCGTTGGAGAGTACGCGGACAGAACGTAAACAAAATCAAAAATCTTCTCACCTTTTTTTTATTTAAAGATGCTAAAAATTGGCAAGACACTCAGGACTAATCCTTATAAAAATTCCAGTTTTTTATTATTTTGTATGATTTTGAAACTGATGTGGCTACACAAAAGCTTTTTATTAGTTGAGATCTTTTGAAAAAAAGGAGGTCTCTTTACGAATCCAAAAGAGAGAGTTCTAAGCGTTCTGAGCAACGAAACTCCAGACAAGGTTCCCGTGACCTGCTTTACCCAGGTGGGAATAGTTGAGGCTATGGAGAGGCTGGGCTGCCCATGGCCGGAGAGCCACATTGATCCGGCGAAGATGGCTAAGCTCGGAACATCCCTAAATAAGCTGGCAGGGCTTGAAGCCGCGAGGATTCCATTCTGCCTGACGGTGGAGGCGGAGGCAATAGGGTGCAAGGTGGAAATGGGCAGGATAGACCGGCAGCCGTCCATAAGGCAACCGGCATTCCAGTCCACGGGGGAGGTGAGCATTCCCTCAGACTTCGTTGAAAAGGGCAGGATACCCGCGGTGCTGAAGGCGACCAAGATCCTCAAGAAGGAAAATCCGGACCTGCCCGTTATTGTTGGAATAACCGGTCCATTCACACTTTCGGGTCATCTTGTTGAGATAGAAAGGCTAGTTAAGCTGATGAGATTAAAGCCGATGGAGGTGGAGGATGTTCTCGACAAGGTGGCAGACGCCTGCTTGATGTACGCCCAGGAGATCGACAAGTCAGGAGCCGATATAATCGTTGTAAATGATCCTTCCGCCGCACCGGAGCTAATAGATCCTTTAGCCTTCAAGTCAACCATCAAGCCGCGCCTAAAGTTCTTGGCTCAGGGTATCAAGGCAAAGAAGGTGCTTCATATCTGCGGCACCTCAACACCAATCATTAGCGATATGGCTGATTGTGGCTTTGAGGCTATCAGTGTAGAGGACAAAGTAGACCTTGCAAAGGCAAAGGAGCTCGCTAAAAGTAGTGGCAGATCCATGATGGTTGCTGGAAGGATGATGACGACCCAAGCAAGGGTTGTAAAGATCGCGGGTAACGTCTCAACCGCCAAGACCATCTTCACAGGCAAACCCGAGGATGTGAAGAGCGAGGCAAGGAAGGCGCTTGCCGCTGGAACGGACCTGCTGGCACCCGCCTGCGGCATAGCTCCGCGTAGCCCATTGGTTAACATAAAGGCACTGGTCGAGGCACGGGACGAGTTTTACAAATGAGCTGCTGCTCAGCTGCAGTCTGTGGGCTGAAATGCAGCAACATTTTTTACAATTCTCCCAAAACAAAAATCATGATCAATGGCATAAGGGTCGGCTCGTAGGGGTTTTTTATTGTGGCTCTGATAGTACAGATCTCCGGTTTCTTGGGAAGTGGAAAGACCAGCATCATCATCAAGCTGGCGACCATAGTGCACCAAAGAATGGGAAGCAAGGTAGCCGTCATTGTCAATGAGATTGGCGATGTGGATGTGGATGGAGAGTTCGTTAAGGGGTCTGGTCTTTATTCAAAGAGACTTCTTGGTGGGTGTATATGTTGCTCCCTGGGTAATGACCTAGTTTCCACCATAAAGTCCGTGATTGAGGAGTACGATCCGGAAGTGCTATTCGTGGAGCCAACCGGCGTGGCCCTCCCCTCACAGGTCAGGAACTACTTTGTGCAGGCCTCCTACATCCTGGCAGGTCTTGAGTTCTCGCCCGTGGTTACCCTGGTGGACGGCTCGAGGTTCAAGTTCCTGCTAAGGGAGTTCAGGCCCTTCTTCACAAAGCAGATGCGAGACGCCGACATCCTTGTGGTCACCAAAATCGACAAGTTGGATAAAAAATTCGAGCTTCCTCTCATAGTCTCCGCCTTGCGGGAGACCCATCCTAGGGCGAGGATCATAGGCACATCCACAATAACCGGTGAGGGTTTGGACGAACTGCTTCAGGAGGTGATGACAGGGAGAACGGCTAGAGTAGTGTCCCTGGCCACTGCTGTGGCGACTACGGACTCGGTGAAGGGATCCGAGGTTGGCAGTGCCGACTTCTATGGCAGATTTTCCTTGGCCAATGCCTTGAGCGGATCCGAAATCAAGAGGATAGTGGAGGAGATTATGATTGGAATCGGCTCAAGATGCAGAGCCTTGGTGGGTAATCTTATTGGGCACATAAAGGCATATGTCAGCGCCGGAGATTCTGGATTTAAAGCAAGCCTCGTGGATCTCTCCTCAGGGGTTGAGTTCTCGGGTGAAATTCCCTCAACCCTCAAGGAATTTAAGGCATCTATATTCGTGGCGCTGAGCGGGCTCGAGCCAAAAAATCTGGAGCAGATCCTTAAAGAGGAGATTAAAAAGGTAGAGAGCCGGTATGGGATCGTTGTTGAGGACCTGCACCATCGATAGCGTCTAGGCGCCTAATTTGAACTTACCTTTTCCCTTTTCATTAATTTCTTTTAATTTTCAACCCTTCACCTATTTTCCAGAGATTAGTGATAAGAAGCGTATGAGATGTTCAATGTTGCCAGCTTCCAAAATGAATGGCGAATTTCCCTCTGTGCTTAGAACTAGTCCTGTAACCAAGTCCTCTGCCTTTATCCTCTCAAGGACCTTCCTCGACTCCTCAGCAGCCTCCTCGCCCAGAGGGATTTGAAAGTTCCCCACAACACACATGAAGCCCTTCAGCTCTTCCGCAGCCTTAAGAAGCTCAGTCTCGTGGCCTATGTGAATCATGGAGGTTCTTGGGGGCAGCTCCTTTAGAAACTTATAATCATCAATGGGATCGTCGAACTGCAGGATGGGCGTGATGCCCCTACCTATAAGGCCCTTAATCATTGCCTTCGCGGGCGGCCAGACGTACCTCTCAAAGTAATACTTTCCCACCGTACTCGGGCTGGAGTAGGCAAAGGATATACATGCCCTCTGGACTGTTGTCTCCTTGGCGATCTCTGCCAGAAACTCTGGATATCGCTCTGCTATGTCCATGGAGACGCGAAGAAACCTATCGGACTCCCTTCCCATATCCTTGAGAACCTCATTCAAGCCCCGGTAGTAGGACAAAAAGCCCATGGGGGTAACCCCCAGCACCCCGCAGTAGGATGCTACTCCTTCCTTGTCCCACCTTTCAGCGAATTTCTTAACGGCCTCAGAGCTCTCTCTTATCCTCTCTGCCAGGTCCGTTACAAGCTCCTTTTCCTCATGCACTTTGAAGGCGTAATCCGCAGGACCAAGATCGGATACCTCATCGTATCCGTCCAGCGATCCTATGACAGGAACAGGCTCAGGTAGCGAGGGCTTAGAAGGGATGTAGAGGTATCCAGAGTCAAATACCCGCGGATGAAGCAGAAAACCATCAAAACTTCGAATCAGGTCCCCATTCTCTGAAACCAGCTTCTCAAAGGCATCGCGTTTGGCTGTTATAACGGGGGCGATCGGCAGCCTGTCTACCTTTTCCAAACGTAGGGCCTGCTCAATCCTGTCCAATTCAACTCACCCTATAATATTGAAGCCTACCAATACCGCCCCTAATTTTTTATTTAAGACATCCACTCCCTGGCAGCTAAGCCACTCCTTCAGAAATACGTCGGTGTTGGTGGATGGCATGGCAAGCACGAGCCCATGAACATTCTTGACATCCTTGAGCCCGACACTCATGGGAGGAATAATGATCTTTATCTCACCGGAGAGGGCTTTTCTTAAGCTGTCCCTCGGCAACTTGTTCTTGTAGATTACGAAGCTGTCGCCCAGAACCATGTTATTGCTGTCGCTGGTTAGCTCCTTCAATCTGCTCTTGTCCTTAATCTCCTCGCCAACGGTCTCGCCAAAGCAGATCAGCTCCACCGGCTCTGGCGGATATGTATAATGTTCATTGGTCAGTATGCTGATAATAAAGTCCCTCTTGAGGACCTCCCTTAGACCGGCGTTGTATTTGGCGAAAAACCCTTTCACATCGCACTCCTCTGCTTGCTCTCTGGCCAAGATCTCCTTTCTTAGATCTTGAGGGAGAAGTATCGCGTCAACTATCCCTGGTATACCCATCAATTTTTCCATAAGACCTGCGATTGTGGACTCGTAGGACGACATTTGCGTTCAACTTTTTTAACGGCTTCTATATATATAACTGTAAATATTGGCGATGCAAAGGTAGATTTTAATACAGGTCATTTTCACCAAAATTAGGAGTGGCGAGAACCTTGTATGGTATTGCGATAGACATAGGCACCAGTGGGATAAGAGTTCAGGCAATGGATTTATCCAGCTCCGAGGTGCAGGCGACAGCCATAACCCTGAGACACCCCCTACCAGGGGCGAATGTCATCGACCACCTGCACTTCGCCATCGAGGTGGGTACGCCCGTGGCTCACAAGCTGATCATTGACACCATAAACGCCCTACTCGACCTCACCGGTATAGACCTCTCCAAGGTGGAACGCGTGGCTGTAAGTGGCAACCCGACCCAACTTTCCCTCTTCCAGAATATTGAGATAAGGGACCTTGCGTACTGGGGCGAGCACGCAATGACCGATTTTGGCATAAAGCCCCCTGAGAGGAACGCCGCCGTGGTCAAGGCCGGCGAGGTGGCCCTCAAGGTGAATCCTGAAGCGGATGTGTACATTCCCCCAGGCGTCAAACATGAAATTGGCGCGGACGCACTTGCCATGCTCGTGAAATCAGGGGTGCTGGACAAGAAGGGTATATCCCTCGTGACAGATTTTGGGACCAACGCGGAGATTGCACTGGTCATAAACGGCGAGGTCTATACATGTTCGGCCGCCGCCGGACCGGCGATAGAGGGGCAGAGGATCGAAAGGGGCATGTTGGCCTCGCCAGGAGCCATATGCGATCTTAACGAGGCGACGGGCGGCTGGCGCAGCACTGTTCTTGACGACCAGCTTCTCGCCAAGGATGGCAATATCATTCATCCCTCGAGCGGTACGGTCATTTCCAAGGGTCCCATGGATGGGAAGGCCATCGGCATCACCGGAACTGGCGTCATAGCCCTCATCTCCTTGGGTCTGAGGTCTGGCCTTATAAAACTGCCCAACATTGTAACCGATGACAAGCGGCTTCATGTGCAGGACGGGACATACTTCACGAAAAGGGATCTTGTGGAGGCAGGTAAGGCAATAGGAGCCTTTCGGGCAGGACACATATCCCTGTGCGAGGAGGCTGGCATAACGATGTTCGACATAGAAACGTCTTACATGGCCGGCGCATCCGGATTCTACGTGGATGCCTTGAAGTCCACTGAGGTGGGCCAGATACCGGCCTGTTCCAAGAAGGTATTCCAGATAGGAAACACCTCGCTGGGGATGGCCAAGGACATCGTGCTCAAGCCAGGTCTTTTGGACGAGCTTCAGAGAATGGCCGATAGCATTCGCGGGCGCCACATAATGCTCGCCACCTCCAAGGTATTTGAGAAGGTGTACACCCTCGAGCTGTCATATTGGGATGAGGGGATGCCCATCTCAATCTATAATGAGTACCTCAGGCGATACGGCTACGCGCCCCTTCCTCCGAGGTCCAAGAGCGTCGAGATCAAAAGGATCTTCTCAAGGGACATCCCCGAGCTAGGCAAGCAGGGTCTGAAGGTTCTAAAAGAAATTGGAATGGTTTTAAGCGCCGAGTTCGAGGACTGCACCGGCTGTGGTAGCTGCCTAGAAAGCTGTAATGAGCGGGCCATAAGCATTGAAAATGTCGGAGACCATTACAAAGTGGTGATAAGATCCGACATGTGCGACGGTATGGCTTGTCTCAGATGCCAGCAATCATGCCCACAAGGCATATTCAAGTTCCAAAAACTTCTACACTAGGCTATAGAAATAATCGCCATCACTTCTTATTCGGATTTTTTCACACCTTTTTTTTAAATAGCTGCAAGATATGCTGATTGGGGATGAACTTATATCGCATGAATGACAGTAATAAACGGTGTTGATTATGGCAATAGACCCTATCTGCAAGATGCAGGTGGACGAAAAGACCGCCAAGTACAAGTTCGTGTACAAGGGAAAGATCTACTACTTCTGCTCCCTCGGCTGCAAGAAGGAGTTCGAGTCCAACCCCGAGAAGTACGTATGGTCTTAATCCTGACCCCCATATTCATTCACTGATTTTTTATGGAAAAAGGTACGGTTTAGCTGATAATATGGACCCTACTCTCTAGAGCGAAATTATTTTTTCCAGTAGAAATCAGCTCCATCAGCCATGTGATTTTTGATGATCTTCAAAGCGGTTATATCCCGTAAGTAATACTGTTCTATAGGAGGCTCCGTTTTCATAGGATCAGGGTTCTGCGATGGATCGTTGGTACTCCTCTCTCCTTCCCAAGGAGCTGCTCTCAGGGGCAGAAGTCCGGGTTAGATCCAAGCACAACTCGCTTTGCATACTGTGCCGGGGAGGGAGGCACCTCTGCGGAAAGTCAGCTTGCCCGATAGAGCTCAAGGCAAGGGCTTACATCAGGAACCTCAACGTCATAAATACAAAGGAGTTCGTCGGCTCTTCCCCGCCCTCCGTCTTTGTTGGAAGGTTCGGGTACCCCTACGTCTATGCAGGTCCGATGGTTCCCCCCTTCCTCGGGGACACTGAGATAATGGACATACCTGAGGCCTGGTTGGGCAAGCCTGTGGACACCATCGTCAACTACAGGTACTCTCTGATTAGGGGGAGCACAAGGCTTCCCATAGATGCTGTCAGGAGGGGTGGCAGGACCGTGGAGTCTTTGCAGGAGCTTTCCATGGGTTCATCAACAGCCGATACGCAGATGGAGCTTCTAAAGAGACCCACGGAGAGGATCTACTTTGACGACAACTCACAGCCCTTTGGACCGTCTGCGCCGCTTAAGAGTTTCGAAATATCGTCGATAAGGGTTGATCAAAAGATAGAGAAGGCGTTCTATGATGGGGATCTGAGGGCATCGGAGGCGGTCATCGAACTCTACGACTCAGGCTTAAAGGTCTCAAGGTTGCAGAGGGCCTTCAGCATGGGGGTCTTCGGACTCTCAAAGAACAGAAAGATGGTGCCAACGAGGTGGAGCATTACAGCGGTGGACAGCCTTCTCTCCCAAAGGCTGATCGGCGAGATCAAGAAGTACGAGACCATAGACAAGTATATGGTTTATATCCACTCCTACCAGCACAACACATTCGCCGCCATCTTAATGCCCATGAAGTGGTCCTTCGAGTGGATGGAGGCCTGGTTCCCCAGGACTTTCTGGAACCTTAAGGGGGAGGAGGCAGCTGTGATCGGTGATGCCGAGGGGTACTATGGTAGGAAGGCTTACCCTGATATTGGAGGTTGCTACTTCTCCACCCGCCTCGGTGTGGCGGAGCATCTGAAGAGAATCAGGAGGCAGGCGACCGTATTGGTCGTCAGGGAGATCATGCCGGAATTCCCGCTGCCATTGGGCGTGTGGTTCGTGAGGGAGAACATTAGGTCCATGTTCAAAGGCGCCGCGAGGATCTTCGATGACCTGCGGTCGTGCCTGAAGCATCTGAAAAATTTTCTGGTCATACCTCCCGCGAGGTGGGTTGAGGAGAGCGCCCTTCTTAGGGAGGCTATCCTTCAGAGGAGGATCGATGATTACCTCCGATATGCAGATCTACAAGGATAGTCCTGAAATGCGCAAGCCCCTGGGGCTGGAGGCTTTTCTTTGTTTGTTCTGATGTTTCATTCAATACTTTATCTAGATGATATGTAAACAGTATTATCGTGGAGGCACACAACTATTGAAAATAAACGAAATAAAACTTGGAATGAGCGTTGTATCAAAGGAAGGAAAGATAATAGCCATCGATAACGAATATCAGTTCAAAGCCAAGATTGTTCAAATAATTCTCATGAAAGAGAACGTTGAAGCCATTAAAGCACTGAGTTCTCATTACAGTGTTGACATTCCACATCTAAAAGTAGGTATGCCCAAGAGATATAGTAAGAATGTTGGGTGTTATGTTTCTAAAACCAAGACCATCCATGTTATGAACCAGGAATATCTTGACAATCCCTTCGTGATCCTTCACGAGTTTTATCATCATCTTCGAACACAGGGTAGGGAACATAGAGGTACAGAGAAGTATGCCAACAGGTTTGCAGAAGAATTCATCGAAGCGTTCAAAACTCTGCAAGAAATGTCTTAACGCCCTCGCGTGGCCCGATAAGTTACACATAACGAAGAACATCTAACACCGTATAGAAAATACAAATCATCTATTCAAAAAATAAGAGATCACATGACCTCGTGCATGATAGAATTTTTCATAATTTACGTGTACCATCACCTTTATCTAAACCGACAGTACCCGTAAGCCCGCCTTATCGTAGATCGCCTTCAAGTTTTCTAGCGAGTAGTCCGTGTAGTGCCTCACCAATACAGACTGGGGAATCCTGCCCCGGAAGGCGTCTATGAACCTGTCCGGGACGCCAGGCCTGGCCATCTCGTTGGCGAACCAGAAGCATAAAACTTAGATCTTTTTCTTCTTAGAATATTTTACGGGAGTAGGCTTACCATAATATTTAATATTTGGGAAAATCGATTTGATCATCTGATTCATTTCAGGGCGTAATCCTATAATTCCACCACTTTTTACAGCATCGGGGTCAATAAATTCTGAGAGTGCTTTTTTCCATTCGATAACCATCTTGAACCTGATTTGATCCCAGCCACCGAGTGTTTGAACTTCATATTTATAAAAGGTGTTGATCTCATCTATTTCATTATGTATTGTACTGGCTACTTTCCTGACGATAATAATCTGTGAAGGGTTGGGAAATGATTTCAAAAAAACTAGGGCCTGCTGACGGTATGGATTGTCAATTATGAAAGCCTCTAATCCACCCGAAGGATAGGCGTGGCTAGGCTGCTTGCCCAACACATGCACCCATGCCTCATATTATGCCCTATAAAGATATATCACTTTATGTACCGGTTTATATCCAAAAAGGGTTATTGTAGTCAGAAGATGGATCCACTTAACCCTGTATGAACGGTAGATACAAACCCTCTAAAAACGGCAGAAAAAAGGGGCAAAATTTAAATGAAATATTGCATTCGAAAAGGCTGATGGTAGTTTGATGGTGGTGCGCTATTCACTCTTACTCTTTTCATAAACCTATAAGTTTGTATATCCTCCGTAGGAGCGAGCTTCTGTGATTGAGATAAAGAGGATATCCTGTAAGTCGGCGCTGTCAAGAAGCAGACTGCCTGGGCTGACATACACATTCAACCCATACGTGGGTTGCCAGCACGGCTGCCTCTACTGCTATGTACCGGATGTGCTGAGGGGGCGCGTCTCCTCATCTGAGTGGGGGCGCGATGTCCTTGTTAAGGAAGGCATCCTCGAGCGACTTTGTACGGATCTGGTGAGGCTCCCCCCAGGCGTCGTCGGCGTGAGCACTGTGACCGACCCCTACCAGCCCATCGAGCGGTCCTTGGGGATTACGCGAGAGGCCCTCTCAATACTTAGGGACGCTGGATTTCCTGTCTCGGTGCAGACAAAGTCACCGCTTGTAACAAGGGATCTCGATATCATTAAAGGGGGCAATTTCGAGTTGGGCATGACGATAACCTCCATGGACGACGGATTCCGCAGGCGCTTCGAGCCAGGAGCCCCACCGCCGGAGGAGAGGGCTCATGCCTTGGAGGAGGCGAGTTCCAAGGGTATAAGGACATGGATATTCTACGGTCCGATAATCCCGAGAGTTAACGACTCCCCGGAAGAGATCGAGTCCATAACTGGCCTGGCCCAGAGGACTAAGAGCAGGATACTGTACGACCGCCTCAACATAAAGCCCATGATGCTAGCGAGGATCGGAAGAGTACTATCGGTGGAGGATATCCATTCCATAAGACGCGGCACATTGGAAGTAACCTTCAGAAGGCTCGAAGCGGTCTGCAAAAGACTGGGGATACGCTGCGATCCTGCATTCTGACATGCTATTGACTCAGTACAATTGCACATCTATTGAAGATAAAGACGTTTGAATGGTTAACTGACTTAAGTTGACCTGTCTACTCCATCACCGATCTCTCTGCAAGCGCATTCAGGTATGGATAACTATACCCTTCCGCGCCCATCCATAATTTTTTATAGAGATATACAAAGCGGTAATGTAGTGTTCCGCTTGCAGAAAGAATTCACCGCGGTTGGAGGGGGAGGCCTGAAAACAACAACGCTGCTCGTGACCACGCTCGCCTCCTTCCTGACCCCCTTTATGCTGGCCGCCACCGTCATTGCCCTGCCATCCATAGGATTCGAGTTTACGCTGGATACGGTGACGCTGGGCTGGGTTCAGACCTCGTACCTGCTATCGGCCGTAGTGTTTCTGGTTCCCTTTGGCAGGATCGCTGACATAACGGGGAGAAAGCGGGTCTTCCTGGCAGGTCTGGTGATATTCACAGTTTCATCATTCGCGCTCTCGCTGTCCTACTCCATTGTGTCCCTGCTGGTACTCAGGGTTGTACAAGGCTTTGGGGGTGCAATGATATTCGGCACGGCCGTCGCCATCCTCACCTCCGTCTTCCCTCCAAGGGAGAGGGGCAAGGCGCTTGGGATAAACGTGGCGGCAGTCTATGCAGCGATCGCCCTGGGTCCCTTCTTGGGCGGGATAATGACCCAATACTTTGGGTGGAGGAGCATATTCCTCTTGAGCGCACCCATCGGCGTCATCACCCTACTGCTCGTGCTTTACAAGTTAAAGGGGGAGTGGGCAGATGCGGCCGGCTCAAAGTTCGACCTTGTTGGCTCCGTAATCTATGGCGTTGCACTCACTTCCATTATGTGGGGATCAATGTCCTTGACAAACTCTTTGAATCAAGGCGGGGGTTTTATGGTCACCGGCATTCCCTCGCTGGCCCTGCTCATGCTGTTGGGGGGCATCCTCTGCCTTTTCTTATTCGTTATGTGGGAGTTTAGAGTCCCCTCCCCGGTGCTCGATGTCCGGATGTTCAGGCACAACACGGTCTTCGCCTTCTCAAACCTTGCAGCGCTGATAAACTACAGCGCGACATATGCGATCTCCTTCTTTCTCAGCCTATACCTCCAGCTGGTGAAGGGTTTGGATCCTCAGATAGCCGGAACAATATTGGTCGCTCAGCCCGTGATTCAGGCCCTGCTCTCCCCATTAGCAGGGTGGATGTCGGACAGGGTATCCCCGCGGGTGGTGGCCTCACTAGGCATAGGGATTAACACCGCTGGTCTTGCCGCCTTTGCCTTCATTGACAGAGGGACTGACATCCAGCTCATAATCGTTAATCTCGTGGTAATGGGTATTGGCTTCGCCTTGTTCAGCTCTCCCAATACCAACGCCATAATGTGTTCGGTGGATACGAGCTGTCTTGGTGTGGGCTCGGCAATGGTTTCAACTATGCGCCTACTCGGGCAGATGGTGAGCATGGCCATTGCCATGGTCGTCCTATCACTGTTTGTGGGAACGGCTGTCCTGTCCTCAGCCCTTACGGAACCATTTATCGCCGGGACGAGGGTAGCCTTCCTGATCTTTGCGGTGCTGTGCCTCATAGGGGTATTCGCATCTTTGGCGCGCGGCAAGGCGGATGTAAAGTCTTAGTAAATATATTGGGGATGTACCTATGAATAAAAAGCCGATGCGTCTGTTCTTTCTCGCAATCTTCCTGCTATCCACCGGCTTTGGTATTATGACCCCCGCGGTGCCCCTCTTTGCCGGCATAAGATTCTCGGCAAACGAGTGGGAGCTGGGTATCTTAGGGGCTCTGGCCGCCCTCCCCTACGTCTTCGCGCCAACCATCTTCGGAAGGCTATCCGACAGGGTGGGTAGGAAGCCCGTCATAGTAGGTGGTCTGTGTATATACTTTGCAGTATCTCTGGCCTACGCTGTCTCGTCTGGGCTGGCGCAGTTGGCCGTTCTCAGGGTCCTCGAGGGGATCTCCTTCTCGCTGATATGGCCCTGTGCAGAGGCCTTCGTGGGGGATAACGCCCTAGGGAAGTTTAGGTCTGCGGCCGTCGGGCTGTACAGCGTTTCGTGGAGCGCCGGCTACATGGTTGGACCGTTCCTTATGGGCATCCTGGTTTCATTCGCCGACATCACATACTCGTTTGTATTTACCGCCCTCTTCATGGCAGTTAGTATAGTCATACTGCTCTGGGTCAGGGGTGCTGGCGTAAGCAATATAGAGGATCACGTGACGGAGACGGCCTCCAAGGTGGGTATGCCCATCATCATTTATACTATGATATTGTGGGGCTTTTCGGTTCTCTCGTTCTTCTTCCTCTTCCCCGCATATGCAATCATGAATGGGATCCCGCCCTCATACATCGGTTACCTCGTGGGCCTCGCAGGCCTCCTGAGGACCGCCGTATTCCTCTTCTACAATAGGCTTGTCTTGTTCATGAAGGCGATGATGCTGCCCGCTGGCATGCTGTTCCTGTCCTTGTCCATGTTTGTATCTTGGGCCGCGCCGTCCCTCTACGGCTTTGCCTTGTCAGTGCTCCTATTGGGCTTATCGCTGGGTTTTCTCTACGCGTACTCACTGGTATACATGCTGAACAAACCCGCAAAGGGGCTCTACGCGGGCCTCTTCGAGTCTTCTATAGGAACAGGCGAGCTGATCGGTCCCCTCATAATGGGCTACGTGGGCTTCAGCATAGCGCCTTCCTTCCCGTACCTGATCCTCGGCATCATAGGCGCCTTCTCGATACTCGTAACTCTCAGGGGGATTAGGATCTCATACCGACGAGCTCCCTGAGATCTTTCAGCCTCAGCCCGTCGGACATGGGCGGCTTCCTCGCGACCTCCTTGCCATTCTCAAACAAAAGAGCCGTAGGCACGAGGTTTATCTCAAACCTTTCCCAGCTGCTGTCGCTCTCATCGGAGATGTCGACCTCAACAGTCGTGAAATCCAGCGTAGCAGCCTCGATCTCCTTCTTCAGCGCTCTGCAGTAACCACACCAACTGGTGCTGAATATGGCGACGAACTGACCCATCCTCTTGGCCAGCATATCCTTCAGCTGCTGACCATTTATCTTTTCAACGTTCATTTTTTTCCATCCACGATATTGCTACCCATACACATCTAGGCTCACCGCGCAGGAAAGGCAGGGGTCGTAGCTCCTTACTAGGTCCTCCAGTATGAACCTGAGCTTCTCCATGCCTATTGGTCTAAATCTCTTGACGAGCTCCACGGCGTCCCTCTCTATACTCTTTGAGTTAACAGCGGTGGGTGTATAGACCCGGTAATCCTTAATGACACCATTCTCCACCACGCAGGAGTGGCAAAGCGTGCCCCTTGGGGCCTCCGCGACGAACACTCCCTTCCCACTCCTCCCACTGTAATCGAGTTCTCCCACATCGGGAACCATGCCGCCGACAGCTTGTTTTTTATGCTCCATCATGATGCCTGCAAGCTCTCCTCCTAGCCTGATCAGCTCCTCAATGTAGTGTATGACCTCGATGGCCTGCGCCTTCACTATAAGGAACGGATTTATGCTCCAATCCACCTCCTCAGCCAGAGCTCTCGCCCCACTACTGAGATACTTCCTGTTCAGCATCATCCTGGACAGAGCTCCGACCGTGATCTCCGAGGCCTTGAAGTAGACGTGCTTCGAGGTTGAGTAGTCTTTAGTTACCTCCTCGAGTCCGTCGTAATACTCCTTGTCATTCAAGATCGAGCCGTCGGAGAATGCAACAGTTGCTCCCTCCGAATATATGGGATAGCTGCCCGGCTTCTTCAATGCCGCCAGGACTCTATACCTCTCCAGATCTGGTAGCTCAAGGTTAAGAGCGTATCTGACGAAGCTTTGAGCATCCTCTAGGAGTCCCACCAGATCTTTCACAGAATTTACGAGCTCCCTTTCCCTTATCGGTGCACCGAAACCACCAACAACCACATTGGGCACATGGACAGATCTCCCTCCCCATATCTCTATCAGCTCTGTGGCCTTAGCAAGGATCCGAGATCCAACCCTGAATACCTCCTTGTCCCTCATCCTCAGAACGCTGATCAGACCCTCTATCGCTGGGATCGAGAGGTAGAGCAGGTGCATCATGTGGCTTCTGAGGTTGTTTGCCAGGTAGAGCACGCTCCTCAGATCTCGGACCTCCTTTGAGACCTCAATGCCGAGCGCCCTCTCCACCGCCTCCGCGGCACTGATGGAATGTGCTGTGTAGCACAGGCCGCAGATCCTCGAAGCCACCCTCGGAGCCATCTCCACCGGCTTGCCCACTAGGTACCTTGTCAGAAATCGTGGTCCCTCAAGGTTGTGGAACTCCGCCTCGACATCCTTTCCGGAGACCCTAACCACGAGACGGCCGTGCCCCTCGATAAACCTGAGCTCGCTCGTATCGATAATTATCTCCGTCTTACTGTTCATTCTTCAGAACCTCCCTTACCTTCTTCCCCATAAACATGTGCAGCAGCATCAACGCCCTCTTCTCGTCTATGCCCTTCATCTCGAGGGTCTTGAGGTAGGCATCAAGATCCGCCTCTGAGGCGGGTCCCCTGCAGCTATAACAGGCGGTCCCCACGGATGGACAGGCCGCTCCGCAACCCCCCATGGCGAGGGGGCCTAGGCAAACCCTCCTCCTCTCCAATATGCACTCGTTCCCCTTCATCTTACACTCGTAACATACGCTAAAGTCCGGCTGTATTGGCTCAATGCTGTTCACTAGCCTCAACAGGGCATTGGTGAACTCCTCGGCGTTGACCGGGCAGCCGTTCAGCTCGAAGTCCACGGTTATCACCGAGGAGATGGGCTCCGCCGCCGAAACCTCCAAATCACTAAGGCGCCTGCTTTTCAGGTCCACCCCCCTTGAGGCCGTGTACGCGATGTTCCCGCTCGAGGCACAGGTGCCGAGGGCTACGACAAAGCTGGAGTTCTTTCGTATCTCCAGAAGTCGCTCTCTGTCGAGGTTCGTTACGACCGCCCCCTCCACGAATGCAATGTCCACCCTGGGTATTTTGCTGCCCCCTACGGGCTCCCTTACCAGCTTGAAGTAGTCTATGTCAAAGATGTTCCACAAACCCTCCAGGTCTGGGCCGAGTTTTGTTATGAGGGTCGTAAGGCAACCCTCGCAGGAGGTAAGCGAATAGAATGCTAGTTTCATCTCACTCACCTATAGCTTTTATACTGATCTCGCTGGCACTGAAGACGGGTCCGTCCTTGCAGACATGCAGCCCGCCTGGGATGAGGCACCTGGCGCACTTTCCTATTCCGCACTTCATGTGCCTCTCCAAGGAGACGAATATATTGTCCCTGCTCAACCCATAATTGATTAGCTCGTCGGTGACGCTCCCCATCACGGTAGGTGAGCCGCAGACCACGGCTATTACGTCCCTGTGCAATGAAAGAGCCTTAAGATGGTCTGTGACCCTGCCCCTTAATCCAGACCATTGCTCGGTCGCCTTGCTAAGGGTGACCATCACCTTGATTCGCTCTGCCCATGATTTGACCTCCTCGCGGTATACGAGGTCCTCGGGGAACCTGGCCCCGTAGAGCAGCGTCACCTCCCCGAACTTCCCCCTGTTCTCCAAGATGTACAGTATGAGCGATCTCATGGCGGCTATTCCTATGCCCGTGGCCACAAGCAGAACATCTCTTCCGTAAAAGCGCTCTAGGGGGAAGGGTCTGCCCAAGGGGCCCCTGACCCCTACGGCGTCCCCTGGCCTGATGTACTGGGAGGCCGTCGTCACGATCCCCCTCCTCATGATCGTCAGTTCGATGTGCTTCGAGTCACTCGCAGAGGAGGTAATGCAGAAGGGCGCCTCACCAACGCCTGGAAGCAGTAGCTGGACGAACTGTCCCGGAAGGAATTCAGCCCTCCAGTTGATGAGCGTCAGCCTCAGGGTCTTCGTCTCCAGACTCTCGTTCTTGACCGATGAGATGCTGGCAGGTTTCGGTAGGTAGGGGTTAAGTTCTGTAGACATCAGGCCACCCTCTTTCCAAGGAATTTCCTGAAGTCAATCCTGGCCGGGCAAAAGGCGATGCAGTTGCCACAGCCGATACATCCCACCAGCTGGTAAGCCCTCTCAGAGAACGGGAATTTGTGCTTCAGCCGCCATTTGAACCTCGCGTCCTTTGTGTTCAGGAAGGCGGTCCCACCGGCGATCATGCTGTAGCATTTTCTTTGGCAGGACATCCTCACCCTGGTCCTCTCAACATTCGAGGGATCCATGAGGCTGAACCTGTCCTCAATGTCCGAGCAGTAACAGGTTGGACAGGTAACGGTGCAGGAGGAGCACAGCGTACAGGCATCCACATACTTGGAGGAGTCCCTCTCATCTATGCCCGCCTCATCTGTGCGCTCGAATGCATACTCCTCCTTCAGCCTTGGGACGAGCTCCTTGGGTTCTCCAGGCTCCTGCGTCCTCTTTAGCGAGCCCAAGAGCTCCTCTCCGCGCCTCGATGTTGACCTGACAAGAAACTCTTCCCCGCTCTTTCTGATCATAAGGTCAGCGTAACCTGCCGGAACCTTGTGTGTTCCAACGGTCTTGCAGAGGCAGTATTCGTCTCCCTCCTCGCACTCCAAGACCGCGACAAACATATCCTCCCTCCTGGCCTTGTAGTAGGGGTCGGCCGGCTCGCTCAGCATCACACTGTCGAGGTATTTTAAAGAGTTGGCCATGCATGGATGAATGCATAGGAATGCAAGCCTCGCCTTGGGGGGCGTATACTCCGGCACGATTGTGACCGGACACGGTCCCTCAACCGTTTGGAACCTGATCTTAAGACCATAAGACGTTACGGTTGCAGTGCTCCTGTACCTGAAAAGGGGCTCTTTGCTCGGTAGCAGGAAGTCCTTTGGCGAGTTGATGACTCTGATGTAGTCAGTCTCCAGATCCTCAACTGAGGATAGGGGGGCTAACTTTGCCGTTACGTTCGAGCGGATGGGAGCAATGACCTCGTAACCGAGGTTCCTGAGTTCTGAAATCAGGCTCAGAAGCTCCTGCTTGGAGATTTTGAGCATGACGACACCGTCTTCTAATTTTAAACAAATGATGGCTAATATATCTGTCGCAACACCAAAGTCAATAAAAGTGGATAAAAATTGCCACCGAAATCATGTTATGAGAGATCGATTCCCTTCGGGCGATAAAGTTATTTACCGAAACGCGGTGAAGCGTTCATCCAAGACTAACGAGGCCTCAAAGAAAGTGTCCATGCACAACCTATTTCCTTCGCTCACCAGGGACGTGAAGCTGATCTTCGTGACCATATCGATGATGGCAATGATGGACGGCTTTATTTATACAGTCCTGCAGCTCTATCTAAAATCCATTGGCTACACTGGAACGAACCTAGGCGCATTCATGCTTGTTTTGGGGATCGCCAACTCCGCCCTGCTGATACCCTTCGGCGTGATATCAGACCGGGTTGATCGCAGGAAGATAATGGCTGCCGGCACCACATGCGTGGCATCCGCGTTCACCATAGTACTGATGGCTAGAGACCTCCCTGTCATGCTCCTCGCCGCAGGTCTATGGGGGATAGGAACCGCCATGTATTCCCCCTGCGTGAGCTCGATGCTGGCCGATAGGATCAGGAAAGAGGAGATGGTGACCATCTATACGTTCCAGGCGATCCTGCAAAACCTCCTGTTTGGTGTCAGCGCACTCATCGGATGGATCCCTGAACTTCTGGTCGCTTGGACAGGTGTAGGACTCTCCGAGGCTTATCGACTTAGCATGGTCTGGCTCGTTCCCGTGGGCTTTGGTGCGATGATCCCATTGACGAAGGTAGGAAAGATAAGCCCATCCATAAGGGCCAAGAGGTTAGTCAGCTTGAGCAAACCCGTTATGAAGCTCACCTTCACCCAGACGATAATCGGGTTTGGCGCAGGTCTGTCCATTCCAATGCTTGCATATTATCTCAGCAGTAAGTTTTTGGTGGAGTCCGGTCCAATCGGCACTCTGAATGCGGTCGTAAGCTTCGTAGCACTGCCCTTCTACTTCTTTGTGCCAGTGATTGCTAACAGAATGGGAACATTAAAGGCGATAGTGCTTCCCCAGCTGGCATCTATCCCTCTCATGCTCCTGATGACAGTTAGCCCCAGTTTTCTGGTGGCCTCTGTCTTCTTTACCTTCAGACAGATACTCATGAATATGTCCAGCCCCCTCATCACCGCCTTTACCATGCGTATCTCTAGGGCTAATGAGAGGGGGACTGTTACTGCACTGACTTCTGTGGCTTGGAGAGTACCAAACTCAATGGCTGCACAGGTAGGAGGATATATGTTTGACGTAAACTTGGACAGCCCGCTGTACGGCACCTCTTTGATCTACATCATCTACATATCCATATTCTACTTCCTATTCAGGTCCATTGACAAAGAAAGAAAAGCAGGGTGAGCCCAAAGTAGCAGAGGCTGCCATATTGGGCACTTAAACCAGCCTCATCTTGGCCTTCCCACATGCTCTGACTCTGAATGCCCACACAATGTCACTCACGGTCTCGACAATGGAGACATTTCGCACTATCCCTCTGACTGTGGATGCTTGGGGTAATGGAGCTGGAAGGATCTTCAACGTAACGGCATTTGGAATAGAACCGTTGTTTTTATCGCTCTCGGTTAGCGCCCATCACTTACGTGTACCTCAATCCTTTCTCATCACAATCACTATGAGGTTCTCTACCACGATGGCGATTCCCAAGAATAGGATGATATAGCCAGCGAAGTTAAGCCAGGTGATACTCTTGGCAATGATAAGGGTCACCGACCATGCCGCACCCAACCAGAAGATTATGCCCATTGCTGTGCTGGCGGTCCTTCTTACGGTATCCTTTATGATGAATCTGGCTGCTAAGACAGGGATCTGAAGAATGCCAAAGATGAGGCAGAACTGGTATATCGCATTGAAGACGACAGGGTGATCCAGTCCGGGAACTGGAAGACTCACGTTTGGTGCAACCTCTTGGAGATGGAAATCACGGAAGAAGTCTGCAAATCTGTCGACCAAATTTGGAGTTGTTGCAACAATTATACCAACGAGTATCAAGAAGATACCGAAGTTAGCCAACCCCAATATATCCGTCCTCTCTTTCCTCTCACTCAAGCTCAGCACCCGCCATCAAATATGGTAAATGTTTTAACTGTATCTATTAATCTATCTTTTGGTAACTGGGATGTGTTAATGTGCGGGTCCTATTCGTGGAGCCCCCGAAGGAATTCTGGTTCGTCATGGGCGAGTACCTCCCTCCACCTCTTGGTATACTCGAACTGGCTGCCTACCTTGAGAGGAGGGATAATGGCTTCGAGATAAAGGTCCTTGACTGCCAGGCAGAGAGGCTGGACTGGCATAGGCTGGAGAAGCGGATAGAATCTTTCCAGCCCGATGTGGTCGCCCCAAGCTCCCTTTCCACGTGCAACGCATACACGACGATTCGAGCCGTCGAGGTCGCGAAGAAGGTGAATCCTAATATCGTAACCGTGGCAGGAGGTCAGCATTTCACGGCAACCGCTCAGGAGAGCCTCGAGACATACCCGGAGCTGGATATAATTGTCCGCGGAGAGGGCGAGGAGACCCTCGCAGATCTCGTTAAGACAATTGAAAATAAGGGTCACCTCTCAGGGGTTGAGGGCATCTCCTTCAGGCATAATGGAGAGGTTGTTCACAATCCATGCCGGATGCCAATAGAGAACCTGGATGACCTGCCCCTGCCCGGCTATCACTTCGTAGAGGATCATATGAATAAGTACCACTTTACGATAATGGTCGGCTCAAAGACGCCCTATGCACTCGTGGAGGGTTCTCGGGGGTGCAACAGCCACTGCACCTTCTGCTCCCAGTGGCGGTTTTGGGGAGGGGCATTAAGAACTAAATCGCCAAAACGGATAGCCGACGAGTTCGAGTACTGCCACAGGGAGTTCGGTAGCAAGTTCATCTGGCTCGCCGATGACAACTTCGGGTTTGGTGAGAGGATGGACGAACTCTGCGACGAGATCATCCGCCGGGGGCTTGCGGACGAAATACTTTGGTTCATGCAGGCCCGATCTGATGACATCATCACACACCAGAGCGTGCTGCCAAAGATGCGAAGGGCCGGAAATCGCTGGATACTGACCGGCCTGGAGAACAACAACCCTCAGACGCTCGAGGGGTGGCGCAAGACGATAAGACCCTCAGACTCAAAAACCGCCATGACCCTCTTGAAGAGGAACGATATCTTCTCCCAAGGAACATTTATCATAGGAGAACGGAAGGATACGCACGAATCCATGGAGGCTTTTAGGAACTTCGTGGACGATGTTGATCCGGACCTCGCGATATTCATGGTCTTGACCCCATACCCAGGGACAGAGACATACGAGGTCGCCAAACGGAACGGCTGGATAGAGGATACCAACTGGGCAAACTACGACATGGTACACGCAATAATGCCGACAGAAACCCTCACGAGGCTGGAGGTCCAGGAGGAGCTTTATAAATGCTACAGAAGGTTCTACGGGTCCATGAAAAGGCGGATAACAGGCATATTCTCCTCGAACAGTTTCAAGAGGACAACCTACCGCTACATGGCAAGCCAAGGTCTACTAAGGACATTAAGGAATCTGTTCTAATGCCGCCAAAGACTCCCGACAGGTTTTCCATGATCGTATTCGGCATATCACTGCTTGGTCTGGTCCTGCTTACCGTGCTGACATTTGGCGTACCTGCTACACTGGTGGTCCTTTCGCAGCAGAGGTTGCTGACGGGCTCAGTCTTTGTGGCGATCTGCGTCTTAGGCATGGTTGCAGCCCTATACCCCTCTAGGTGCTCCGGCGTACTAAGATTTGGGAAGGATAAGGGCGAGCGCCCGCATGTAAAAGGCGCTGGCACATCTGGAGTAGGTTTTGCCGGTCATCACCCTGCATGTAGCGGGTTCTCCTCCCACGTGTTTCGTATAGGAGGTAAGGTGCTTTGCGCGGGATGCACTGGACTGGTTGCCGGAGCCGTGGTATCGATCGCTGGGAGCATTCCCTACCTACTCCTCGGTTTTGATGTGGGGGGCGCAGGAGCGCCTATTTTCTGGGGAGGGTTCATAGGGGTCGCCTGCGGTCTGCTCCCACACAGTCTGCTTGACCTTAGGAGGGCTTCCGTGCGCCTCTCACTCAATTTCGTCTTTGTATTTGGTGCATTTCTCCTTCTTGTCGGCGTGAACGATATTACGGGCAACGCAGCCGTAGTCATCTTCCTTTTGGCTTTGATCGTCTATTGGATATACGCAAGAATAATGCTATCTCGACAAGAGCATAGAAGGATATGCGCGAACTGCAGATTGTCAGAATGCCCTTTATAAAAAAAGGGGTTTTTACCTATATCTGCGCCTTCCGAAGATCGCTCCGGCAACAACTAGCACTCCGATTATTACGATTATCAGGGGCCAGAAGTAGTTCCAGATGTTGTACCCGAATGCCATCCCCACCCCAACCACTATGAGGATCAACCCGACTATTATGCCCACAATTACACCGCCGTGAGGCAGACCGAAGCACTCATCTTCCATGCGTTTCCTCGAGGGACGCGCATAAGCTTCGGTACGCTTCTCGACGGTCTCCCCTGCAAAAAGATCCGCTCCACACTTACTGCAAAACTTCGCATCATCCATGTTTTGCGTGCCGCATTTTGGGCAATACACCATCTCAATTTTCCCCTTTTATACTTCTAATCGCTAGTGTTTTTAACTTTATTGATGCTATGGGGGCTAGCCGTTTCCTTCATCAACGGCTAATGCGCTCACTGCCCGCCTTCCAAGCCTTTTCGCCCCCTACGCCTGAAGGTAAGCCTCGCAGTCATAACCTTCTCTGTGCTGAAAACCCTAGCAGCAATGTAGAGCGTGGTGAGTGTAAATGCCGCCATATAAACAAGCCCGAGAAGCAAAGTCCCATAGTTGCCAGTAATGAGGGCCTGGGAGGCAAGTGTAGGGTAGGTGAAGGGTATGAGATATAGCACCGTCTGAATCGCGGTAGGGAGCGTGGATATGTCTCCCATCATCAGAAATATGGTCGGCAGGAAGACAGGCACAATGATTATACCTATGATAGACTGCGCTCCCCTGACGTCCTGCGCGAGTGTTCCGAGTGTAAGTGCCAAGGCAAGTGCTGAGATTAGGGCTCCGAAGAGGGTCAGTCCCAGGATGAGGTAGCCTTGAGCGGATGGTACGAGGCCTAGGGTTACGAGGTCCGCTCCCCCGGTGCCGGAGGGTATCATGCTGGTTATTGAACCTATATAATACGTAAAGGCGAGTACGTTTGCGATCGTGGCCAAGAGAGCTATAGTGATAGAGCCGACGAGCTTTCCAAAGAGTATGCTGAGCCTGCTGACAGGTATGGTAAGCAGCGTTTCCAAGGTCTTCGCCTCCTTCTCAACTGCCATGGATGTAGCAGCGATCTGCATTGCCAGTATGAGGACCAGCATTATCACTATAGGCCCCATCAGACCTTGAAGCCTTACCACAGTCTGAAGCACATCTGGGCTGATGGGCTGGGCTGTGCCCTTTATCACAGACTCCTGCTGAACGGATATCGGGTTCAATATCGAATTCGGATCAGCAGCAGGTATGCCGCTCTCCACCTTCTCCCTGATCACCGCCTCCTCAAATGCACCGATCAGGCCACTCACCCTCTGGGACTTTATGAACTCCGCTATGGAAAATTCCTTGTAATTTGTGTAAAGTACCAGGTTGCCTCTCATATTCGATGTTATGTTCTGGGAGAAACCTGCGGGCACGTATATGAGAGTCCCTCCTCCCTCTAAGGTCGTTACCACATCGGCTGGATTTCCGCTGGTCACTATCAGGTTGATCCTGCTATCGTTCGCATAAGGCTGGAGCTCGCCGACCACCGACCCCCCGTCGTCATCGATTATATAGGTGGTCAAATAGCTGGAGGCTATCTCGATCGTGGATCCGGTCGAGATGTTTATAGCAGCGCCCATAAGTGGAAGCATCAGCGCCGGGAACAGTATCATGCCTATCAGTATCTTCGGATCCCTGAGTAGGTCCTTGACCTCCTTCACAATGAGCAGCCTGAGACCCTTAGGCAACCCCTACCACCCTCACAAAGGCCTCCTCCAGGTTAGCGGCGTTGTGCCTTGACTTCAGTTCCAAGGGAGATCCGATCTCCACAATCCTGCCGTTGTTTATGAAGGCCACACGGTCGCAGAGGTACTCTACCTCAAGCATGTTGTGGCTTGAGAGGAGCACCGTCGTATCATGATCCTTGGAGTAGGACTTTATCACATTCCTGAGGTGGAAGGCGTGAGTCACGTCGAGCCCAGAGGTCGGCTCGTCCAGTATTGCTAGCCTAGGTCTGACCATGAGTGTCCTGGCGAGCAGGAGCCTCCTCCTCATGCCCTTGCTATATGTTGAGGTCTTGTCCCTTATCCTGTCGCTCAGACCGGCGATCTTCTCGCCCTCAATAACCGCCGTCCTAATCTCCACAGCATCTTCATAATAGAATGACGCCATAAACCTGAGGTACTCGTAACCGGATAAGTTGGGGTAGGCCCCAGCCTCCTCAGGAAGGTAGCTTATCAGCCTCCTCACGGCGCCATCATCCTTGACGACGTCCTTTCCGCACACCTCTGCGTGTCCGGAGGTTGGTTTTATCACCGTGGAAAGGATCCTGAGGGCGGTCGTCTTACCTGCCCCGTTTGGTCCTATCAGCCCGAATATCTCTCCCTCATCTATATCGAGGGAGACTTCGTCAAGCGCCCTTCTCCCAGAGTACTCCTTTATGAGATTCCTGATCAGGACGACAGGTGCCATAGCGAACCATCAACATATACTGTGGTATAAATCTTTACAGTCTTGAGGACTACTGGCTACTCCGAAATCTGCTGAGGGCCAGGTAAACCAGCGCGGTGATAATAAACGATGGCAATGTCGCCCCAAGGTCCGGAATCAGATACTGAACTGCAAAATAGACTGCTACTCCCAAGACCCATACCGCTATCGCCTCCAGGCTCACGCCGCCCGTATGCCAATATGCCCCCGACCTCTTGTAAAGGTCCTCAATGCTGTAACGCCTCCGCCTTACGATAAAGTAGTCGACCACCACTATGGCGAAGAGCGGGACAAAGATCGCGCCTATTAGGTAGAGGAACTGGACGAAGGCGTTCAACCACGGGAGGAAGGCTATCAGGGTGCCTGCCAAACCAGTTATTATACTGCCCTGCCACTCCTTCAGTCTCGGGAAGATGTTTATCGCGGACATGTTCGCCGAGTATATGTCCAGGAAGGTCGTTGTTATGGTTCCGAACCATATCACGAATAGCGCAACGACCCCGAATATCAAACCCCCCGCCTGCGTGACGTAGACCGTCGGGTCGTACATTCCAAAGGAGAGGGCGCAGGCGAGACCAGTTATGTAGAACCAGGAGTTCACAGCGCCCTGCCCGAACAGGGCTCCCACGAACCCTCCCCTGGAGGACTTGGAGAAGCGATTGTAGTCCGCGGCCAGCGGTGCCCACGAGAGTGGTATTATCAGTGAGAGGTCGAGGGCGACGCCGGGCGGCATCCCCCAAGAGGGCTGGGAGGCGAGGTACCCCCAACCGTAATTTGAGAAGACGAGGGCGTTCATAGCAAGCGTCATTATAATGAGCGCGGTCACCGATACCCTCGTGAACCATTTCCACCCCCCCGCCCTGAATATCGCCAATGCCGTACAAAGGATGCCGCACAGGGCGACCCAGTAGGGAAAACCGGTACGCCCAAATACCATCATGCCGACCTGGTCTGCCGCAGAGGCGTTTATGGCGATCATCCACGCGGTCCAACCGACTAGGGTTACATAGTTCAACGCACTCATCAGGTATGACCCCCTTATTCCGAAGGTCGGCCTGACGGAGACCATGGAAGGAATGCCGAGGTCACTGCCTATGACGCCTGCGGCGGCGAAGATGACGCTGCCCAGGAAGGATCCGAGAACTACCAGGAGGATCCCTGGCACCCAGCCTATCGGTGCCAGGTAGCCACCGCTGTACCAGACATCAACGGCTATCGCCGAGCCGGCCCAAAGCAGGAAGACGTCGGCTACCGTAAGAACCCTGTCCTTCCTGTCCACGGGGTATATTGCCGACTCTGAGTATGTCCTCAGAAACCACACCGGGGATAAAGTCTTTCGGGATATGATATAAAGCTGCATATTAATGGGTTATAGAGCCATAATATTTGCTTAAGTAGAACGTTCAAATAATTCATCAATAAGGGATAAAATTGGCTGAAAAAACTCCAGTTAAAAGGGCGACGGCTGGTTTTGTAATTTCCTTAATCGCTGCCATTCTAATACTGATAAACGCATTATTACTTGGGACAGCACTGGCTTTGCTTGGGACTTTACTTGCTTTATTTGTGCCATTTTCAATAGCCACCGAAGCGATGGCAATGTGGGTAGCTGCAGGGGCAATTTTTGGGATTCTCGTTCTTATTGGAGCTATACTAATCTACAAGCCAGGAAGAGAGGTCACTGGCGGAATACTAGTGCTGATCTTCTCTATTCTTAGCATAATCATAGGGGGCGGCTTTATCTTAGGAACAATACTGGGAATAATTGGAGGAGCCCTAGGGATAGCTAAAAAATAATCTCCTTTTTTAAAAATAAAAGACCCGCTTAAGCCGCTGTCAAGTGTTTCAAATCATTCTTTAAAAAGCAAAATATATTTTCTTTAGAAAGTAAACAGCGCAAAAACACAGCACTCTTTGTCCTAAATCTTTGAAATATTCTAAAATCGCTTTCAAGTATTCTAAAATGACGACTAAAGTATAGTTTACTATAAATAAAATCATCTAATCTGAAGACATAATCGCTAGAAAAAAAATATGTGTTTAGTGTAGGTACAGTTTTCGTTTCGATATGGTGAAGCCGATTGTTGTGGCTGCTATAGCGATGACTATCCATGGAGCAAGCAAAGCCAACTTGTCCACTGGAACGACTTCACCGCCGACTGGTTGTATGCCGTATCTTAATGTGGCACGTTCAGTAAACTCAGATGTCCCGCTCACGAATGGGTTTATAGGATCATCCGGGGTATACACTCCTTCGAACCCTCCCCATATGTCGCAAGGGTACAACGTGCCGCTAGAATTGTACGTACCTACGCCATGACCTCCGAACCAGAAATGGTAAACCGGGTTAAACCAGATAGTGCCTCCCCATCTTGTGAATAAGAGGTTCATGCCGTTATGTGTAAACTTAATTATCTGTCCCGTTTGCGCTGAAGGGTCCCACATTAGTGTCATCTCTACCCATTTTTCGCCAACCATCATGCCGGTCCCCATCATACCTGTTGGCTCTAAGTATAGCTCCCAGAACTGTATGCCGCCTTCAGTTCGCAGAAGCGTTCCATACCAATCGGCGTAGAACATATTTGTCGGCGCCCAATTCATCCAATGCCAGCCTCCGCTTTCTTGCGCAGCGACAAGTCCGAATGAGGGCGCAAGCAGCATGAGAAAAACTAATGCAAGCGATATGGCTATATTATATCTGTATTTCATGGAACTCATTATATTTTTTTCACCATTTAAGTGTTATTATTATATAAAATTATTTTTTTAAATGATTAAAACAGGTTAGTTCCAGGAATTTCGATGCAGGCGTTTGCGCCAGTTTAATTTTTTTTAATAATCATAGTATCAGTATTCTAATTTTGGAGGCGTGTGACACCTATGCGGAAATTCGCAAACGCTTTTATATCATAAAAATCATTATTAAACATAAAAATGTACATGGAGATTTGAAAATGAAAAAGGCATTTTTAGCAATATTTTTAATATCTGCTTTGGCACTGACGGCATTCGCAGCTCCAGTAAGTGCAAAGATACCCACAAGCACTCAATACAATAGAGTTGCTTTGGTACCCAACGGCATTTCAACGCATGGTGGGGGTCTACCTACATCTGACTCGGCATTTACTAACTTTACATTTACCGATCTACCCTGGGCGAATGTGACCGCAGGAAATCTCACGAATTTCGATATAGTCGTGCTTCTCATCGACAGCGACAAACCAGCAGTTCCCCCACTTACCCCTTCTCAAGCATCGGATCTAAATGCTTGGGTTAATAACGGCGGTAAACTTATCATCTATGACAGTGAAGAAACGACATCAGACTATTCGTGGCTTATCTACCCCTTCAATACATCCGCCCCCGGTGCACAGGGAGCTCATAGTGGAGTTATAACATCTATTGAGCCCAATACCCTTGGTGACAACACTACGACAGGGTTCTACTACATCAACACAACAGTTGACTATATTGTTAACGATTGGCAAGATGCTATTGGTGACTGCAACGTTTTCACAACATTTGATGCCCACTGGTGTGGTGACATACAAGCGACTAATGCGCTTCAGGCAAACGGATGGGTACACGCCTATGCTCGAGATATCAACGGATTAATAATCTATAATGGGTTTGATATCGATTACTTAGGTACCAGCACGATTCCATCCAACAGCAGCATGGGAAACTTGGCTAAAATATTCCTATTGGAACTTGCACAGCCATGGGCTGATGATTACAACCTACCATGCGGGGCTCCCGTAGTTGGGAATCCTGCGATTGCAATAACGAAAGTCGCAAATGTCACACAGGCCTATGAAAACGAGTTGATCCAATACACCTTCAATATCAGCAACATCGGCAACACTCCTCTGTTCAATGTGAATGCAACCGATAACATATTGGGCGATCTGACGGGCTACATCTCGAACAGGACGATCGGTGTCGGCGAGTACCGTGCATTCAATGTTATGTTCTCCGTTCCGATCTCGAGTGAATGGATAAATAACACCGTGACGGCAAAGGGTTATAGCCCAACAGGTTTGGGTACAAATGGCACAGCCAATGCGTCTGTTGAGGTGATCCACCCCGATATATTGATCACCAAGATCGCCAGCTATGACAACGTGGCTGTGCACAGCACAATCTACTACACCCTCAATGTAACAAATACTGGTGACACACCGCTCTACAACGTCGAAGTGATCGACAACGTCCTCGGCAACCTAACCGGCCAACTTCCGGATAGGACTCTATCGGTGGGCGAGAGCAACGTATTCGTGGTCCCCCTTACCCTTGATACCCTAGGCTGGCACAACAACACCGTCACGGCGGTGGGCTATGACGGGAAGGGCATGCCGTGGACCAGCGAGGCCTCCGAGTCAGTGATCGTAATCCAGCCGGTAGGGGGAACGATATTACCTGTACCTTCCATAGGCGCTAATCTCATAGCTATCCTGCTATCGATCACGATCGTTGCATTGGTACTGTATAAGGGAGTCTTCTTCCCGAAGGGTCGCAGGTAGCTCCCGTTCCCTATTTTTTTTCTTTTTTTAAATTTCTCACTTTTTCTTCATTGTTAATTGTGTTAGATGAACTTCTCTGGATCCCGTCCATAATTCCAAGCAGTTTTTCCCTCCAGGGTCTGCAAGGCCAGAGGCAAACATCCGAACACGTACGCGCAAAACCCGAAAATTTTTTCTATCTATTTTTTAATGTCCGAACTGCTTATCCTTATAAAGCGTCTCCACAGAATTATCTGTTGGTGAATTTCTTTTGCCAAAGGTGAATACCAAGAAGGTTACATGGGAGGAGGTCGAGAAGTGGAGCATAGCGGTAAGCGACAGAATCCGTAATTCGGGATGGCAGCCAGATATAATTGTTGCCATCTCCAGAGGCGGGTACGTCCCGGCGCGCCTCATATGCGATCGTCTTGTCGTGGGCGAGCTCGTCTCCCTGCAGGTAACCCACTGGCCTTCTGCGGCACAGATGGCAAAGGAGGCCGGGGTGAAGTATCCGTTGGAATGCGACATGACCCATAGGAAGGCCCTTGTCGTAGACGACATCGCCGATACTGGCGAGTCCATAATAATCGCAAAGGACCACCTATGGACGAGCTGCAGGCCCGACGAGGTCAGGGTGGCCACGTTGCAGTGGTTATCAGGCAGCAGCAAGATCCAGCCGGACTTCTACGCAGAGGAGGTGAAGGGATGGGTCTGGTACCAGTACCCGTGGACTAGGCTGGAGGATGTCATCGGCTTCGTGAGGAGGATAGTCACAGAGGAGAAGGAGAGGAAAGTATGGGCTCTGGACGAAATCGCCGACAGATTCCCGGATTGGTACGGTGTCACCTTCGATAGGTGGTACTACGAGAGGGCGATAGAGTACCTGCTCAGAAAGGGTGTGCTGATCAAGGAAAAGGATAGCTACCGGATGGGAACCAAGTAATTTTCATAACATTAATGGAGCCGGTACTTCGAGGCTTTCGTTGAAATACCGAGAATCAAGGTAGGGGAGAGGCAGACCATCGAGACTCTAATCAACGAGGAGGCGTTATTATTCGCAAAATATCTGAGAAATGAAACAACTACATGGAAACCGAGAATAGCTAAACTAGTCGATAACCTTCTACATGCCACAATGAATAAGCATTAAACTGACTTGAGAGATAACATAACTATGTGAGCGCTGATTGGAAATATGAAAAAGCTAAGGAGATGCGACACAATCCCACTAGAGCAGAGGCACGAATGTATGACCTTCTATATGACAGGGTAGTGCCAAGACATCCCGAACATAAGTTCTTCAGACAATCCGTGAAATGGGGCTACATCATTGACTTTTACTGCCCAACATTGCAACTTGGCATAGAAGTTGACGGAATACTGCACCAAGATCAACTTGACTATGATAGAGAAAGAGATTCACGTTTAGCAGATAACGGCATTCAAGTGTATCGTTTCCAGAACGAAGAGGTTCTACATAATCCCGAAGGAGTAGTATTCGCACTCAACACTATAGTAGACCAACGTGTACAAAACCCGCCAAGTTCTGGTGGTTGTTTTGGTTGTTTCATAGCCACTGCCGCATACGGAACCTCAACTGCCAAGGAACTTTTTGTCTTGCGGAACTTTAGAGATACCACGCTAATGCCAAATCCTGTTGGAAGGGGATTAACTCACTTGTACTATTCAATTAGCCCTCCAATTGCGAATGTTATTGCTCATAGTGAGGAAATGCGGGTATTCGTCAGAGAATTCCTGAACCCAATTATTAACTTTCTAAAAAGAAAAGGGTACTAAACGTGTGTGTGTTTTTTGTGTGTAGAGAGAGTGAGTAGGTCGAAGTAAGTTAGTTATAGTTTGGGTTTGGGTTTGGGATTAAATTTTAACCCCTCTGTCCGGAGCGAGGCAAGGCCATAGGCACAACCCTTCCCTTTTTCTTAACCACCACCTCATTATTGGTGATTTGTTGGCTATTTTTTTCACATTTCAAGCAATGGATGTTATAAATTTGATTAGCAACTCCGCAAACTCCGCAGTATTTCATCTGATCTTACGTTTATCTTTCCAACCAAAAACCTTATTTCTTATTGGAATTCTAACATAGGAATATGGAAAAAAATCCAGCTAGGGAAAAAGAGATTTATGCACTATGGATAAAGGGCTACAAAATAGCCCAAATTCATGAGCAAACAGGAATACCTACAAGTTCGGTTGGTTATTACACAAAGAAATTCAAGGAAAGGCAAAAACAGAGGGGACATACTGGTCCTAGCCTAGAAGAGGTTCTGGGACCAGCAATACCTGGCATCCAAACAGATACTCAACTAGATAGAGTTTTGAGAGCAATACCTGGCGCTCAACCACGCACTATGATCTATGACTCTATGGAACCTAGAATAAGGAAAACTAATACAGAAACAGAAAAATCCCCAACTACTCGCAGGCAGGAACTGTCCAAAATCAGCAATTTTAGTCTATTGCTTATGGATTACTCATATGAGAAAATGCGAAAGAAATTTACTCAATTAATGGAACTAGGACAATACACGCAAGCTAAAGACTTCTGCAATGCTGTTTTGTCTTATTTAGAATTATCTCAGAGGTTTGCGAATATATATAATGATAGGGAAAAAATTACATACTTAGATTACAGTGTACTCACTTCTATCTATAAACCGATTAATAACCTGAAAAAAGATATGGTGAGTTGATAGGTAATGGGTAGCCAAGCCATCTCAGGTTGTTGGGGAGTGGAGCACCCGGCGAAGGGGGTCAATTAGCTAACGCTGGCTTGTTTCCAAATGGTTTTATAATCCATATTGTATAGACCTCAAATGGTGTTGGTATGGCTAAGGCCTGTAGCGCAGAGATCGGGATCATCGGCGGAAGCGGTTTTTACGACCCCGCCATGTTCGAATCAGTTTCAGAGGTGAAGGTACACACCCCCTATGGCGCACCCTCGGACATACTATCCGTGGGGGAATTGAAGGGCGTCAAGGTGGCTTTCCTGCCCAGACACGGTAGGAAGCACTCCATCCCGCCGCACCTGATAAACTACAGGGCGAATATCTGGGCGATGAGGGATCTTGGGGTCAAAAGGATACTCGCCCCCTCAGCCGTCGGGAGCCTAAAGGAGGAGATGAAGCCAGGGGACCTCGTCATACCGGACCAGTTCATCGACTTCACCAAGGGCAGGCAGTACACCTTCTACGACGGCGCGGTTGTGGGCCACTTCTCGCTAGCCGACCCCTTCTGCCCGGAGCTCAGCTGGCTGTGCGTCGAGACCGCAAAGGGTCTTAAGATCCCATACCACTCCTCTGCCGTGTATGTCTGCGTTGAAGGTCCGAGGTTCTCGACCAGGGCAGAGTCCAAGCTCTTCAGGAGCTGGGGCGCTGACATCATAGGCATGACCCTCGTCCCGGAGGTATCCCTGGCGCGTGAGGTGGGCATTTGCTACGCTACCCTGGCCACGGTTACCGACTATGACGTATGGGCGAAAAAGCCGGTGACTGGCGAGGAGGTGGCCGCGACCATGAAGCTGAACGTGGATAAGGTCAAGTCGCTCCTGATGGAATTGATACCGAAGCTGCTCAAGGAAATGGACTGCCAGTGCTCAAAGTCTGCCGAGCACGCTCTGGTCTAAATTTTTAAAAGTTTGTGATAAACGTGTCTCTCATGGACAGGCTCAGGAGGGCTGGTCCGAGAAAATACTTCATTGCGCCGATAATCGTCCTTTCCTTAACCATCATAGCCATCCTATACATCACCTTGGCTCTCCAGGTTGAGATACAGCCGACCAGGTTCCAGCTCCTCATGATAGATGGCGGCCCCGATGTAGCGTCCTACACAGTTCTTTTCGCACTCCAAGACGCGAACCAAACAAACGGACCTTCAAACGGCTATATCATGCTAACAATCAGCGATGCAAATGGTACCATACTCTATTATAATGAGTTTAGGGTGAGATCGGGCGAGTTCAGGACATACGATGACCCAATACACGGTGGCAGGGTCATCGGGTACTCGTGGCAGGTACCCGTCGCCAACGTCAGCCGCGGGATGCCTGACCCGCAGGGATATGGAGAGGCGGATTTGACTTTTCTCTCATTCGGTGGACGGTCGGTAACAGAAACGCTAAAAGTCAAAATCCCTTCAATGCCGTTGCTATAAAAGTCCTGCCTTCTAATCCAGCTCAGAGACCCAACTCGTCTGCCACTTTCTTCATACCTTCCAGCGCAGCCTTTAAAAACTCTTCAAGGCTTAAACCGAACTCTGAACAGATTGCCATCCTTTCCCTGCTCGCCCCCCTTGCGAACTCCTTGCTCTTGAACTTCTTCATCAGTGAATCTGGCTTTACCTCAGCAAGCCTCTTTGAGGGCATCACAAGCGCTGCCGCCACTATGAGCCCAGAAACAGCATCGCTCGCCACTAGCGCCTTCTTCATCTTGGTGTCCAGTGCCACACCTGTATTCTCCCAGTTGTGGGCCATAATCGCATCCATGACCTCGTCCTCCACGACGCCCTTCAGAAGATCCTTGGCGATCTTGGTATGATCCGTCAACCCAGTACACTTCTCGAAGTCAATGTCATGTAGAATCCCGACCATCTCCCATTTTGCCGGGTCTTCCCCAAGCCCTACTGCCAGTTCCCTCATCACCGCCCCAACGGTGATCATGTGCTTTATGTTGTTTTCCTTTGCCACATGCTTTCTTACCAGCGCCAGAGACTCGTCCCTTGTGAGCATAGAACCTCCCTGTATCAAGGCTTCTCTGCAGAATATTAACTTTAAGATAAGTTACAATTTGAATTTTCTATATAAGTTTCGGATGATTTTTAATGATGGACTAATATTAAGAGAAGCTGATGAAGAAAGTTAAGCTTATTTCTTCCTTGGGTGAGACAAAGCTTGAGATGATGAAGCGGGAGAGAAAATGATTATTTTAGCTTTTTTTCTGTTTGCTGGCATTTGTTTGTATGTACTTTTTTCATTGTTTTGGCCTTTGCTGACAGGTGGGGCAGCCTACACCCCCACGCCTAGCCTTAAGATTAGTTTGGCCATGGAAATGGCTAAAGTCGGACCGCAAGACGCTTTTTACGATTTGGGATGCGGTACCGGCACAGTTTTAGCTCAAGCTATGAAACGTGGCGCAAATGTTGTAGGCGTTGAGGTGGAGCCCTTGAGGTGGCTCATATGTAAGCTGAGGGTTAGAACCGCAAGAGTAATCCTTGGGAATATGTTCAAAGTGCCGCTCGATGACGCAACCGTTGTTTTCCTATTTCAATACCCCTACGTAAACAAGAGAATCAAGGAAAAACTCGGGAGGGAGCTTAAACCGGGCGCAAGGGTCGTATCCTACGCCTGGGAAATAGATGGTTGGAAGCCAACAAAAATGATTCAGGACTTATACCTCTACACCGTTGGCAGAACTGAAAATGCTTAATTATTTTTTAATAGGTTTGTAATTACCAATTATCTGCTATCTGGAATTGGTTTTTTTAACCTATAATCCGTCCGACCTACATATATATTGAGGCTAACGAGGGATACCTTATGGATGCTTTTATGAAGGCTGCTATTGAGGAGGCAAGACAGGGGCTGCGAGAGGGCGGTATCCCCATCGGTTCTGTGCTGGTCAAGGGCAGCAAGATTGTTGGGAAGGGGCATAATAGGCGCGTGCAGGAGAACGACCCCGTAATGCACGCCGAGATCGACTGCCTGCGTAACGCTGGAAGGATCGGTAGCTACATTGGAACTATTCTGTACTCGACGTTGATGCCATGCTACCTCTGCGCCGGCGCTACCGTGCAGTTCGGGATAAGGAAGGTAATCGTCGGGGAGTCCGTGAACTTTTCCGGAGCGAGGGAGTTCATGGAGTCACACGGGATCGAGGTCGTTGATCTGGACCTCGAGGGATGTAAAAAGATGATGCGAGACTTCATAAAGAGCAAACCGGGGCTGTGGAACGAGGACATCGGAAGATTATGATCACAGTTCTGCTTCAACTAGAGTATTAAAAACCATTAACCCCTAGTATGTGTTTAATGATAAGATTTGGGGGGCTATTATGAGCATGTCCCTGTGTCTTTCCTTATTAAATCATTCTTGAAGCCCAAGCATCTTCTAACCTTCACAGTAAGGCCTTCAGCCTAGCCTTCCCGTAGATCGCCTAAGTTCTCTAATGAATGATCAGTGTAATGTCTCGCAAGGACCGATCGCGGGATCCTACCCTGGAAGGCGTCTATGAACCTGTCCGGAACGCCCATCCGATCCACTTTTTTCGATCGAAGAGCCTTAACCAAGCATCTCTCTGAGGGTACTAGGCTGGTGGTGGAGGTTGTGGTGGTGCCGGGATTTGTGGAGGTTGAATCGACGACCTCTCCCTTGCTAACATGGAATAATAGTAAGCCACTAATGCAATTGGGTATATCATGATTGCTAACGAATTAATTATGCTGCTTACTATCCAGCCAGCCCCTCCGAACTGACCTGAGATAATGCTTCCGATTACAGTAGTGATCACAGTTATCAGACCTATAACGAGCATAAAGGCAAAAGTCTTCAGCCAGCGACCACTCACGAGTCTTATGCTTCTAGATAAACCCCCTATAGCGCCAGTGCCTTCGATGAGGATAGAGGGCGCAATAAGATAAAATATTATTGCTATTATGATTCCAGGTATTATGAATACAACTATCCCTATTCCAACTGCAATCCCTGCAATTAATAAGGCAACTAATAGGGGGAGAATTTTGCCAAGAGTGAAGGTAAAGGCTTTACCAAAGCTCGCGGTGCCTGTCTCCACAGAATCTGAAGCGATCTTCACGCAGGTACCTGACGCTATGGCTCCTAGGATCCATGAGATTATGCTTATAATGATTATGGTTTCTATGAGTGGCACTATTAATGATAAAAACCAGTTTATTAACTCCGATGGTGTTGCTGTTGGTAGCGGCGTGGGCAATAAATTTTGTGTTAATATACCATACAAGTAGGAGAAGGTTCCAAGCATGATAAGCTGGCTTATTAGGATTGGGATGTAAAGTATGACAAAGTGCCTTCTGTAAAGGGCAAAGACCAAGTTAAGAATTTCCCCAATGGAAAGTTCGCGGTTGGGTTTCTTGGAATACAATTAGAATTTGCTCCACTTCCAATATCTTTTCATCCACATATTAATATTATATACACGGGAGCTAGCTCACGGCCAGCCCACAAAAAAATTCAAAAAAGAACAAAAATCGGGTTGTGAAGGTCACGACAAGCAAGGCGATGATCCCACAGGCTGCGTCAGCGACCGGTAGACCTTCCTTGGCATTACTTAGCCACCTTCTTCCTGAATCCGAAGTACCAAGCGCAAACGGCATTGATCGCTATAGGGATGATCATCTCGCCCACCCCATACTCAGGATTCTGGGCATACCATGGATCTATTTGAATTAACCAAATCAATTCTACCGCCAGAAAAACAGTGAGTGAGAACAACTCAGCCATCCAAAAACCATTGGCATCCAATCTGCTGCGCAAAATTGTGAAGATTACGAGTATCAATGCGAGACTATAGAATATGTTCAACCCGAGCATAAGATTAATTACATACAAAAGAATCGGCGGAAGTGCAAAACCTAAAAGGGCACTCTTCCAATCCAACTACACGACACACACGGTTTTTTCTCTGACAGAACTTAGCTTAAGACTTTTGCATCATTTTTTATTTTTTTTGTTCTCTACTGGCTTGCTTGGGCTCCAATCTATTGAAGGCGCGAAGCTTTTAAGGACCTGCAGGGCTCTCATAATTCTGCTGGATTAGAGGAGGCTCTGTTGGATGAAAGTCTTGATCGTGTACGACTCGGTTTCTCCGAGCAAGATGACCAAGTCGGTCGCTCAGACAATAGGGGAAACCTTGAAGGAAAGGGGAATCGAGGCCGATACCCGCCATTATGAAGAGGTCGAGAAGTCGGCCGTCCTGAACTTTGACTGCGTGATCGCGGGGGCTCCGACGATGGCTTTCCAGATGTCAAAGGGGATGGCGCAGTTCCTAGACGACCTTAAGGGCATGGATTTCAAGGGGAAGCGGGCAGCCGGCTTCGACACGCAGATGCAAACGAGGATAAGTGGTAATGCTGCCAAGGGCATAGAGAAGAAGCTCGAGGATTTGGGCTTTGCAATCTTCAAGCCGCACCTCGTGGTCTACGTAGAGCGCAAGACCAAGGACACGTGGCAGTTCAAGGACGGCGAGGTGGAGAAGATAAAGAATTGGGCTCAAGAAGCCACCAGCGCGCTTACTGGATAGCACGGGCGCAAACTGTTCCATCCATACCATTCCGCATGCAAACTGGATTTTCTCAGACATCTATTTTGTAAAAAAAGGAGGATTGCGGGTATGAGCCTTTTCATTGCTCTAACTTGAGTCCAACCGATGACCTCTTCCGTCACTTTCGACTCGATCGCGCTAATCTTCCTATAATCATTATAAGAGCGAGGGCAATTATGCCGCAGGAAAAGACATTGATTATCAGGCCTGACCAGATCACACTAAAATGAGTTTCAGGGATGCAGAAAGCACTGACGCAGAAGGCGTTGCTGACTAATGACGTCGTTACGCTCAGCCACGGTGCAGGAAAGCCATATTCAACTACCCTTATCTCTGAGATTGAAGGCTTTACAACACCGTAGAAGGAAGTGGCGATGAAAAGTGCACAGAAGATGGCTACAAACAAGAAAAAACTACGTCTCGACATCACATTACCGCTATAGAATCTTCACGTCTCATTTAATATCGGTTTTGTTTCGCAGGGCTCAAGCATGCAATGCTTATTGCAGACACGCAGGCATGAGTAGCGTGGCTCAACCCGAAAATAAGTGATCTGACTTCAATCATTTCTTAGTTGAAATGTAAAGACTTAGTCTAGGGTATGTGACTATCAAAATTGCAATACCGGCTACCAACAAGCACAGCGCCACCAACCCCAAGATGAAAAGAGGGGGCGAGCCAAATGCCAATGCCATGGGGCTGGTCCAGATTTCTTCCAGCTTGAATTGCACGAGGCTCTCGTTGTATCCCAAGTTGCTGAAGGCGAATGAGTATAGATCGTCAGCAGGATCTACTACGAAACTATATCGATCCTCTACATAAACATCTACAAGATTCTGTGTATTATAGCCGTGTGCAGTTAGATTAACGCCTCCCCCTTCGGTGAGGACCTCGCCTCTTAGAACTGATTTGCCAAGCACCCTTGTATGGTAGCTAGTTCCAGCATTGGGTGGACCATACTCGGTGTTAGGCGCAACAACAAATGAGGTGTCAATCACCTTTTCGATGTTTGTTACAGGGATCGCACATACGATTGATAGAGCAAGGCCTAACGTCGCTAATAATAACCCCACAGAAGTACCTTTTCTGGGCATGCTCATCACCGCCTGTTCGGATCGAGGGCTCTAAGTATCTCTTCATGAAAGCCTAAATAAAGTAAAAGGGTTTGCATTGGTTCAGCCCTTTCAAAGCAGCCATTTAAGAACTTTAGCAAGAATGTTACTTTACCAATAACTGTTCCCAAAATTTCTCACGCTTGTTAATAAACAGGGCTACAAAGAGAATTATCAAAAGAGCATGTATTATCAAAGACGCACTTACCATGCCTCCTAGGGCCAAATATATGGGGCTCGGCGTCTCACCCGGCATCAGGAAAGGCCAGAAAATAGGGTTGAAAGGGTGATTCGTGATGTCTAACAGAACGTGTGAAAGATTGCCCAGAAGACAGGATAAAACAAGGCCAAAAGAAAGCCTGCACCTTTCTTTGACCATAAGCTTGTCGACTGGAAAGATGGCACTGATTAATAATGGATAAAATAGGACCGTGAAGATCAAAGAAAGTAACGTTCCAACGGTTGCAGCTCCAAGCAAACTGTGAAGCACCAACCTGTCCGGGATCTGGGTCCCAAACAACAAGATTATGACGGGTACCTCAAGATCCGGAAGCAGCGAGCCAACAATTAACCCTGGAAGGCTAAGCCTTCTATCAAGCCTATAGATGACATAAGCCAGGGGATAATGGAAGGGAGTTAAGGGCAAACTTGACCACGCTTCTCTATTGTTGACGCTCAAATTTATTTATTAAACCATATTCTGTAACATTTGTAGCTCGTAAAAAGCCTACTATACGACTATATGACTATCCCCTTAGCCTAACTTAATCTTAGATGGCTTAAGTTCTCAATGTATTATTCTGTGTAATGCCTTGCCAGAACGGACCGGGGGACCCTACCCTAAAAGGCGTATAAAAATCTGTCCGGTATTCTTGCTTGGTCCATTTTTTCCCGAAACCTTACCTTGTTTATCCGAGGGCGATTAAAATTATATAAAGTATTACAACGATGATAAGGAACGTTATAATTCTTGACACAAGTCTTGGCATATGCACCACTAATACCTATTTTAAAACTCCCAATTAAGCGCACTGGTCAACTTAGAACCTTTTATCCGGCCTTTTTTCACCAACCACGAAATAATGGTCATAAAGAAGGTCCAGGAATAAGCTACCGCCTGATCACCAAACGTTTTTTTTCAAAGGCTGAGGTAGAACTTATAAAATTGACCGCCCACCTCAGTTGATGGTAGTGGTATTTACAAAAAAATTGATTCTTAGCTTCAGTTGGAATTGAACTTCTTCAGCACGACCCTCGTATTCGTCGCTGTCACTCCCTTTATCACCCGTATGTTTTCAAGGACCTCATTCATCTGTGTTATCGAGTCCACGTTTATCAGCACCTCTATGTCGAAGTCGCCGCTTATCTCCAGCACCCTCTCGACGCCCCTTATCCAAAGGATCCTCCTCGCCACCGACGTGGTGTATACGTTCGACTCGCACTTCACCATGACAAGGGCCTCGATCTTCTTTGGCACCTGCACCTCCAGCTTCTTGCCCGTCGCCTTCTCGGCGAGCTCCAGCATGTCTATATCCCTGTAGCTCCTTGTCTCTGGTCTTTCCTTTATTGCTGAGAGGACGTGCATAAGCTCCTCGTCGTTCAGCGCAACACCGAGCCTCTTCAGCCTGTCCTCCACGGCAACCTTTCCAGAATACTTGCTTATCACGATCTCCCTCTGCCTGCCCACGATCGCGGGCGGGAAGGCCTCGTAGGTCTGGGGGTCGAATATCACCGCGGCTGCGTGCACCCCTCCCTTGTGAGAGAAGGCGTTCTCCCCGACTATGGGCTGATTCGGCGATACGAGTATCCCGCTGTACTTCTCAACGAGAAGGGATAGCTCAGGGAGCTTGCCCAGGTCCACCGTGTCCGTATCATGGAGCACCTTCATGGCAACCGCAAATGGCTCGAGGGGCGTTATCCCTGCCCTCTCGCCGAGCCCGTTTACGGTTGTGTGAACCGCAGTTGCCCCTCCCTCGACGGCCGCAAGCGCGTTGGAAACGGACATGCCGAGGTCGTTGTGGCAGTGCGCGTCCAGCTCTGCCTTGAGGTCCTTCGAGAGCCTGGAGAAGAGCGCCTTCATATTCGCGGGGGCCATGCATCCGACGGTGTCCGGCACGCTTATCCTGCTAGCACCGGCCTCTATCGCAGCCCTGCAGATCCTCACCACGAAGTTGTAGTCTGCCCTGGTCCCGTCCTCAGCCGTGAACCTAACCTTCATGCCATGGTCCCTGGCGTACTGGACGCTGCTGACCGCCGCCTCGATCGCCTTCTCCTCCGTCATCCTCATGGACTTGAGCTTTGTCTCCGTCACCCCGATGAAGATGGCAACCCTCTGCACGTCGCACTTCACCGCTGTATCGACGTCAGATATGATCGCCCTGCTGTGGGCAAGGATCTCCGCTGAGAGCCTCTCGGATGCAACCCTCCTAACCGCCTCTGCCACGTCCCGCGAGACCGCCGGATGCCCGGCCTCTATCATGTTGACTCTCGCATCGTCAAGACGCCTGGCTATCTCCAGCTTTTCGTCCACGCTGAAGGACACTCCGGGGGTCTGCTCCCCCTCTCTCAGGGTAGTGTCCAATATCAGAGTGTTGGCCATTGTATGACACCGGCATTAATTGAATTCGAACCTTATATAAACTTTTTCGTTATGCTAATTGCTACATTCTTATTTTTTTCATGGCATACATTCGTTATTGATACTGAAAATGACGTTTATCGTTCTAACCATCAGAAAGACTGGTGTGGAAAAAAGACTCCGAATCGGATATAAATGATCGAGGGCAATTCATAAGAGAGGTCAGAAAATTTGCCGTCGGCCGCCCCAATAGTAGGCAAGATTGAAGGTGTCACCAGCACAGAATCATTTTCAGCTGTCATTCAGATGGAGGACGTCGGAAAGAATGACTATGTGGAGGTAAGGCATGAGGGTAAAAGCTACCTTCTTATGATAAAGGAGGTAAAGAGGACCGCCGACAAATCCCTCGGCCTCTGCACCGTTGTTAGAGTTCCGCCGAAGACGCCATTTGCCCCTGGATCCGAGGTCTACCTGGCATCCGAGGAGTCCGTCAGGAAGGGGCTCGGCCTAGAGACGATCGAGTCCGAGGGCATATATATCGGCAAGCTGAAGGCAAAGGAGTTCAAGATATGGCTCCCTGTTAAGAAGCTGACGCGAGTTTTTATAGTCGGCAAGCCGGGGGCCGGAAAGTCTTACACCATGGGTGTGGTGGCCGAGGAGCTGATAAAGAAGGGCATACCCCTCGTTATTATAGACGCCCACGGCGAGTACTCAAGCCTGAAGGTTCCTGCAGACTTCCCTTCAAAGGAGTTCCATGTGGAGCCGAGGTCCTACTCCGAGCAGATCATAGAGTTTGGGGATATGGTCTTTAACCCGGGCGCTGACATCGATATCTCTGCCTTGGAGAACACGAAGCCTGAGGACATCATCTGCCAGATGCAGTGCACCATAGTGAACCTAAGGGGGCTGAGCTCAAATGATCAGTATTCCATGGTTTCAAAGCTCCTAAACAGGCTCTTGGATGCCGCCATGGTCATGCAGATCCCGCCGTTCTACATGGCGCTGGATGAGGCGCACCTCTTCGCCGGCAGGAGCAGGCGTAGCGAACCCTTCGTTAAGGAGGCCCTTGAGATCGTCAGGAGGTTTGCCCAGGAGGGCAGGAAGTTCGGCGCCAACCTAATCGTGCTCACGCAGAGGCCCCAGCTGCTTGACATGACGGTCAGGAGCCTCTCCGCCACCTGGATAATCCACCAGCTTACGGATCCAAACGACGTGAGGATAGCTGTGGAGAGCGGCGGCTTGGGCAAGGAGTGGGAGTACGACATCAACTGGCTTGAGTCCGGGGACGCCATAATAACAGGCGATGTGGTTGAAAGGATCCCGCTGCATGTGAGGGTGAGGAGCAGGGAGACGAGGCACGGCGCGCCAGGCTTCAACCCGCTGGACTTTGTATCGCCGGAGGAAAGGGAGAAGATGAGGAAGAGGATGGCGGCGCTGAAGGAAAAGCTGATGAAGATGAGGGCCGCGCCGGGTACCCCTCCACAGCTCCCGCCTGCCCTGCCATCGCTTTACATGCCAGTAAAGGTCAACGAGCAGAACCTGCTTGCCATCCTGAAGGAGAACAAGTCCCTCGACTCCGTTGAGGTCCTAAAGTCCGACCTCAGGTACATGCCCGCTCTCTTCTCCGAGGTCTCGGTAATATCCGTGAGGAGGAACCCTGCGGTAGAGTTCAAGGAGAGAATGCGGCGGCTCGTCCCCGCGGACTCCTCCGTCTCCATTATCGACTGGCGGCACGAGTCCGCATACAACCTCGTCGCAAAGGAGGTGCTGGACTCTCCGCCAGCCCTGAGCCCCTCCAGGGAGGGTAGGCACGAGCAGCCCTCCTCGGTGGTCCTTGAGGCATCCAGTGTCGAGGGCCTGAAGGGCCCGCTGAAGACCTTCACCGCCTCCAAGCTGACACAGACGATCTACTACCACAAGGAGCTGGGCGAGTACTCAAGGCCCGGGGAGTCCATGGATGGGTTCAATTCGCGGTTGAAGGCAAGGCTGGAGGACATGAAGAGGGCAAAGGTCTCGGAGATCCAGTCCTCGTATGCTGCAAAACTGCAGGAGGCAAGGTCATCGGCGAACGCTGCCAAGGAGGAGTACGGGAGCATAGAGAAGCTTGTTGCCGGAATAAAGATCGAGCTAAAGTCCCTTGAGAGGGAGAGGGTCAAGGCCGAGAGGCAGGGGAGGTCAACTCTGAAGGTCTCCGCCCAGATCCAGACGAGGGAGGCCAGGCTGGTCAGGCTCGAGAAGAAGATATCCGAGCTGAGCGAGAAGATCAGCGGTTACAGGAGGAACGAGGAGAGGCTCGAGAAGTCAATGAGGGCCGACATCTTGAGGGCAGGGGGCGAGATGGACGCCGTCCTTGGGTCGCCGCTCCAGAACATAGTCTTCCAGCCCAAGGTCGATGAGGTTGACGTTGAGGCGCTCCAACTGGTCTGGGTACCTGTAATCGAGGCCATCTATAGAGCCTCCTTTGAGGGGATGACTACAGACTTTAAGTTCGAGTGGAACGCGGTAAACGGCCGAGGTGTATTCGGCACGTGCTCTGAGTGCGGAATCACCATAGAATCGCTCGAGGGAGGGCTGTTCTGCTGCAAGTGCGGCGAGATATACTGTCCCGATCACCTACAGGCATGCTCGGAGTGCGGGAGAAGCGCCTGCTCGAAACATGTCTGGACCTGCCCAGAGTGTGGAAAAATCTTCTGTACAGACGAGAAGCCTATGGCATGTGCTGCATGCGGCAAGAGGATGTGCACGGAGTGCGCCTTTAGGTGCGCCAACTGCGCCGACAAGGTTTACTGCAAGGACCACGTGAGGGAGTGCGCGGTCTGCAAGAACTTCTACTGCCCCGAGCACTACAAAGAGCACATCGGCTACTGCTCAAAGTGTGGAAGGGAGCTCTGCGTGGTGGAGCAGGCGAGGTGCAAGGTCTGCGGGAAGATGTTCGGCGAGGAGTGCGTCGTGAAGTGCTCGAAGTGCGGCGAGGAGGTATGCAAGGACGATATATGGTACTGCACCAACTGCGGGAAGGCCTTCTGCGCAGAGGAGACACAGCTGAAGTGCAAGATCTGCGGGAGGCCCATATGCGAGTCCTGTGTTGTCAGCTGCTCGGTCTGCGGCGCCCCCATCTGCAAGACGCACATCAAGGCCTGCCCGAGCTGCGGCAATAAGGTCTGTCAGGACTGCCTAATTGAGACAAAGAGGCTCGGGGTATTCAAGAAGCTCGTGTGCAAGACCTGCGCCGAAAAATGATGCCCCCAAGAAAAGATTATTAAGATGGCAATCCGGATGGGGTGCCATGAACTCCCTCGTCGCGTACTTTTCAGGGGGAGGCAACACGCGCAAGGTTGCCGAGGCCATCGCCAAGGAGCTCGGGTGCAATGCCGTAGACATCAAGAAGGAACGACCGAGCATGTCCAACGTAGACCTATTGATTGTTGGCAGCGGAACCTATGGCGGAAGGCCGGGGAAGGAGTTTGTATCCTTCCTTGAGGAGATACCGCCGGCAACCGGCAGACGTGCCGCCCTCTTCGCCACCTGCTCCAGCGGCATCGTCCTTTGGTTTAAATCAATGAAGGGCGCACTGGAGTCTAAGGGCTATCAGGCATGCGGGAGCTTCAGCTGTTTTGGACAACTATCCCTCTTAAGGCGCGGACACCCCACAGCCGAGGAGCTCTCCAAGGCTGCTGAATTTGCCGCACAACTAAGGTCGGGTGCGGGTTTCTAAGCCACCGTCCACGTTAGGACCTTACCATTATAAGGAGCATCTTGAACCTCTTTGCTGCCTTCACGGCATGCGGCTTTTTGGCAGGTATTATGGTCATCTCACCCTCCTTCAGGTGAAGTCCCTTGCCCGAGATAACGATATCAGCCTCACCATCGACGATATAGACCAGCGCGTCAAACGGTGCGGTGTGTTCACTCAGCCCCTGTCCCTCATCAAAGGCGAATAAAGTTACCGTGCCCGTTTCCCTGTCTATCAGGGTCCTGCTCACGATGGAATTCTCTTGATAACTTACCAAACCTGCCAGATTTACAACCTTGGCTGAAATTCTTTCAGGGGCGATCTGTTCCTTGTCGTGTACCATAATGTCAAGCCCCTCTGCTCGAGATGCAATATCACTTTGTCTAGACAGGATATAAATATTAGAATTGCTTATAGTCCAGTTCCCGCAATTTATTGTAAAGGCGGGAGAATTTTTGTCAGAAAAAATCAGTGCACATGAATCTGTTAGGGAGATGTACGAGAGGCTCAAGAAAGATGGCATGACAAACGTATGGGATAGGTGGGCCGCCCAGGAGCTGGTGAGGTGCAAGTCCTTCTGCGCCAAGGGCCTCAGCTGCCAGTTCTGCAGCAACGGTCCCTGCAGGATTATCCCCGGCAAGCTGGATAGGGGAACCTGCGGAATGGACGGGGATGGCATGGCAATCCGTTACATGCTGCTCCGCAATGCCATGGGACTCTCCACATACACCTACCATGCTAGGGAGGTGGCCAAGACCCTCATCGCCACTGGCGAAGGAAAGACGCCCTTCACGATAACAGATCCAGTCAAGCTCAAGGCATTCGCCGAAAAGGCCGGTCTTGACACCAACAGGCCGGTCGGCGAGCTTGCCATAGCCCTTGGCCGTTTCATCCTTGACGAAATAAACAGGGACCCACGCACGCCGCTGAAGCTGATCGAGGCCATGACAACGCCTGGCAGGATTACCGCATGGAGGAAGCTCGGAATACTGCCTGGAGGACCAGCCAACGAGCAGATAGATGCGGTCTCCCACTGCCTGACCAACGTGGACGGCGACTACGTCTCGCTCTCGAAGACGGCGCTTAGGCTTGCCCTCTCCTGCATCTACGGGTCTCTGATCCCTCTGGAATACGGTCAGGACATCCTTTTTGGCACCCCAAAGCCCCACAGTATGAAGTTTGACCTGGGCATCCCCGACCCTGAGTACGTGAACGTTGTGGTCAACGGCCATGAGCCATTCGTTGGCATGGCTCTGATAATGCACTGCAGGAAACCCGAGATCCAGTCCGAGGCCAGAAAAGCAGGTGCCAAAGGTATCAGGGTCATTGGCTCGATAGAAACGGGGCAGGAGATCCTCCAACGCAATGGACTCGACGAGGTCTTTGCGGGGATGATGGGCAATTGGATCTCGATAGAGCCCCTAATCGCCACGGGCGCCGTCGACCTCTTCGCGATGGACATGAACTGCTCCCCACCGTCCCTGGAGGAGTACGCCCCCAAGTATCCCACAACCTTGGTATCGGTATCGCCACTGGTCAACATCCACGGCGTGGACAGGCATGTGGATTACCTGCCGGAGAAGGTTGGGGAGCAGGCAGCACAGCTTACCGAGATGGCCATAGAGAACTTCAAGAGGAGGCGCGGTAAGGAGACGCACGTACCAAAGATTGTGCAGCAGGCCATTGTCGGTTTCTCAATAGAATCCATAATCGATGCGCTTGGCGGGAGCCTTGACCCGCTTCTGGACGCCATAAAGTCTGGAAAAATCAAGGGAGTGGTCGGGCTGGTATCCTGCACCTCGCTGGGAAATGGTGCTCAGGATGCTTCCACCATCACCATAGCCAAGGAGCTGATAAAGAGGGACATGCTCGTCCTATCCATGGGGTGCGGCAACGCCGCTGTCCAGCTCGGAGGGCTCTGCACCGCCGAAGCAAGGGGACTAGCTGGTCCCGGTCTTAGATCTGTATGCGAGGCGCTGGACATCCCTCCAGTGCTCTCTTTCGGCACCTGCACCGACACCGGGCGCCTCTCAGTCCTGGTGTCTGAGGTAGCAAAGGCCTTGGGTGTTGATGTCCCAGACCTTCCGGTTGCCATAACTGCCCCCCAGTATATGGAACAGAAGGCCACAATAGACGCCATATTCGCCCTCGCTTTCGGTACCCTTACACACGTATCGCCGACACCACCCCTGATAGGTGGGGCACGCCTGATGAAGCTCCTCTCTGAGGACCTGGAAGGGATTACCGGGGGTAAGCTCCTGCTGGAGAACGATATGGTCAAGGCCGCTGACGCGATAGAACTGCATATACAGAATAAGAGGAAGGCGCTAGGACTAACTTGATCCAATCTTTTTCCACCAAAATAGGGCACTAAATCAAAAGGCAGTTCAGACAGGCAACTCCTTGACCTCGACCGCCATGGCATCCCTGTTCCTGAGGATCTTCCTCCTTATCTCATCGATGGTCATACCCGACTGCCCCACGTCTACGACGACAACCCACTCCGCCACATCCCCCTTTTTCAGCGTCCTTGAGCTCGAGGTCATAAGGTCCAGATTCATCTCGCTGAGGGTCCTCGCTGCCCTCGCGAGCGCCCCAGGCCTGTCGGATATCTTCAGCTTCATCTCCACCAGCTTTGCATGGGCACCGGCGAAGAGGTTGACCGTCACGCTTCGGTCCTCCCGGTCTATCCTGACCGCCGCGTAGGACCCATCCTTCATGCCGAGCTCCTCCCTCATATAAGCCGGTATAGTTACCCTTCCCTTCGAGTCCACTCTCATGATCTCTTGCTCGTGTGCCATATGTCCCACTCAATATTACACATAAAAGTTCTTAATCGTTTCTATAATCACCATCACTTTAAAAATGCTTAAAAGGTAGCTGTTGCTATTGACTGATTCGGCAAACTTTGCTTTCGGAGGTGAACCATCGTGGCTGAAGAGGTACAACCAAAAGAGAGACCGCCAATGCCTAGAGACGTGATATTGGTCGGGAAGAAACCGATCATGAGCTATGCCATGGCCGCCCTGATGCAGCTAACCGAGAGCGGTGAGATAACAATCAAGGCAAGGGGCAGGGCCATCTCCGCTGCTGTCGACGTGGCCGAGGTAGTATCGAAGAGGTTCCTAAGCGGCAGTGCAGCAGTGAAGAGCGTGATTATAGGTACCGAGGTTCTAGGTGAACCACCTAGGAATGTCTCTACCATTGAAATAAAAGTATCGAGCAAACCAAAGAAGTGATGAACTGATACGATACAAGACAGTAAAACATGACCCATCTTTTTTCTAAAAATTTCTTTTCATTTCAAAGGTATTTTCGCAATATCTATATATAGTGGTATTCAAACTCTCGCATAGTGATGAACATGACGTCATTATCTGATAGTCTTTCGCATGCTGCTGACTACACCAGAGGCTTACTGTCAAGACTCGGCGATTACATAATACTTGCCATATTATCCATCATTCCAATCGTAAACTTCATCGCTTGGGGATACTATGGCAGAGTTGTCAAGGACGCCTCCACCTCGAAGGAACCACCAAAGCTAGAAAAATACGGAGATATGTTCGTAAGCGGTCTCATGGTATTCGTTGCTTTATTGATTTGGGCCATACCCATCATTGTCCTTTCGGTGATCGTCGCAATACCAATCATGGGAGCCTTAGTTCTGTCGTCGTGGAGCCTGATTATGTCGCCGGATATTCTAATCAATCCATGGGCTTTGATATTCTTGATCTTGCCCTTGCTGGCAATAATGGGCATAATCGCCTTCCTGATCAGCATAGTCGCACTGATGGGTATAATCCACATGTTTAAGACTGGTTCGTTCGGCAAGGCATTCGCCATAGGACAGATCCTCAACATCATAGGGAAAATAGGCTGGCTACGCTACCTTGCATGGCTCATTGTATCCTTCGTTCTCGCTATGGTAATAAGCGCCTTCACTTACATACCTTTTCTCGGTTGGATCATAGTTGCCTTCCTTGAGGTACTTCTGGTCATATTCCTTGCCAGGAGCATCGGCATATTGTACGATTCAGCAATGGGCATGACGACCGCTCCTGCGGCTCCGGCCGCAACTCCACCGCCCCCGCAGCCTCCTAAAGCTTAACCTTAAGCCCATCATTTTTTCCTTTTTTTATTTAAACCATCAAGAAGCTTGAGATCTATTGACCTGTTCTGATAGGTGTAATAAAAGATCGACCATGAGGGCGATCTAATTTAAAAACCATATACACCCTTAAGGTCTGTGATGCCCATGAAACGAAAGATAACCGCGGTCTCGTTCGATGTCGATGGGACGCTGGTGACCCCTTCCTTCGCAGACATTGTGTGGCTTGAGGCTCTGCCGCAGGCGGTCTCAGACTGCTGGAAGATCAGCCTGGAGGATGCCAAGCAGAGGCTCTACGCCGACTATGACTCCATAGGGCAGCAACGCCCCGAGTGGTACGATCTTCAGTACTGGGTCAAGAGGTACCGCCTCGAATTGAACCCCAAGAACTTCATCCTCCAGTACAAGAATGCCGTAACCATCTACCCCGAGGTCATGGGCGTGCTGGAGAGGCTGAAGGAGCGATTCGACCTCATCGTTATATCAAACTCCTCACGCCTCTTCCTCGATGTAACGACAGAGCCCCTCAGACAGTACTTCAAGCATGTATATTCGACCCTCTCGGATCTGGGTATGATGAAGGATACTGCTGCCTATACAGCGGTATGCAATAAGGTGGGCATCAACCCCCACGAGGTGGCTCACATTGGAGACAGCCTGGAACTCGATTACATCAGGGCGAAGAGGGCAGGTCTTAGGGCCTATTACTTGGACAGGAATGCAAGAAGGCGTGGCCGGTACTTCGTTAAGGACCTTAAGGAGTTTACCATGCGCCTTGGATAATCTGATCGTATAAAAGTTACTTTGGCATGCCCTCAAGACTTATTATTGACAGAAACCAATTGTCTTCTATGGTATTAAAAGATGTAATTGCGAATGAGAGACGAGACGCCTTCATGCTATGCAATGAGGCAATCGTGAGGGGTGCCTTTGAATCCAATGTCAAGGTCGTTGCTTTTTATCCGGGCGCGCCGACCTCTGAGGTTCTCGACACCTTCTCGGACGCATTAGGGTCCTTCGACTATCAGATGGAGATCGCAACCAACGAGAAGGTGGCGCTGGAGGTATGCGCCGGCGCATCCTTTGCCGGGCTCAGGAGCCTTACAGCTATGAAGAGCGTGGGGACAAACGTCGCCTCGGACACACTCTTCGTCCTCGGTTACACGGGCGTGAGGGGCGGGCTTGTCTTGGTGATGGCGGATGACCCGCACGCGCACTCCTCCCAGTCTGAAGAGGACGGCAGGTTCTTTGCACCCAACTCCTACATACCGATGCTCGAGCCGTCCTCACCGCAAGAGGCAAAGGACATGGTGAAGAGGGGCTTTGAGATCTCAGAGAGGCACAGGGTTCCGGTGATCATAAGGACGGTGACGAGGGTCAACCACCAGAGCGGTATCGTTAGGCTTGATAATATCAACATGAAGGAGTTCAAGCGAGCAAAATGGAGGGAGCTGGGGGAAGAGTTCACGA
>Ga0315296_10000246_pt1 | contig 50269 bp, 43 predicted proteins | sample YL17G14_18_MG_FD_203921 | JGI IMG/M metagenome (GOLD analysis project Ga0315296, IMG submission 203921) | Sediment microbial communities from Yellowstone Lake, YNP, Wyoming, USA - YL17G14_18 | ecosystem: Environmental > Aquatic > Freshwater > Lake > Sediment | place: USA: Wyoming | collected... | reverse complement strand
GGCGCCACCACCGAGAGCTTCCCCTCCTCCACCTGCACCTGCACGACCTCTCCAGCCGAGAGCGGATCGAACTCGCCGTCAACGTAGAACGGGGCGTCCTCCTGGGTGTGCATGGTCAGCGCCTTGAGATGGTAAAGGTGAGCCTTGCTCAGCTTGTGGGCGCCGCCGCGCACGGACTGGAATATGTACCAGGGCCGCTGCCACGAGGGGATGTCGCCGAGGATGAGCAGGTGCAGGAAGCCGTCGTCCACCCTGGCGCCCGGGGCCAGGTGGAAGATGCCGCCTTCCTGCTCGCCGTTGCTGATGCTGGCGGTGAGGACTCGACCCCGGAACGTCACGTCGCCGCCCGCTATCTCCACTTCGATGGGCCGGAAGCGAAGCAGCTCCCCGGGCAGCGCCCGCAGGTAGGTCAAGGGCGAACCGTGGGCCTTGTCCGCCTCGCCCTGCGCCAACCTGGCGACGGCGGCGCTCAGGCCCACGCCTATGGTGGTGGCAAAGTAGCGGCGCCGCCCACCCCGCTCGATGAGGCCCAGGTCCACCTGTCGAAGGTGACCTGCCCTGACGATGGCTATGGCGCGCTCCAGGTCGGTGGGAACTCCCACGTAGATAGCGAAGTCATTGGCTGTCCCCACCGGCAGGACGCCCAGCGCCGCCCGAAAGCCGGAGGCCGCAATCCCGTTGATGACCTCGCTGAGGGTGCCGTCGCCGCCCATCACCGTGATCACGGCGTGGCTGGTCGCCGCCTCCGCTGCCAGGCGCTCGCTGTCACCGGGGCCCTGGCTTACCACCAGCTCGTCCTCAGGTCCGAGGAGGGAGCGCACCCGCTCCAGGGCCTTCCTGCCCCTGCCCCTGCCTGCCGCCGGGTTAGCTATCACGTACATCGCTGATTGGAGCCCCCTTCCGCTCCTAGACGAAGCCGCCCGCCCTAGCGGGCGCCCGCCAGAACAGCCGCTACCTCTGTCAGCGAGACATCCAGCGCCTCCAGTACCAGGTCTACCTCCTCGGCGCTGATGGTCAGCGGCGGCATGATCTGGAGCGTGGACGGTCGGAAGTTAGCAAAGATGCTCAGCATGCCGTGCCGAGCCATAGCCGCCGTCAGGAGTGGGCCACACGCGGGGCTGGTCGTCTCGAAGCCGATCATGAGGCCGCGCTGTCGCGGCTCCGCCACCAGGTCCGGGTGTCTCTGCCGCAGCTCCGCGAAGCCCGCCGCAAAGCGCTCGCCCATCGACCGCACGTGCTCCAGGAAGCCGGGCTCCGTGATGATGTCCAGCATCTCCAGGCAGACGACGCAGCCCAGGTCGGAGCCGCCGAAGGTGGAGATGTGGGCAAAGGGGTTGCGGTCGAAGTAGGCCTGGAGAGGCGGCCGGTAGCAGGCCACGGCCACGGGATAGATGGCGCCGGCCATGCCCTTGCCCAGCACCATGATGTCTGGCACCACGTCCCACTCGTCGATCGCCCAGAGGCGGCCGCTGCGCCCCAGGCCGGCCTGCACCTCATCGATAATGAGTACAGCGCCCCGCTCATCGCAGAGGCGGCGGAGGCTGGTGAAGTAGCCCACGGGCGGCAGGAGCATGCCGCCGGTGGCGGGTATCGTCTCCATGATGACGGCGGCCGTCTGCTCGTCGACGGCGGCCTCCAGGGCCTCGAAGTCGCCGAAAGGCACCTTGCGAAAACCGGGCGCTAGAGGCCCGAACTCCTCGCTGGAGCCGCCGGTGGCCGCCAGGGCGAAGCCGGTGTGGCCGTGGTAGCCCTCGGCGGCCGATATGACGCCCGGCCGGCCCGTGTGGGCCCTGGCCAGCTTCAGGGCGATGTCCACGGCCTCGCCGCCGCCGGCCGCGAAGTAGCTGTAGGTGATGTCGCCGGGGGTGAGATCAGCCAGGCGATGGGCCAGTGCCGCCCGCGGCCCACTCATCAGGATGTGGTCGCCGATGTCGTACTCGTCCAGGGCGCGCCGCAGGGCCTCGATGATGCGCTGCGGCCGGTGCCCCAGGTTGAAGACGCCGCCGCTGGAGCGGAGGTTGATGAAGGAGCGTTTGCCGTCCCAGTCCCACATGCGGGAGCCCTCGCGGCGGCCAGGGACCATCTCGAACCCTATCTGGCGGTACGTCGCCACCCTGGAGGGGGACACGTAGTGGGCAAACTCCTCGATGACCTCTTCCTGCGAGCGTTCATCACCCCTCATGGCGGATACCTCCGTCGTGCATCGCTACTTGTCAGGCTTCGCCGGCTCAATCGTAGCCCGCCGGGCCGTGCCCATTGTACAGCCCTCCGGCAATTGCGGGCAGACCCCAGTCCCTTTCACAACAAGAAGGCCAGCCTTATGGCCACGAACAAAATAACTCGACACAAGGAACCTGCCCGCAAGGTTCCCGAAGGCCAGCCTTTAGGCTGGCACCACAGCCAGGCTCAAGCCTGGCCTTCGGAGACTAACTCCCTCAATGTGTCGGCTTGTTGTCTCAATGATCTTCAGGCTGGCACGGCAATGGCGCCGGGCTTGCGCCTTCGCCTGAGGCGAATTCGCCTTTGGCCAAAGAGGCGCATCCGCCCGGACGGGCGGCCGGCTGGCCGCCTTCGGCGGAGAAGCCCGGCCTTCGCTTCTAGGAAGCCGTTCAGACCCGTGGTTCGCTTGCGACAGCGGCAGGCGTCGTATATCTTGGGGACACCGGCGGCAAGAACGGCCCTGCTGATTAGCCTGGAGGTCTGACATGCGACAGGTAGCCATCATCGGTGCTGGGATGACCAGGTTCGGCAAGTTCCTGGACCGCAGTCTGAAAGACCTGGGACGCGAGGCCGTCGAGGAGACGCTCCGCTCGGCCGGCATGGAGAAGTCGCAGATAGAGGCGGCCGTGGTCGGCAACGCCGCAGCAGGCCTCATCACCGGCCAGGAGTGCATCCGGGGGCAGGTCATCCTGCGGGAGATGGGCTTCGGCGACATACCGATCATCAACACGGAGAACGCCTGCGCCAGCTCCTCCACCGCCTTTCACCTGGCCTGGCTCTACGTCGCCTCCGGCATGTACGACGTGGCCCTGGCCTTGGGCGTGGAGAAGCTCTACCACGAGGAGAAGCGCCGCTCCTACCAGGCCATCGGCGCCGCTGTGGACGTGGAACTGGTGCAGCAGATCCTGGCCCAGATGCAGGCGCAGGCCGCCGCCAAGGCCAAGGAGGAAGCCGCCAGCGGCGCCCCCGGCGGCGCCGGCGCCGGCCAATCGCGTAGCATGTTCATGGACATCTACGCCGCCCTGGCCCGCAACCACATGCAGAAGTACGGGACGACAAAGGAGCAGTTCGGCCGGGTGGCGGTGAAGAACCACTACCACGGCTCCCTTAACCCGCACGCCCAGTACCGCGAGCGCTACACCCTGGAGGAGATCCTCGACTCGCCGCTGGTGGCGGAGCCCCTCACCCGGCTCATGTGCTCCCCCATCGGCGACGGCGCCGCCGCCCTCGTCGTCACCACGGCCGAGAAGGCCCGCCGGTACACCACCAAACCCGTCCTGGTGCGGGCCTCTGTCCTCGGCTCCGGCAAGGACCTGGCCCCCGACGAGCCCACCGCCGGCGCCCGGACGGCGCGACGGGCCTACGAGGCCGCCGCCATCGGGCCCGAGGACCTGAACGTCGTTGAACTGCACGACGCCACCGCCCCCGCTGAGGTCGTCATCTACGAGGAGCTGGGCCTCTGCGGACTCGGCGAGGGCGGCCGCCTCATCGACAGCGGCTACACGGACCTGGGAGGCAAGGTGCCCGTCAACACCAGCGGCGGCCTGCTGTCGAAAGGCCACCCCATCGGCGCTACCGGCACCGCCCAGCTCTGTGAGATCTTCTGGCAGCTCCGCGGCGAGTGCGGCGACCGGCAGGTCGAAGGGGCCAGGGTAGGCCTCACCGAGAACGGCGGCGGCATGGTGCGCGGCGAGCCGGCAGCCGTCTCCGTCCACATTCTCAGCGTGTAGACGCCCCCACAAGACGAGAAGCGCCAGAGGCTCCTCTGAAGGGTCTGTTCTCCTCGTGCCCTCAGGCCGAATGGCACTTGTCGGCCTGGCCGCTACCGGCACGATAATCAGCCACTCTCAAGCCAGATTCGACAGGAGGCCGGCCATGTTCGTGCCCACCCTCGATCTGCGTGCCCTCCAGCAACAGCCCAAGCCTGCAGCCAAGTCTCAAAAGGAGCAGCCCTACCGCGCCTGGGAAGACCTCTACCGCCAGAAGTGGCAGTGGGACAAGGTGGCCTGGGGCAGCCACTGCGTGGACTGCTACCCGGGCAACTGCCCGTATCGTGTTTATGTCAAGGACGGCATCGTCTGCTGGGAGGAACCGGCCGCTACCTTCCCCACCATTGAGGAAGGCGTGCCCGACATGAATCCCATGGGCTGCCAGAAGGGGGCCTGCTGGAGCCAGCTTCTCTACGCCCCGGAGCGCGTCCTCCACCCCCTGCGGCGGGCCGGCGCCCGCGGCGAGGGCAAGTGGACCCGCATCTCCTGGGACGAGGCCCTGACTGAACTGGCCGACGCCATCATCGATGCCATCCAGGAGGCAGGCTCTCACTGCGTCGTCCTCGAGGGCACCCCTGCCCAGGGCGGTATGATGGCCACTATGGCCCTCAGCCGCATCATCAACTACATAGGCGGCATCCACAACGACGTCAACGCCGTCATCAACGACTTCAGCCCCGGCATCTACCTTACCTTTGGCAAGTTCAACCCGGCCAGCAGCAACGACGACATCTTCCACACCGAGTTCCTCATCACCACCCACGCCAACCCCGTGTACACCATGATCCCCTCCCACCACTTCGTGGCGGAGGCTCGCTACAAGGGCGCTGAGACGGTTCTGGTAGCACCTGACTGCTCACCGTCTCACATCCACGCCGACTACTACGTCCCCATCCGCGTCGCCACCGACGCCGCCCTCGGGCTGGGCATGGCCCAGGTCATCATCGCCGAGAATCTGTTCAAGGCGGACTTCGTCAAGGAGCAGACCGACCTTCCCCTGCTGATCCGCCTGGATACCCGCAAGTTCCTCCGCCAGAGCGACCTGGAAGCCGGAGGCCGCGACGACCACTTCTACTTCTTCGACGCCCGGACCGGTCAGGTCGTCGCGGCGCCTCGGGGCACCCTCGACCTCGGCGAGATAGACCCGGCCCTGGAAGGCCTCTACCGTGTCCGCCTCGCCGATGGCAGCGAGGTGGAGGTGACGCCCGCCTTCGAGATCCTGAAGGAGAAGCTCCGCGACTACGAGCCCGAGAAGGCCTCGGCCATCTGCGGCATCAACCCGGACGTTATCCGCATGCTGGCCCGCAAGATGGCCACCAAGACGGCAGCCATCTTCTCTGGCGGCACCTCCTTCAAGTACTACCACGCCGACCTCCAGGTGCGGGCTTACCTGCTGGTCATGGGACTCACCGGCAACTGGGGGAAGAAGGGCACCGGACCCATCGAGTGGTCCACAGGCTCGTTCGACGGTCCCTTCCTCTTCGCGGCCAAGAGCCGCAGCGGGGTGGAGGAGACGCAGCAGGTCCTCAGCATACGCGCCGAGATGATCGCTCAGCTCAAGGCCGAAGACCCCTCCCTCACCGAGGAGATGGCCGCCATCGAGCTGGCGGCGCGGTCCATGCCCAACCAGTCGATGACGCCGCCGGTCTTCTTCTGGTACTACCAATGTGGCTACCAGGACAACTGGAACCGCCGCGAATGGAACGATCCCTCCATGCGCCGCACCTTCGACGAGTACATGAACGAGGCCCTCAGCAAGGGCTGGTGGGAAGGCGTAGCCCGGCCCACGGACCAGGCGCCCACCCGCGTCTACATCGAGTGCGGCGGCAATACTCTGCGCCGCACCCGCGGCGGCCAGGTCCAGCTCCTGAAGCACCTCTGGCCCAAGGCCAAGAAGATCGTCACTATCGACTGGCGGATGAACACCACCGGCCTCTACTCAGACCTCTTCCTGCCGGCGGCCCACCACTACGAGAAGGTGACCTTCCACATCCCGACACCACACCTCCTCAACCTCACCTTCTCCGACCGGGCCGTGGACCCGCCGGATGAGGCGCTGCCCGAATACGAGATCGCCCGCCGCCTGGCAGAAAAGATCACCGAGCGGGCCCGAGACCGTGGATTCGGCGAATACGTGGACGCCAACGGCCTGCCCCGCGACCTGAGCAGCCTCTACGATGCCTTCACCATAAACGGCGAGTTCGTAGACTCAGAGCGGGTAGCCGAGGAGTGGGTACAGGACACGACGGCCGTGGGCACCCTGCCCAAGGGCACCACCCTGGACACCCTGCGCCAGAAAGGGTACATCCGCTTCACCGACTGGGGGCTCTCGCCCATCAGCCTCAACCAGGCGTCGGACCTGAAGCCGGACGAGACGCACGCCGCCTTCCGCTGGCACACGGAGAAGAAGATCCCCTATCCCACTCTGACCCGCCGCGCCCAGTTCTACATCGACCACGACTGGTTCCTGGAAGCTGGCGAAGAGCTGCCAGTCCACAAGGAGGACCCCGCCCAGGGCGGTGACTACCCCTTCGTCATGACCTCCGGCCACAACCGCTGGTCCGTCCACTCCATGAACATCGTCAACCGCATCATCCAGCAGACGCACCGCGGCCGACCCCACGCGGTCATGAACAACGACGACGCCGCCGCCCGCGGCATCCGCGACAACGAGGAGGTCCGCGTCTTCAACGACATGGGCGCCTGTTGCCTCCCCGTGAAGCTATCGCCCTCGGTGAGGCCGGGACAGGTCATCATCTACAACGGCTGGGAGCCGTACCAGTTCCGGGAGTGGCAGGACGCCGCCAATGTGGAGCCGGGGATGGTGAAGTGGCTGCACCTGGCAGGGGGCTATGGACACCTGCGCTACTGGCCTCTCCAGTGGCAGCCAGCCCCCATCGACCGCGGCGTGCGGGTAGACGTGAAGAAGATAGAGGCCGACACCTAACAGGGTGCTGAAAAATCGATGTGCGCCATTCGTGGTTCGACAGGCTCACCACGAGCGCAATTCAAGCACCGCTCGTCCTAAGCCTGTCGAAGGGCGAGCGGTGGGCTCTTTAGCACCCTCGTAGGCCCCACAGCCCAGAGAACAAACGAACAAGCCTGCTGCCGGACCCAGGTCCGGCAGCAGGCTTCAGCTAAAGAACCGTATCGTCCGGTCCAGGCCAGCTCTCACCGGCGCCTACGCAACCGCCTCCCTCCAGGAACTGCGGCCGGCATCAACCAGTGCCGACGCAGCCACGGCGCTGACGGCCACGTCGTGCAGCTCCTCCAGTTGCTCGCTCATCCAGCTCAAGAGGGACCGCTCGGTGATGGCATCGCGTAGGAGGGCAGCTCGCCGCCTTCGCTCCGAGGCCGGCATGATCATGGCCTGCCAGAGGGCCTCGGCGGTGCCTTTCACGTCCTGGGGGTTCACGGCCAGGGCGCCCTCTCCTAGCTCCTGGAAGGCGCCGGCTTCGGTCGAGAGGACGAGGACGCCGTCACGCCGGTTCACCACCGGCCCCTCCTTGGCCACCAGGTTCATCCCGTCTGCCAGGGAGTTCACCAGCAGCACGTCGTAGAGAGTCATGCCGGCCAGCGCCTGCTGAAAGTTGTTCTCGTAGAAGACCTCGACGGGGCGCCAGGACTCATACCCGTGGCGGGCGTTAATGTGGTCGACCAGGCGGAAGACTCGGTCTTTGTAGCGGCGGTACTCAGGGATGCCGGTGCGCGAGGGCACCAGGAAAGCGAGGAACTTCACCCGTCCTCGCAGCTCGGGGTGCTGGCGCAGGAGCAGGTCGAAGGCCTGAAAGCCACCGAGCACGTTCTTGCTGGGGTCCACCCGGTCGACCCGCACGATGGTACGCTCGCCGGCCAGCGGCTCCAGCTTCTTCACGTAGGCCTGCGCCTCTGGTGAAGCCGCCTCTTGCTGGAGGTAATGCGGGTCCACCGAGATGGCGCCGCTGCGCACCCTGATGCGCCGTCCCTCATAGCTCACCACTGCCTTCTCGAAGTCGATGAAGGCGCCGCGGACGTGGTCAAGGCAAGTGAGGAGGAAGTTGTGGGCGGACCTCTGGGTCTGGAAGCGGACGACATCGTTGGCCAGTAGCCCGTCGAAGATGGCTTCGGTAATGTGCCAGGGGATCTGTAGCCAGGCGTGCGGCTCCGGCCAGGGGACATGGATGAAGTGCTGCAGAACGGCTCCCGGCGCCCTGTCACGGACATAGCGACCAGCAAGGTAAAGGTGGTAGTCCTGAAAAAGGGCAACGCCGGCGCTCCTCGGCCGCCGCAACTCCTCGAGCACGGCGTCGGCGAAGGCGCGGTTCACGGGCACGTAGCCCCGCTCCCAGGCCCTCTCCATCTGCCCCCAGAGGTCACGCCTGCGCAGGCCGTCCAGCATGGAGTGATGAAGGAACCACAGAATAGGATTGCTGAAGACGTTGTAGTGAAGGTGGTAGGCTCGCCGATCGGGCGCAACGAAGCGCACTTGGCAGCCGACAGTGCGGCTGTCCTCCGTTGCGGGGCCGCCGCTGGCGGCCACGTGCCGGTCGGCCTCGGTCAAGGCCGCCGCAATCCAGGTGATGTCGGCGAGACGCACGCCCGCTGAAAGCGCGGTCACCAGGCCGCCGCAGCCGATGCGACACTTGGGTGCCTCGCCGTCTTCGCCTTCGTATTCCAGCGGGCCCCGGTTGCTGGCGATGACCAGGCGCCGGCCGCCGAACAGGTCAGCACACTTGTCTCGCAAGTCCATCTCTCGATTGGCATTCATACCCAGCTCAGGCCTCCCTTCCTTATCGCGCCGGCTCCTCGCCGCCGTTGGGCATCCTATGATCATTCCTTCGCCGCCGTTGTCGCCGGTACTGGATGAGCGCATCCAGAAGCGAGCCGAGTGCAGGACGCGACCCAAGGATGGGGCGCAGCCTGTCCTGCAACTCCATGAGCTCGGCTGTCGAGAGCTTAAGCACGTATGCCAGGGGGTCGCCCTCCGGGAGTACTGCCACCACCTCCTCGTTCCGAAGGACCACCGTCTCCATCACTTCGCGCTGCACCTTCTCCGTCAGAGCGCTCCTTCTCGTCTGGATCTGCACACGGTCCAAGATCGACACCTCCCTACCCCACCTTAGTTTCCTAGATGATCAGTCCAAGGTTTCGGCCAGGTCTTGCAGGAAGACTTCTACCTGCTCAGGTCCCGCCAGCACGACCTCGGCCCTGTCGGCCAGTTCGGAGGGAGACTCCGGGCCGGCCACGCCGACGGACAGAGTCAGAAGGCCCTCCAACTGCCGTAGCTGGGCCAGGGTCTCAAAGGCGTGCAGGTCCGGGTGGTCGTCGCCCAGGTAGACCAGACCCCGGAGGCCGCAGCCGCGGATCAGCTCCTCCAGGCAGGCTCCCTTGCCGGCCCAGTGGGAAGGTCTGAGCTCCACCACCCTTTTCCCTTCTCCCACGGCCAGGCCGTGGCGGGCGGCCGCTTGCGCTGCCGCGGCCAGCACCAGCGACCGGACCGCTTCCGGGTCCGGAGCCGAGCGGTAGTGGATGGAGATCGTTGCCCCCTTGTCCTCCAAACGCAGGCCGGCCTGGCCAGCCAGGGCCACCTTCAGGTCCTCAAGAGCCAGCCGTAGGCCTTTGCTGGTCGTTTCCACCTGTCCGGCCTGCCTGTCCGGCAGGCAGGTAGCCGGGCCCGCTGGCCTCTCCATGCCTATCCAGGGGTCTAGCCCGTGGTTGCCGAGATAGACGACCCCTTCCATGCCCAGCAGCCTTTTCGCCTCGCTGCCCGGCCGGCCGGAGACGACGGCCACCACGTCAAGGCGATCGCGGAGCCTCTCCAGGGCGCGCCGGCAACCCGGGAGCACGGAGGCCTCCTCCGGTGTAGGGGCGATGGGGCTGAGGGTACCGTCGAGGTCGCTAACGAGGGCCGAAGGACGGGCACTCAGGACCTGGGCCGCCAGGGCGCAGGCCTGCTGCACAGAGAGATCGACCGGGTACTGTTGCATCGTTTTCACGGCAGGCTGCGGCGGACTTCCTTCCCGACCGCGGCGAGGCAACGCCAACCGTGGCGACGCCGGACAACAAAGAAGGCCGGAGGACCAGTCCTCCGGCCTTGCGCCTTACGGGAAGCCAGTCCTCTTTCAGTGGCCTACGGGGTTAGCTGTCGGGTTAGGGCTGAAAGAGACTACCCTTCCTGCCCCTGCAGGATTCACCCCTGTCTGCTTTGGGTCCCCCGTTCCCGCTTTCGCGGGATTCGGCCGTACATCATAGAGACTGTAACACGCCCACCGGGGCCCGTCAACCAGGGTTAGCCCTGATGGGACAGCCAGGGGAACTACGCACGACCTGGGACACCGATACGGTCGACCAGCCACAAACGTCAAGGGGTACTCCAGAACACTCAGGGCCATCTTTGTCACAAATACCGGCAAAACCAAGCACGTTCTGCACCATTGGCCATCGGCCCTGCTCACCCCTCTCAGGAGCTCTCCACTCTTGACCGCTCGGCGGGCCGCGAGCATACTCATACCGCCCGCCCCCCGGCTTGCCTGCCGGCAGGCGGGCAGACAAACCCGTCCCCCAAGGCCGCTTCCATAAGCCCCGAAAGGTTGGTAATAGCCATGAAGGCCGTCCTCTCCAGCATCAGTCCCGCCCGCGTCCTCTTCACCAGGTTCATGCGGCGCCTGGGCCGTGCCCCCTACTTCGGCCCGCTCTCCACCATCTACCTCCGCGAGGTCCCCACTCCTCCGCCTCCCGGGCCGGGTCAGGTCCGGGTCCGCAACCGCCTCTGCGGCATCTGCGGCTCCGACCTCCACTTCGTCCTCGGCGAGGGCGACTTCCGCATCGCGCCTGCCGCCATCTTGACCACCGCCTACCCCTACATGGGCCACGAGATCGTCGGCGAGGTGACAGAGGTAGGGCCGGGTGTCAGCCGTTTGAAGGTGGGAGACCGGGTGGTCCAGGAGCGGGGCCGTAGCTGCCTGGGCCTCGGGCGCCAGCCGTTCTGCCGCCAGTGCGCCATCGGCAACTACAACCTCTGCGAGGCGCCAGTCGAGGAGCTGACCAGCGGCGCCGTAGGCGGCGGCTGGAGCGAGGAGCTCGTGACCGAGGAGGGCTTGTTCTTCCCCATCCCAGACGAACTGACCGATGAGCAGGCCGTGCTCATCGAACCCATCGGTTCCGGCATGCGGGCGGTCTGTCGCCGCATCCCACAGCCGGGAGAGAAGGTCCTCATTATCGGCCAGGGTACTCAGGGCCTCGGCACCCTGCTCTCCATCCGCGCCCTCCAACCCGACTGCCACGTCACGGTCCTCGCCCGCTTCCCCTTCCAGGCCGACCTGTCCCGACGCTACGGCGCCGACGAGGTCATCATGCTGGGCGCCGACCTCTACCAGGAGGCGGCCCGCCTCACCGGAGGTAAGGTCTACCGGGGCAGGTTCGGCAACCGCATGCTCCTGGGCGGCTTCGACGTGGTCTTCGACTGCGTCGGCATCCCCAGCACTCTCAAGGACGCACTGCGACTGGCCCGGGCCCGGGGCACCGTGGTTCTGGTAGGAGTCTTCCTGGAGCCCATGCACATAGACCTCACCCCCGTCTGGTTCTGGGAGGTGGACCTCATTGGCGTGCTGGGTCACGGCGCCGAAGACTGGCAGGGTGAGCGCGTCGGCACCTTCGAACTCATCGCCCGCTTGATGCGAGAAGGGAAGATGAAGACAGACGGCCTCATCACCCACCGCTTCCCCCTGCCTGAGTACCGGCAGGCCATTGCCACCGCCATCCAGCAGCCGCGCACCCACTCCATCAAGGTCGTCTTCGATTACCGCCAGTAGCGATCGGGGAGGTGAAGTCGTGCTTACCCTCAGCACCGGCCTGCGCCTGCCGCCTGCGCCGGGCGCCCGAGGGTAGATCCGACCCTTGTCCGACCGTCTCTGCCCATTCGCACAGGAAGGCGCTGCCATTGACCGGCTCTGCCTGACAGTCAAGGAGGTCCCATGAGCACCTACACCGACCTGCGTTTCCCCAAAGGCTTCCTCTGGGGGTGCGCCACCGCCGCCCACCAGGTCGAGGGCAACAACACCAACAACAACTGGTGGCAGTGGGAGCAGGAGGGTGGCCACATCAAGGGCGGCGACGTCTCCGGCATCGCCTGCGACCACTACAACCGCTTCGACTCCGACTTCGCCCTCGCCCAGGAACTGGGCCATAACGCCCACCGCCTCTCCGTCGAGTGGAGCCGCATCGAGCCCGAGGAGGGCCGCTGGGACATGAAGGAGGTGGACCACTACCGCCAGGTCATGGAGTCCCTCCACCGCCACGGCATGGTGCCCATGGTCACCCTCCACCACTTCACCAACCCCGTCTGGTTTGAGCGCCTGGGCGGCTGGCTGAACCCCCGCTCCGTAGAGCTCATAGCCCGCTTTTCCGGATTCATCGCCAGGGAGCTGGGCGACCTGGTCCCCTTCTGGTTCACCATTAACGAGCCCATGATCGTCGTCGCCGGCGCTTACCTCTTTGGCGTCGAACCGCCCGGCCAGAGCGACTGGGGCGCGGCCATGACCGCCTCACGGCACCTCCTCCAGGCCCACGGAGCCATGTACCAGGCCGTCAAGGAATCGACATCCCACAATCCCCAGGTGGGGCCCGTGCTCGCCATGCCCTACATCGAGCCCTACGAGCCGAACTCCGAGGAGGACCGAAATGCGGCCCAGTTCGCCGACCTGCTGATGAACGAATACTTCCTCGCTGGGATCAACACGGGCACGGTAGGGCCGCCAGCCGGGCAGGAGGAGGAGTTTCCGGGACTCAAGCACTCCTGGGACTTCATTGGCATCAACTACTACAGCCGCCACCGGATGGCCCACGACCAGCCGCCGGACATCGGGGGCCTGCCGCCTCCGGACGCCGAGCTCACCCTCATGGGCTATGAGGTCTTCCCGGAAGGCTTCTACCACCAGTTGATGCGGCTCAAGCAGTACGGCCTCCCCGTCCACGTCACAGAGAACGGCATCTCCACCAAGGATGACACTCAGCGCTGCCGGCACCTGCTGCGCCATCTGACGGAGGTGCACCGCGCCCTCCAGGAAGGGACGGACATCCGGGGCTACCTGCACTGGACCCTCATCGACAACTTCGAGTGGGCGGAGGGCTATCATCAGTGGTTCGGGATGGTGGCGATGGAGCCCGGCACCCTGAAGCGGCGGCCCCATCCCAGCGCCTACCTCTTCCGCGACGTCGCCCGCGGCAACGCCGTCACCGCTGCCATGCTAAAGGAGTATGTGGGGTAGGGGGTGTCACATGTCTAAGGTTCTCTACGACAAGCAAGGTCACATCGTTACCATCACCATCAACCGGCCCGAGGTCATGAACGCCCTTGACCTCGAGACCGGCGACCTCCTGGTGGAGGCCTGGTGCCGCTTCCGGGACGACGATGACGCCTACGTCGCCATCCTCACCGGTGCCGGCGAGCGCTCCTTCTCGGCCGGCGCCGACCTGAAGATGATCTCGCAGGTCGACATCCGCGCCTGGAGCGTGGACCGCGTGCGCACCCGCATCTACAACGCCAAGGGCGACGTGGGCTACACGCGCGGCATCGACATCTTTAAGCCGACCATCGCCGCTATCAACGGCTACTGCTTCGCCGCCGGGCTGGAGACGGCCACCTGGTGCGACATCCGCATCGCCACCGAGCACGCCGAGTTCGGCTGCCTGGAGCGGCGCTGGAACGTCGGCCTCTCCGACGGGGGCACCGTGCGCCTGCCCCTCATCGTCGGGCTGGGGCGCGCCCTGGAGCTGATCATCACCGGCCGTCGCATCGACGCCGAGGAGGCGCTGCGCATCGGCCTGGTGCACGAGGTGGTGCCGAAGGAACGCCTGATGGCCCGCGTCCACGAGCTGGCTGAGCACATCTGCACCCTGCCCCAGGGGGCCATCCGCAGCGACAAGGAGTCGGTCCTGCGCTGCTACGGCCACACCTTAGAGGAGCGCTACCGCATCGAGGCGGAGATGTTCCACAACCAGCTCTGGTTCCGGGAGGACAGCCCCCAGGAGGGCGCCGCCGCCTTCATCGAGAAGCGAAAGCCCCGCTGGAAGAAGCAGGGGCTGTAAGAGCCGTCGGCTCCGAAGGCCGGCCTTTAGGCCGGCAGGGCGCCAGGCTGAAGCCTGGCCTTCAGTTGCTGGCGGTGGGCCCTTACCCTCCCAGCACCGTCTCCAGCCAGAACTCGGCGAAGGCGCGGGTGTCCACGTCCGTCACCACCTCCACCTCTCGACCGGCCGCCGGGTCTATGAAGGTGCGCACGTGGCCGTCCACGATGGCGACAGTCATCCTTAGCCGCTCCGTCTTCACAAAGCGACGGTCCACCACCGTGGCCACGGCCAGCGGGTCGTGAAGGATGGCCATCACTTCGCTCTGCGCGGGCAGCCCCAAGAACTCCAGCAGGCGCCGCTGGAGGGGCGCCCAGATGCGCACCAGTCGGGCCAGGGCCTGGGCCAGGGGGTCTTTGGACTCCTCCAGGCAGTGCAGGTCCTTTTCCAGGAGCCAGGCCCGCATGGTGACGTCAGCGGGGACAAAGGTGGTGGGGATGAGGGTAGAGAGAGCCCTGACGGCGGCCCCCGGGTCGGCGTTCAGGTTGTAATCGACGGTGGGCGGCACCACCCGCCCTTCCAGCTCGCAGGCGTGAAAGAAGCCGCCCATCACCGTCAGGCGGGTGATGCGCCCGGCGATGGCCGGCTCCTTGATCAGGGCCGCCGCCAGGTTCGACTGCGGCCCGACGGTCACCACCTCCATCTCTTCCGCCCGCAGCGATTCCACCAGCAGGTCCACGCCGTGCCGCGGCGAAAGGGGCAGGTCTTCTCCCTCCTCCAGGAGCCCCTGCCCCTCGTGGCCGGCCCAGAACATGCCTGTGGCGGGCCCCTGCCGCAGCAGGGGCTCGCGCACACCCGCCGCCACCTCGACGTCGCTGCGGCCAGCGAGGGCGAGGAGGCGCGCCGCTATCTGCCCGCGCAGACGGGTGTCGCCGGAGACGGTGGTGACGGCGGCCAGGTCTATTTCGGGGTGACGGAGAGCGAAAGCGAGGGCCAGGGCGTCGTCAACGTCCGTGCCGATGTCGGTATCGAAGAGGATGCGATGGGGCAAGACCCCTGAGCCTTCGGCCCGAGCTCAGGCCAGGGCCTGTCGAAGGGGGAACTCCTGAGCCTGTCGAAGGGCCCTCCGGGTGGGCCGCTACCCTCCGCCCCCCGCCAGCGCCGCTTCGATGGCAGCCTGGAACACGGAGTATGGCTGTGCCCCCTCGATGAGGACGCCGTTGACGAAGAAGGCAGGCGTACCCTGCACGCCGGCCGTGATGCCGTCCTGATAATCCTTCTGTATCTCCGACATGTTGCTGTCGGAGTCCAGGCACTGGTTGAAGGCCGCCGTGTCCAGCCCCAGAGAGGCTGCATAGTTCTTCAGACTCGCGTCGTCCAGCGCGCTCTGGTTCTGGAACAGGAGGTCGTGGTACTTCCAGTAGGCCCCCTGGTCGTCGGCGCATTCGCTGGCCTCAGCCGCCTTGACGGCGTACTGATGGAGGCTGGTGAGGGGGAAGTCGCGGTAGACGAAGCGAACGCGGTCGCCATAGTTACCCAGTATCTGGGGCAACGTCTCCGCGTCGAAGCGGGCGCAGTACGGGCACTGGAAATCACTGAACTCTATGATGGTGACGGCGGCGTCTTCAGGCCCTTGGGCGGGGTCGTCATCCACAGACACGTCGACGGGCCCAACGGTGGGTGTCGGCCCCGCCGGCGTGGGCTGTGCGCCCTCTCCCCCTTGCACCACCTGCACGGTCGACCCTCCGCCGTCCTCATCGAAGGCCACGGCGTGCGTGAACATACCCAGCACAAAGATGCCGACGGCGGCGAAAGCCACCACCGCGGCGGCGAGGGCGCCCGGCAGCAGGTAGCGCCGCCTATCGAGGCCCAGCCCCGCGCGAGGCTCAGAAACTTCCGTCTCTTCCGGCTGGCCCTCAGCGGCCGGACCCTCGCTGGCGGCCAGCGGCTCCTGGCCCAGCTCTGGCTCAGTCGTTTCCATCCCTGACGGCTCCGAGGCCTCCTGCGACCCCTCCTGCCGTGGCTCCTTCGACTCCTCCACCGGTCACCTCCACTGAACGCATCCACCCAAACGATAAGCCGGGGGCCTGCGGACCCGATCTCCGTACCGGCCCCCGGTATCACCACTCTAGCGAGGAAGGCACCCCCTGTCAATCACAGGCGGATCGCCCATTCGAATCTGTCAACGGATGCGAGAACGGATTACCGGATGGGCTCGCATCCGCTAATCAGTTCGCTATCCGTTGACCGACCCCAACCGGCGACAAACCGCGCGACAGCGTGTATCCTTGGCCCAACCGCTGAGAGGAGCCACCTCCGACACGTCGATGAGCCGCCAGCCGTCTCCTCCACCTCAGAGCTACAGGTTGCCGCTTCTCTACCTCCTGGCGATGCTCGTATCCATCCTCACAGGACGCCGCCGCTCCTTCTCCGCCGACTGCCGCTGGCTGCTGGGCCAGCTCAGTATTCCACCGCGCATCGCCGGGGAGGAGCACTTGCCGGCGCGAGGACCCTTCGTAGTGGTCGCCAACCACTACCAGCGCCCGGGACTATGGGTGACGTGGGGCGCCTGCCTCATCTCGATGGCGGTGGCGCCGCGGCGGCTGGAGTCCCCAGAGGTGCGCTGGGCGATGGCCGGAGAGTGGCGAGCACACCCGTTGGGCCCGCTGCCCTGGCCGGCTCCCTTCCTGCGCTGGCTCTTCCGGCGCGTCGCAGTCACCTACGGGCACATCGTCGTGCCAGCAGCGGACTTCATGTCGGCGGGCCGGGCGCAGGCCGCTCGCGCCATGCTGCGGGTTCTCCAACCACCGACAAGCGGGGTTGCGCCTGCCCCCTTGGGACTCCTGCCAGAGGCGCGCAACAGCCCGGACCGCTCACTGCAACGGCCCGACCGCAGCATCGGCCGGCTGCTGCTCCACCTCTGCCGCGGGGGTATCCCTGTGCTACCGGCAGCCGTCTGCGAGGTCGAGGGCGCCCTCACAGTCACCTTCGGGCCGCCGGTCAGCCTGGAGCCTCTCCGAGCCGCCGGCGATGAAGCCGCGGACGCTGCCCTGGACGAGGTCATGCTGGCGGTGGCCCGCCTGCTGCCTCCTTCCATGCACGGCGCCTACGCCGGGCAGGCAGCGGGCGGGGGTCGTTGACAGCCTGAGTACGATGGCGCCCCAGCCTAATGGTCATCGAGACAATGAACCGACACATCGAGCGACTTAAACTCCGAAGGCCAGGCTTGCCTGCCCGCCGGCAGGCGGGAGCCTGGCTACCGTGCCAGCCTCAAGGCTGGCCTTCGGCAACCTTGAGGGCGGTTTCTCGCCAGCCTGCCATCCTTTACGCTACCTATGCTCTCGGCTAAGCTACGGGCACCGGTTCCCGGAGGCTGTCCGCGTGACCGGCGCACGAGGCTGCGATGACAGCGGAAACGAAAGCCGGCGCCATGGACCCCGAGGGGCTGCGCGCTGTCGAGGCCCTGTTCCAGCAGCAGATCGATGAGGGCCTCCACCCCGGCGCGTCGCTGGCGGTCTATCGCCACGGACGCCTGGTGCTGGAGTTGTTCGGTGGACTGGCCCGTTTCTACGCCATGCTGGCCGCCGGCGGGACGCTCGACGGCGTCCGCATCCTCTCGCCCGAGAGCGTAGAGCGGGCTACGGCCGTGCAGGTAGAGGTGGAAAGGGACCGCTCGCTGGGCATCCCCATGCGCTGGGCCCTGGGCTTCCACCTGGGCGGGAACCGCGTTGACCTATTTGGATACGATACGAGTCCCCGCGCCTTCGGCCACGGAGGACACGGCAGTTGCGTCGGCTGGGCCGACCCCGACGTGGGACTGGCGGTGGCCATCATCACCAACGGCCTCCGGAGCCCGGCCGGCCACGCCTTGCGGGTAGCGGCCCTGTCCGCAGCCATACGAAAGGCCTGTCTCTAGACACTGTCCCGGCGGAGCGGCGAGGGCAAGGCGGCCGGCACCTGCATGCCGATAGGCGGCCAGGGGGGCACCCGCTATGCGTGCTTCCACCTGACTAGAGAAGGAAGATGTCGCTCGAAGACCTGTTGCTGCTGCCCCTGGGGCTGGTATCCGGAGCCTACGGGACCATCATCGGCGCCGGAGGCGGCTTCGTGCTCGTTCCGGCGCTCCTTCTCCTCTTCTCCGACAAGCCCGCCGACGAGCTTACCGCCATATCCCTGACCGTCGTCCTCCTCACCGGCATCTCCGCCTCCATCGCCTACGGCCGCCAGAGGCGCATCGACTATCTGACTGCCCTCCTCTTGGGCTCCGCCACCGTCCCGGGCGGCGTCCTGGGCGCACTGGCCGTCCACGGTGTTCCCCGCCCCGCCTTCGATATCGTTTTCGGGGCGCTGCTCCTGACGATAGGCGTCTTCATCCTGCGCCGCCGGAAAGCCATCGCGGTCCGCCAGCCTCTGACGGGCCCGGGAGTCCTGCACCGCAAGCTGGCCGCCGGAGACGGCGAGACCTACCATTACGCCTACCCGGTATGGCACGGCCTGGGCCTGAGCGGCGGCATCGGCTTCTTCTCCGGCCTCTTCGGCATCGGCGGTGGCGTGATCCAGGTGCCAATGATGATCACCCTCCTTCGCATCCCTCTGCCTGTCGCCGTGGCCACCTCGACGCTCATGCTCATCTTCGTTTCCGCGAGCGCCGTCGCCGTGCACGTAGTGGGCGGCCAGCTAGCCGGGGAGAACGCCGTCATCGCTCTCCTCCTGGCGGCGGGCGCGGTGCCCGGCGCTCAGGTAGGCGCCTTCCTGGCGCGGCGGTCCGCCTCGACCACCGTGACCGGCCTGCTGGTAGCGGCCCTGGCCCTGGTAGGCATCCGTCTCATCCTGCGCGCGTTTATCTAGAGGCCCCGCGGCGATACTCTGCGCCAACAGGCCTCTTATTAGTGACTTTCGTCTCTGCCCAAATAGTCCCTTTGCTCCTATCCATCCCATGCCCGGAGGGCGTTCCCTAGAGACGGAGTAAGGCCATGGCCTCCAAGCAGCCTTGGGATGCCGTCTTGCGCCGGCGCCTCTCTCGGCGCCGCCTGCTGGCCGCCGGTCTTGCCGCTGGGGCAGCGTCGGCGGCGGCCGCTTGCGGCGGCAAGGAGGCCCAGCCATCGAAGCCGACATCCTCAATTCCGGCGTATACCTGCTATTCCCTCCCACCAGAGCGTAGGCCCACCGTTGAGGCGGCAGGGGCTAACGCCCACACCGATAGCCACCGGCCTTTCTTGACGAGTGTTGTCGACAGGGTAGGCCGGGCTTCCGACGGCACGGATTGTGGGGCGAAGGGATCGGCTGGCTGGCCTGCGCTCTGTGGCAATGCAGAAGAGAACAGGCTAGACTAGGCCGGGTCCTGCGTGGACCGGGGGATAGGTCTCTGAACGGCGCAGGCAAGGGGGCGTGATAATGCCAGCAAGATTCCGACGCGGGTTCCTTCTCGCAGCCGTGCTCCTCCTCGCCGGTCTCCTTCTGTTGAGCTGTGGTGGGGAGGAGGAGGCTAGTAGGACGCCGGCAGCGACCCAGCCGGCGGGCGCCGAGACGCCGGTCGCCCAGAAAGTCCCGGGCGTCACGGATACGGAGATCCTGCTGGGGGCACACTTCCCGCTCAGCCAGACACCCGCCGCGGCCTACGCGCCCGTCGCCGACGCCATGCGCGCCTACTTCGACTACATCAACTCTAAGGGAGGCGTCCACGGCCGCAAGATAAGGTTCATCGTTGGGGATGACCACTACAACCCGGCCGATACAGTGGAGGTGGTGCGAAAGCTCGTCGAGCAGGACAAAGTGTTCGCGATTGTCGGTGGTCTCGGCGACCTCACCCACGCCGCCGTCTACAAGTACCTGGAGGACGCGGGCGTCCCTGACATGTTCATAGGCGGTGGTACCGTCGCCTTCACGGACCCGGTGGCGAAGACCCGTTTCGGCGGCAATCCTGACTACGATACCGAGGGAAGGATGCTCGGCAAGTACATCGCCGAGAACTACAACGGGAAGAAGCTGGCCTTCCTGCTCGAGAACGACGCCACCGGGATGGACGGCAAGGCAGGAGTCCTCAAGGGCCTGGAGGGCAGCGACGTCGAGGTCGTCGCCGAGGAGACCTACGAGTCTGCCCAGTGGGACGTCACTGCCCAGACGCAGCGGTTGAAGGCGGCCAATCCGGACGTCATCGTCGCCTACGCCGTCGCGCCGCCGGCCGCCAGTCTGGTCAAGACAGCTCGCGAGGTCCTCAACTGGGACGTGCCGATTGTGGTAACGGGCGTCGTCATCAGCGACATCTTCATCCAGTTGGCCGGCCCCGAGAACGCGGAGGGCGTGGTCAGCGTCCTCTTCGGCAGACAGGTCTACGACACGGACGACCCTGCCATCCAGTTCCACTACAAGGTCATGGAGGAGTTTGGCCAGGGCGTCCCGGTGAGCAACTTCACCCTCTACGGCGAGTTCATTGCCGAGATGATGGTGAAGGCGCTGGAGAACGCCGGCCGCGACCTGACCCGGGAGAGCCTGGTGGAAGGTGCCGAGGCCATTCGCGACTACTGTTGCCCCACCTGTCGCATGCCGGTGAACTTCAGCCCTACCGACCACCGCCCCTGTGAGATGGAGATCTGCATCAAGGTGGAGAACGGCAGGTGGGTAGAGTTCGGCGAGCCGATCAACTTCGAGTCCACGCCGGGGAAGGCCATCGGCTGCAAGGGGGTGGGGGAGCCCGTCTACGCCGGCGAAGGTGAATGATGCCGGTCCAGGCGCAGGTTGGATGAGGGACACCAGCGCGAGACTTTGGCCTTCCTCCGCGAGACGCTGGGGCTCAAAGTGGAGGGCGACCTGGACCCGACCGGCTACACGAAGATGGCCCAGGGCGCCCTGGAGAAGCGCCTGATCTTCACCCTCAACTACGACAACGGCTGGAACGACTTGGACGACTGGGTCTACCCTTACTTCCACTCCCAGGGCTACAAGAACTCCTTCAACCTGTCGGACCCCGACCTGGATACCATGCTGGAGGACCAGCGCGCCGAGTTTGACTACGAGCGTCGGCATCAGATCGGCTTGGACATCCAGCACTACCTTCTAGACAACGTCCTCGCCCGCCTGGACTGGGTCGCCCAGGTAAGCCTGGCGCTCGACTGGCCCTACGTGAAGAACCACTGGCTCCAGCCCTGGTTCGGCTACCTCTACGTCCACCTGCCCAACATCTGGCTGGACTCCACCCACCCCAGCTTCGCCGGCCGCAGCGCCTGACCCAACTCCAGCAGCCAGCGGGCAGCGCTCATGATCCCACTTGTCCAACCTGGGCTAGGGTGCTTCTTCTGTCGGGGCTAGGCGCCGCTCAGCCGCTAGGAGTAGGCGTGGCGGTGGGCGTAGCCGGAGACGGTGGGGGATTCCACGGGACGGGTATCTCCTGCAGCGCCGGCGGAGGGGGATTGCTCGGCACAGGGATCATTGACGGCGGCTCACTCTGGTAGATCCACCAAGTAGGGGCCAACGTCGGCGTCGCTGTGGGCGTGGGTGCGGGTGTCGGCATGTCGATAGCGGGCGTCGCGGCAGGGAGGGCGGCGCGCTGCGCGAGCAAAGAGCGAGACGGCGGCACGTAGATCTCCTCGCCGCGGGCGGCCCGACTGGGAAACATGCGCACGAGCGCACGGGCCAGAAGGCCCTGCGGCAGGTTGGCCGACACGTAGCTCCTGCCGGTCAGAAGCGTACCGCCCTTCAGTTCATCGAACGTGATGCGAATGGTCTCGCTCCAGGACTCCCCCGACACCGTGTGCTGGACCTGGAAATGCAGGTGGGGCCCCGCCCAGCCGCCATCGCCACAACTGAGGCCGCTGCTCCCCGAGTAGCCGATAGCATCGCCCTGGGCCACCAGCGTCCCCTCTTGCACCAGCGCCCCTTGGTAGTCGATGTGCAGGTAGAGAGCGGATGTGCCGTCACCGTGATCGATGAGTATGTAGTTGGCGTGTCCACCGAGAGCGGAGTCGCACCCGCCGACGCGTTCGCCGTCGCGCACCATCGAAACCCGGCCACCGCGCGCCGCCAGCACCAGCTCGTACTGGAGGTCGAAGTCCCAGGCATACAGCGACTGGTGGGTAGGCTCTTCGCCGGGCGCCTGCGCCACAGCGTGGCCGAGGCCGGGCGCCCAGGGCAGCCGGTAGCCCGCCGGCGCCGGGAAGACAGGCTGAGAGCCCTCCGTCAGGGAATGGCGCAGTTCCAGGAGCTTCTCGATGAGGGAGGACACCGGCGGACGCGCCGGCTGCGAACTGGGAGTGCGCCCCATCTCAGCGGTAGTCGCCCCCAAGAGAAACGGCGCCAAGCAGAGCAAAACCCCAAAGGGGAAACACAAGCGAGTGCGGGTCCTTCTTAGCAGTCCTCCACCTCCATCCCGCTCGGCGAACTACGCCCGGCCCTAGACCAAGAGGAGCCTCATCCTTAGCATAAGACATCAGCACGCCGGGCACAGCGCTCAAAGAGGGTAGCCGTATCCCTCGATCGGTGTACTGCCCCATATTCTTTTCGGCTGATCTCCTCCGAGTCTGAGATGCCCGGGCGCTACTCGCCGATCACCTTCACCACCACTCGCTTGCGCCGCTGGCCGTCGAACTCAGCGTAGAAGACCTGCTCCCAGGGCCCCAGGTCGAGCCTGCCGTCAGTCACGGGCAGGAGCACCTGATGATGGACGAGGGTTCGCTTCAGATGGGCGTCGCCGTTGTCCTCGCCGGTGCGATGGTGGCGGTAGTCGGCTCGAGTAGGCGCCAGGCGCTCCACCCACTCCCAGAAGTCCTCCCAGAGGCCGGATTCGTTGTCGTTGACCCAGATGCCGGCGGTGATGTGCATGGCGCTGACCAGGCACAAGCCTTCGCGCACACCGGACTTTCTGACCACCTCCGACACCCGGTCCGTGACATTGACAAGGTCCCGACGCCGCGGGGTATCGAACCACAAGTACTCGGTAGAGCTCTTCATCGCCGCCTCCGTCACAAGATGCTGGGCCGCTCGCCCGATGGTAACACAGCGATAGCCGCCGGCCAGCGCCAGGGGCCCTCGTGGAAGGTCGCTCTTGCCGGTGTGGCCCATGGTCAGGAGTTCGAATGCTGCCAACTGTCCCGGCCTTTCCAGTCCAAACGGCCCTGGGTTTCGCAACGCCGCCCAGTTACCATCATCGGCGGTCTGGAACCGCTTTCCAAGGGAGCACCACAGCGCATGGCTGGACCTATCGAAGCGGTGGTGATCGGCGCCGGGCTCCGGGGGCGCGATACCTACGGCGCCTACGCCCTGGAGAACCCGGAGCAGCTACGCGTCGTCGCCGTGGCAGAGCCTGATCAGGAGCACCGAGAGGTGTTCGCCAGGGCCCACGGCCTGCCCCGCGAGCGCTGCTTCCAAGACTGGCAGACCTTGTTGGAGCGCCCGGCCCTGGCAAGGGTGGCCATCATCGCCACGCCCGACCACCTCCACGCGGGCCCGGCCCTAGCGGCCATCGAGCGCGGGTACGACGTGCTGCTGGAGAAGCCCATCGCGCCCCGGGCGGCGGACTGTCTGCGCGTGGTAGAGGCCGCCGACGCCGCCGGCCGCTTCCTCCAGATCGGCCACTGCCTGCGCTACACCGCCTTCTACGCCAAGGTCCACGAGATCATGGCCTCCGGCCGTCTCGGCCGGCTCATCACCCTCTCTATGGCCGAGCACGTGGGCTTCTGGCACATGACTCACGCCTTCGTGCGCGGCAAGTGGGGCAACACCAAGAACGCGGCACCCATGATCCTGGCCAAGTGCTGCCACGACCTGGACCTGATGGCATGGTTCGTGGAGCGGCCCTGCCTGCGCGCCGCCTCTCTCGGCTCTCTCCGCCACTTCCGGCCCGAGGACGCGCCGCCGGGGTCCCCGGAGCGCTGCACGGACGGCTGCCCCGTGGAGGCGACCTGCGTGCACTCCGCTCCTCGCTTCTACCTGAAGGAGTTCCCCGGCTGGCCCTGGTCGGATGTCTCCCTGGCCACCGACCTGGAAAGCCGACGCCGGGCCCTGGAGACAGGCCCCTACGGCCGCTGCGTCTACCGGGCCGGGAACGACGTGGTGGACCACCAGGTGCTCGCCCTGGAGTTCGAGGACGGCGTGACGGCCACTTTCACAATGCATGGATTCGCCGCCGTGCCTGCCCGGACCATCCGGGCCAGCGGCACCCTGGGCGAGCTACGGGGCGCTTTCGAGAAGGGTGAGATCGAGGTCCACATGCACGGCCAGATAAGCCCTGAGGTCATCAGGAACCCCTTCACGCCCGTGGGGCACGGAGGAGGAGACGAGGGGCTCCTGCGTCATTTCGTAGACGTGGTCCGCCGCGGCGCCGCCGACGAGGTGCTAGCCTCCGGCCGGGTGGCCCTGGATAGCCACCTAATCGCCTTCGCGGCAGAGCGCTCTCGTATCGAGGGGCGGCTGGTCGAGATGGCGGACTTTCGGGCTGAGGTGGCCGCCACCCTCGCCTCAGAGACAGGGAAGACGCCGGGCAGCTAGTGTGGCGAATCAGAAATCCGCAGCCAAAATGTCATTCTGAGTCCGCCTCTGGCGGACGAAGAATCCGTGATCGGAGGCCTGCTCCGCCGGATGCTTCATCCGCCTCTGGCGGGTTCAGCATGACAAAGACAAAGCATTGGATTTGTTAGCGAATCTTTGACTCAGAACACTAGTAGAGGAGCATCATCCCATGTTCATGGAAGCGCGCTGCAACTTCTGCGGCGACTGCCTGGCGCGTTGCCCCTACGTGGACTACGACCAGGAGCGCGCCGCCGCCGAGATGAGGAGCCTCGTCGCTGGCGAGGAGGCGCCCATCCTCTCCTCCTGTGTCACCTGCTTCGCCTGCGACGAGTTCTGCCCCACCCAGGCCCGCCCCTTCGACCTCATCCTGGAGCGACAGGAGCAGTTCCGCTCCCTGGGCATCCCCGCGGAGACCATCCAGGCGCAGGAGGCCCTGTACACTACCGACTCTCCAGTGCAGGTAGAGCGCACAGGCGGGCGGGTGCTTTCGGCCTGCCTATTCAGTCGCAGCAACCCCGATCTCTTCGAAGGCCGCCTCTTCCAGGGGCTGCCGGTGGTCCGGGGACGCCACTTCTTCTGCTATATTCTCTTCGACCACCTGGGCGCCGGCTCTGTGACACGCCGTCACGCCCAGAACTTCGTGGACAACCTCGCCGCCACCGGCGCCGAGGAGGTGGTCCTCCTCCACGACGACTGCTACGCGATGCTGGTGGACCGGGCACCCCAGTTCGGCATCGACGTGCCCTTCCGGCCCGTCCACCTCTTCCAGTACCTGCGCGACTTCCTGGACGAGCACCGGGCTGAGGTGCGGCCCCTGGGGCTGAGGGTCGCCTACCAGCGCCCCTGCGCCTCCCGGCTCTCACCGGACAAGGAAGAGGCGCTTGACGCCGTCTTCCAGCGCCTCGGCGTAGAGCGGGTCGAGCGGCGCTACGATCGCGAGGGAGCCCTCTGCTGCTCGGGGGCGGTCTCTTTCCTTCAGCCCCAGATGGCGGCCGACGTGCGAGCGCGTAACTTGGACGATGCCCAGGGGGCCGGCGCCCAGGCCATGTGCTACCTCTGCCCCATGTGCCGTCAGACCCTGACGCCGGATGCTCAGGCGCAAGGCCTGGGCAACTATCACATCATCGAGCTCGTGCGCATGGCGCTCGGGGAGCTGCCAAGGCCCTAAAGTCTGTTGGAGAACCGTCGTTGCGCTAGCCCTGTCATTCTGAGTCCGCCAGAGGCGGACGAAGAATCTCGTTCAGCGAGACCCTTCGCTTCGCTCAGGGCGACGGAGTAGGAAGGTCCACCAACAGCCCCTTAGGCGGGAGTCTACCACCGGCTGGGATCGAGAGACTACACGCCCGACGTCACGCCGAGGGGGAGCCCGGCCCACCACTGGCCGGCGCGGTGGGCGCCGCCGACTCCGCCAGGTAGGCCTCCGCGTCCTCGCGCAGGCGGGCCTTCTCGGAGGGAGTCATCACCTTGTAGGTGAGGGCAAGGGCCACGTTCTCCTCCACCTCCCACGGGAAGCGCATGCCGGGGATGGCCACCGACAGGTGGCGGTTGGAGAGGACGTAACAAAGGAGCGTCTTCGCGTTCAGGCGGTCCCAATAGCCAAAGGCTTTCAGCGCCCCCGCCATGCCGAACCCACCCAGCGGCTTCATGACGATGACGCCGATGCCCTTCCGGTGCGCCAGGTGGATCAGCTCCTCGTCGCGGAGGTTGAAGACGTTGTACCTGAGCTGGACGGTATCGAACTCGCCGCTCTCGATGGCCTGCCGCAGCACCTGATGAGAGTGGCTGGAGATGCCCACGTAGCGGACCAGCCCCCGCTCCTGGGCCTCTCGCAATCCTCCCAGGGCGCCGCCGGGGGCCATCACCTGCTCCCAGTCATGGCGGCGGACGTCGACGAGCTGGTAGATGTCTACTTTCGGTAGGGCCAGATGCTCCAGGCTCCGCTCCAGGTCACGCAGGGCGGCATCTCGCGAGCGGCCCATCGTCTTGCTGGCGACGTGCACCGACGCCCCGCGGTCGGGGAGCTGGCTGAGGGCGCCCCCGATCATGTACTCGCTGCCCCGGTAGACCCGCCCCGTCTCGACGAAGTTGAGACCGAGGGCGAACGCCCTGAGCAGCGCCTCCTCGCCCTCGGGCGCGGTGGCCACGTTGGCAGCGCCGAAGCCCAGCTCGGTGACAAGGAGACCGGTGCGCCCCAGTCGCCTTAGGCGTAGCTTGGGCATGAGGCTCCCCCCATCTTGCGGTCCTCTTATGGTCGGGACCCCACCTACGCCAGGCTCAGAGCGGCAGACACGATCACGCCGACGCTGGTGAGAATGAGGAGCAGCAGCACCAGGAGTCGGAACAGCTCGCCCTGCACCCGGGACTTCAGCCAGACTCCGGCGAACATCCCGACGACCAGCGCCGGCAGCGCGATGGCGCTGGTGCGGAGCACGTCCGGCGTGACGCGACCCACGGCCGCCAGCCCCACGATTGTTACCAGACTCATGGGAAGGAAGAAGGCCAAAATAGTCCCCCGAAAGGCCTCCACGTCCTTCTCGGCGCCCAAAAGATAGAGGACAGCCGGCGGACCGCCCATGCTGGTGCTGGCCCGCAGGACGCCGCTCACCACTCCCGCGGCGACCGCCGGCGCTACCCCGGTCCGCGTCGTTGTCACCTCACGTACCCGGTAGACGAGAACGCTGGCGGCGATAACGGTCAGGCCGACCAAGATCTTCAGAGCCTCAGGGTCAATCCAGTCGAGGAGCAACAGCCCGGCCGGGATACCAGCGAGGCTGCCCGCCGACAGGGCCGCCACCGCCGCCAGCCTCACATGCCGGCGTGCCCCGACGAGCAGCGGCAGCAAAGCGACGGTGCCCAGAAGCGTGCTGGTCACTACCGCCGATTTCACGTCCCAGGCCAGCGAGAGCAGCGGCACCATCACCAGGGCGAAGCCGAACCCCGTCAGAGACTGACAAAGGGCCGCTGCACAGGTGATGACGATAGCTGCCGCCAGGACTACGCCGGTCAAGACACGCTTACCTCTCGCCCGTTTCGCACATCATAGGATACAATGCCGTTATCGCGCTTCACAGCCGCGACGCCGAACTCGCCCGGCTAGTTACGTCAGGCGGTCTGCCAGCCGATAGCCCCGGCCAAGACCGAGTGTCATGGAGAGAGGAATGCTGCCCAAGGAAGAGATACAGGAAGCGCTGGCCCGAAGACTCCTTCTGGGAGGGCTGATAGCCCGTAACGCCCGCAAGTTCCCCGATAAGGAAGCGGTCATCTTCGGCGACACACGCCTCACCTACAGGGAGTTCAACGCCCGCATCAACCGGCTGGCTCACGCCTTCCTGGACATGGGGATAGGCAAGGGCGACAAGGTCGCCATCCTCATGTTCAACTGCAACCAGTACCTGGAGTGCTACTTCGCCCTCGGCAAGATCGGCGGCGTGGCCGTCCCCCTGAACTTCCGGCTCCACCCTGAAGAGATAGTCTACATCGTCAACAACGCCGACGCCGTCGCCTTCGTGATGGGCGAACAGTTCATCGACACCATCAGAGGCATCCAGAAAGACCTGCCACTGCTCAGGCAATACATCTCTGTGACGGCGGCGCCGGTCGACGGCATGTTCCACTACGAAACCCTCATTCGAAAGTACCCAGACGACGAGCCCCTCGTCCTGGTCGACGAGGAGGACCCCGCCTTCATCATGTACACGGCAGGAACCACCGGGAGACCGAAGGGAGCGGTGCTGACCCACCAGAGTCAAGTGATAATGTGGACGCTGGCCAGCATCCAGTACACCTCGGAGCCCGGAGTAGGCGGCATCTGGGACTTCCGCGTCTGCGCCCCTCCCCCGATCTTCCACCTGGCCTCCTTCGGCTACTGCGAGGCGCACCTGCTCATCGGGGCAACGGTGGTCCTGCCCACTGAGGTCTTCAACCCGACGGAGGTCATGGAGATCATCGAGCGGGAGAAGATCGACTCCATCCTGCTTATACCTGCCATGGCCAATTTCCTCCTCCAGCTACCAGACCTGGACAAGTACGACGCCAGCTCCCTGAGAATCTGGGCATCGGGCGCCGCCATCCTGCCCACCCAGACCCGCAAGGCGATGATGGAGCGCTTCCCGGGCCTTCTGGTCTACGACTGCTTCGGCCAGACGGAGACGGGCGCCCTAGTCTGCATGCTCAGACCCTCGGAAAGCCAGCGGAAGGTGGCCTCCGTGGGCAGGCCCCTGCCCCTCATCCAGGTCCGCGTGGTCGATGACGAGGACCGCGACGTGCCGATAGGCGAAGTCGGCGAAGCCGTCTACCAGGGGCCCAACATAATGAAGGAGTACTACAAGAACCCCGAGGGTACTGCCCAGGCCATGAGGAACGGCTGGTTCCACTCGGGCGACCTGGTGCGCCAGGACGAGGAGGGCTACATCTACATCGTCGACCGCAAGACGGACATGATCGTCAGCGGCGGCGAGAACATCTACCCAGCCGAGGTGGAGGACGTCCTCTACCGCCACCCCAAGATCCTGGAAGCGGCCGTCATCGGCGTCTACGACGAGCAGTGGGGCGAGGCGGTGAAAGCGGTGGTCGTGCCCAAGCCGGGGGAAACGTTGACCGAGGAAGAGGTCATCGACTTCTGCAAGCAGCACCTGGCCAGCTACAAGAAGCCCACGTCTGTCGACTTCGTCGACGCTCTGCCGAGGAATCCGGCCATGAAGGTGCTGAAGAGGGTGCTGCGGGAAAAGTACGGGAAGGCGGTTAGGTACTAGCGCCGCCTTCTGACACTTTCTAGGCCAGATCCGCCAGCATCTTCAGTTCGTCTCGAAGGAGCCGGGGTAGAAGGAAGTTCCGGCCTACGTGCTCGCGCCCGGCGGTCCCCATGTGAGCCGCCAGTTCCCTGTTGACCAGAAGCTCCAGCGTGCGGGCGGCGCACTCCTCGGTGCTGGAAACCAGATACCCGGAGACGCCCTCCTCTAGCTGAAGAGGGATGCCGCCGGCCCGGCCAGCCACCACAGGGGTGCGCTTCCAAAGGGTCTCCGAGACTACCAGGCCGAATCCCTCCCGGATGGACTTCTGGATGACTACGTTGGCCAGCTGTTGGAAGGCGTTGATCTCGATGTTGCCGACGCCCACCAGGTTGGTGAAGACGAAGAGCTGCAGGTCTTCCCGAGCCTCCGCCTCGATGTCGCGATAGATCTCCCAGCCCTCAGGGTCGTCCAGAGCCATGGAACCCACCAGCGCCAGTTGCACCTCCGGTATCTCCTTTCTGACCGCCCGGTACACCTCGATAACGCCCAGGGGGTCCTTCCAGGGATCAAAGCGCGACACCTGGAGGATGAGGGGCTTGTTCAGGTCCACACCTATCCACCCCAGGACGCTGCGGGCGACATGGGGCGGCAGCGACATGTTCTTGGGGCTCAGGGGATCGATGGCCGGGTGGATAGTGTACAGCTTGATGCCCTCCAGGCCGGGAGGGACAAACTCCCGCATAGTGAACACGGTTGCGTCATGCGCCGCCACGTAGGGGAGGAGGAAGTTCCATACCTCCGGGTTGGGCTCCGAAGTATCGATGTGGCAGCGCCAGATCCACTTGGCTCGCACGTTTTTCGACAGCGAGCGCATGGCGGCCGTCTGTGGGTCGTGGGCAACGACGAAGTCGTAGCCGTCTCCCAGGTCCTCAGCGTTTCGCTGGTTATAGCTCAGGTAGATACCTCGGGCGTCCTCAGTAAGCTTAAGAGAGGCGCCCTGGAGCGCATTGTGGAAGTCCTTCGTCACCTTGAAGAACGTCTCTTCGCCGTAGATGACCTTCCACTCGGCGTCGATGCCGGCAGCGCGGAGCACCGGCAGCAGCGACCGCAGCAGCTCGGAGACACCGCCGCCATAGGGGGTGGCATTGACGTGGAGGAGCCTCGCGCCGCGCAGCCTTTCAGCCAGCCGGTGTACCTCGTCCAACAACGCGCCATCGACCAGGTCACGGTAGGCGTCCAGGGTCTGCACCCCTACGTCGATCTTCTGAAGCATCTGTCTACTCCCCTCTGCTCACCTGGGTCAGGAAATCCTGCCCTGGGCACCTCAGCCTCCTGAACCCCCTGCCGAAGACAGGCTGGCGGCCGGATCACTAGCGCTCATGTGGAACGTCATGATAACAGACGATCATCGCCTGGAGGCAGCCCACGAACGCTCGGAGCGGCCATCTGGGACCACAGCCTGGTGGGGGTAACCCAATACCCTGCGGTCTGGTAGGCTGTAAAGAGGGAAACCAAGCAGCCGGGGGGATGCGTGTAAGGAAGAGAGGTTGCCATGGCCCTGAGACTAGAAGGACGCGTCGAGCTGGTGGATGGGATGACGTTCAGAGGTGTGTCCGGGTCCGGCCACGCCGTGCTCATGGACGCCGAACCCGCTGCCGGCGGACAGGAGCAGGGCCCGCGTCCCATGGAGGCGGTACTTCTGGCCTTTGGCGGCTGCACTGGCATGGATGTCATTTCCATCCTGCGCAAGATGAGGCAGGATGTAAGCGGCTACGAAGTCCGGCTCGTGGGCGACCGCACGGAGCAGCAACCAACGGTCTTCACCGACATCACCGTCGAACACGTGGTGCGGGGACGCAACCTCAACGTGGACAACGTGCGGCGCGCCGTCGAGCTCTCGGTCACCCGCTACTGCCCCGTCTCGGCGATGCTCAGCAAGGGGGGAGTGCACATCACCGAGCGCTACCGGGTCATTGATGAAGCCAGCGGCCAGGAGCAGACGGGCGTCCTCGAGAAAACGCAGACGAGCGCTCCCTCTACCGGTTCGGAAACGGCCTCCTAGAGGCGGCACGACAGGCAGCTCCACTCAGGCCAGGGGCCTCGGCTCATTGCCAGCCCGCTCACCACTAGCCTAAAGAAGCCGACACCGGCCAGACCAGAGCCTGATTCCAACCCTGCCCCCCAGCGCAAGAGGCCGAGGCACGCCTGAACCTAGAGGCTTTCAAAAAGACGAAGGCCGGGCTGAAGCCCGGCATCATCGCTCCGCCAGCCCGAAGACTGGCCTTCCTAATTATTATGAAAGACACTGCTGAACCTGCCGACGTTGACGGGTAGTATCCACCGCAGTAACGTACAAGCGTCGCAAGCACGAGGCTGACGACTCTATCATCACGCAGGCCCCCAGCAAGGACCGGCGCAGCCGGATTCGCAGGAGAAGCCAGCGAGGAAGGTGCGACACGAGACTTGGCAGGAAGAGGTTCGGTAGACCTCGACCGGTTGGAGACCCGCGGCCGCTGGTCCCGACGTGTAGTCCTCCTGTTGATCCTGGCTGCGGCTGTGGCCGGCGGGGTCCTGCTCTGGCGGTTCCGGTTTGCCGGCAACGGGCAGGAGAGCCGTCAGTTCGAGACCATCCCCGTCAGCCGGGGGCTCATCCGCGCTACGATCGCCACCTCCGGCACCGCCGAAGCGAACGACGAGACGCAGCTCCGCTTTGCCACCGTCGGCCGCGTCGAGCAGATCCTGGTAACCCTCGGCCAGGACGTGAAGAGCGGCGACCCGCTGGCTCTCCTCGAATCGGATGACCTCAAGGACCGCCTGGCTTCCGCCGAGGCGAACCTGGCGACGGCGCGCATTCGCCTCCGCCAGCTCCTCAATGGCGCCGACGAAGCCGAGCTCCTGGCCGCCGATCAGTCGGTCGCCAGCGCTCAGGCGGGCGTCAGCAAGGCCCAGCGCGACCTCGATGAACTGCTGAACAGCCCCTCTGAGGCGGAGTTGACTGCCGCCGAGCAGGCGGTCGCCTCGGCCCAGTCAACCCTGGACACGGCCCAGGCGAAGCAAACCAGCCTGGTTCAGAGCCCGTCTCCCGGCGAGATGGCCTCGGCCCAAGCGGCCGTGACCACCGCCGAGCAGGGAGTCGCCTCGGCCCAGTCGACTCTGGACACGGCCAGGGCTAAGCTCTCCCAGCTCCAAAGCTCTCCTTCGGCCGCGGACACGGCAGCGGCCGAGGCGGCCGTCACCGCCGCCCAGGTCGGCGTCAGCACCGCCGAGAACCTCGTAGACAGCGCCGAGAGCTCCCTGGACTCGGCGGAGGGAACCCTAAGAGCAGCCGGCGACGCCTACTGCGACGCCATCAGCGATGTCGGCCGGAGCGACGCCCTCTGCCCCTTCTCTCAGGTACCACTGGACCAGGCATCCGTTGACCGTCTGCTAGACGACCTTGACGACCCCAGTACAGACGTCGTCATTGACCCCGAGTGCGAAGACATGCTGGGCCCCACCCTCTGCCCCAGCCTTCACGACATGACACAGGCGCTGCTCAGCGCCAACAGCGCCTACGTCTCCGCCCAGAACGCCCTCAGCAATACCGAACTGAATCTGACGGCGGCGGAGGCCTCCCTAACCTCCGCCCAGGCCAGCCTCGACGCCCTGGCCGACATCCCAAGGCCCGACGACCTCCGGGCCGCCGAGGCGGCCGTCACCGCCGCCGAAGAGGGCTTGAACGCGGCCAAGGACAACCTTAGGTCGGCCCAGGTGCGCGTGGACGACCTGGCCCCCTCTCCAGAGGACTTGACAGCGGCGCAAGGCGCCGTCGATTCTGCCGAGGAGAGCCTCCAGGCGGCAGAGGCGCAACTACAGGAGGTTCAGGAGGGGCCCGACCTCGCAGACATCCAGGCGACGGAGGACGCCGTGAGGAGCGCTGAGGCCAACCTGAACGCCGCCATAGCCAAGCGCGATGAGCTCCTGCGAGGCGCCGATCCGGACGATGTCGATCTGCAGGTGCAGCAGGTCCGCCTGGCTGAGATCGCCGTCAGCGAAGCCCAAAGAGCCCTCGACGAGGCCACCCTGAAGGCCCCTTACGACGGCTCCGTGTCCGCCGTTGACATCCAGGTAGGCGATCTCGTCTCCTCCCAGCTCCCTGCCATAACCCTCCTGACGCCGGGGGCCCTCAAGCTGACCCTCGCCGTGGGCGAGACAGACCTCCCCAGTCTGCGCGTGGGCATGGTGGGCATCGTGAACTTCGACGCCCTTCAGGGCCATCCCTTCCCGGTGGTGATCACGCGCATCGGTCTGGGGCCCAAGGTGCAGCAGGGTGTCGTGACATACGCCGTGGAGTGCGCCCTATCCGGCCTTGGGGAAGGGCCAGCCGACCGCCCGGTGCCGGGGATGAACGGCACGGCGATCATTGTCACCGAGCAGCATCAGGATGTAGTGGTGGTACCCAACCGCGCCATCCGCCGTCGCGGCGACCAGGTCGTGGTGGACGTAATGGTCAACGGCAAGGTGGAGACCCGCACCGTCACGACCGGCCTCAGTGACACCGAGAATACTGAGGTGCTTTCAGGGCTGGCGGAGGGAGACCTGCTCGCCCTGCCCTCCACCACCGGGGCGAGCGCGACGAAGACACCGGAGGTCCTGCCGGAAGGGATCAAGTAGTCATGGCGATGATCCGGCTGCGAGGGATCAGCAAGGTCTACCAGTTGGGGTCCATGACCGTGCAGGCGCTACAGCCGCTGGACCTGGAGGTGGAGCGCGGCGAGTTCGTCGCCATCATGGGTCCGTCGGGGTCGGGCAAGTCCACCCTCATGAACATCCTGGGCTGCCTGGACAAGCCCACCAGCGGCCTCTACGAGCTGGATGGCCTGCCGGTCAGCTCCTATGGCGAGGACCGGCTGGCCGAGGTGCGCAACCGCCGCATCGGGTTCGTCTTCCAGAGCTTCAACCTGCTTCCGCGGCTGCCCGCTCTCCAGCAGGTGGAGCTACCTCTTGCTTACCGGGGCATCCCCCGGCGACGCGAACTGGCTGCCGGCGCCCTCCGGGAGCTGGGGTTGGCTGATCGCATGAGCCACCGGCCGACGGAGCTATCGGGTGGCCAGCAACAGCGGGTGGCCATCGCCCGCGCCCTGGTGAGCAACCCGTCCCTCATCCTGGCCGACGAGCCAACTGGCGCCCTTGATACCGCCACCAGCCACGAGATCATGGAGGTCTTTCGCCGCGTCAACGAGGAGCGCGGCATGACGGTCCTCCTGGTCACACACGAGAGCGAGATCGCGGCCTATGCCCGGCGCACCATTCGCCTGCGCGACGGCGTCGTAGAATCCGACCAGCGCAACGGATCGCGGCCCGCGCCCACGCCAGGAGTCTCAGCGTGAACATCCTCGACACCATGGGCACGGCCCTTCAGGCGCTCGCGGCCAACAAGCTGCGCTCGTCCCTCACCATGCTGGGCATCGTCATCGGAGTGGGCGCAGTCATCGCCCTGATGGCGGTAGGACAGGGAGCGCAGAAGGACATCACCGGGCGCATACGGGGGCTGGGCACCAACCTCCTCTTCATCCGGCCCATCCAGGTCAAGATGGGCGGCGGCCTCCAGAGCGAGGCGCTGACCCTGGTGGACACCGACGCCGACGCCATCAACGACCCGGACCGCTTCCCTTACGTCGAGGGCGTTGCCGCCCAGACGATAACCTTCCAGGCCTCCCTCAACTACTCCGGCACCAGCGTGATAGCCCCTGGCCTGGGCGTGAGCCCGCAATACGCGTACGTGCGGGAGTTCTACCTGAGCAGCGGGAGCTTCATCACCGATGCCGACCTCGTGCGTAGGGGGCTGGTGATGGTGCTGGGAAGCCGCACCAAAGAGCTGCTCTTCGGCGACACGGACCCGGTGGGCAAGACGGTACGCCTTGCGGTGGGACCCAGCGAACTTGGCCTCAACTTCATCTTCCGTGTCATCGGCGTCATGGAGCCCCGAGGCGCCAGCGGTAACGGCGACGAGGACGACCAGTTCTACCTGCCCCTGCCGACCATGCAGGCGCGAATACCGTTCCTGCGCAATCCCCAGGGTCTCAGCAACATCTCTCAGATCACCGTGCGCATCAAGGACCGGAAGTACTTCAACCAGGCCAAGGAGGAGATCGGGCAACTGCTCATCGACCGCCACGGCCAGGAGGACTTCGTTATCCGCAGCCAGCAGGACCTTGTCTCCACCGTCTCCGACGTCTCTCAGACGCTCACCATCCTCCTGGGGAGCATCGCCGGCATCTCCCTGGTCGTGGGTGGCATCGGCATCATGAACATCATGCTGGTGTCAGTGACGGAGCGAACGCGGGAGATCGGCATCCGCAAGGCGGTGGGCGCCCGCCGGCGGGACATCATGACTCAGTTCCTGATCGAGGCGCTGACAGTGACCCTGCTCGGTGGAGCGGTGGGAGTAATCCTGGGGATGGGAGCCGCGGAGTTGGCGAACGGCCGTACCGTCGGAGACCGCACGGTGAGCACCCTGGTGACGCCGTTCTCTGTGATGGTGGCCTTCGGCGTGTCGGCGGTGGTCGGCCTCTTCTTCGGGATCTACCCGGCCTTCAGCGCCTCCCGTCTCAACCCCATCGAAGCCCTGAGGCACGAGTAGCGTAGGGGTCGAGCATGCTCGACCCCTACAAGTACCTCCCGTACCAGTCCAACGCCTCCTGGACGGAGCGCTCGAAGGGCTGTCCCTGGTAGATGTCGTAATGGCGGATGCCCTCGATGACGACGAGCTTCTTGGGCTCGCCCGCTTTGGCGTAGACGGAGCGGAACTCATCGGCCGGCGTCGGCACGTCGAGCTCCGCCGCGATGAGGAGGAGCGCCCGCGGCGCTATGCGGCCGACCACGTCCTCGGGCCGGTACTCCAGGGTGGCCTCCGCCGTCTCCAGGGGGACCTGCGTCTTGAGCTGCGGCAGCTCCTTCATCGCCTGCTGGAAGAAGGCCACGGAGTCGGGGTCGCTCAGAATGAAGAGGGGATCGACCATCGTGCTCTTGCCAGTGAGGACGCGCAGCCGCCGCTCGTTGCGGATCATCTCCATGACCGCCGCCACCTCCTCCGGCGGGCGGCGCGACAGCTCGCGGCCGCCGTCGCCGAAGCCCACCTGGGCGACGATGCACCTGGGCCGCGGGTCGATGCCGGCGGTGTAGATGACGTTGGCAGCGCCGTAGCTGGTGCCCCAGAGACCGATCCGCTCCGGGTCCACGTCGTCGAGGGTCTCCATGAAGGTGAGGCTGTTGCGGATGTCCATCACCTGCTCGTAGGGGATAAGACGGCCCCGCTCCCCCTCGCTCTCACCGAAGCCACGGTAGTCGAAGGCGAGGGCGACGTAGCCGGCAGCGGCGAAGCGCCGGGCGTAATCGGGCAGGATCAGCTCCTTGATGCCGGTGAACCCGTGGCAGAGGACGATGCCGGGCAGCCGGCGGCCGGGCCCGGCCCCGTCCGAGGAATACACGACGGCGCTGATTCTGGCGCCCTGCGAGTAGTAGGTGACCCGTCGCTCCATAGCTGGCTCCCTCCTTAGTTCTCGGTGGCCGTTCTTCAGACCCTAGCGACAGGGCGGTCGGCCCCGGGGTCGCCTGCAACCGCGCGTGCACCGTTTCCGCGATTCTATAGCGCCGCCGTGCGACGAGAAAGAGTCGCCCGGCCCGGTCGCCTGCCGTAAACGCAGAGCGGCAGGAAGCCGATACCGTCTACAGAGGCAACGCCGTGATAGAAGAAAAACGGGCCGCCAGGATCATGACGTGGGCGCTGGCGGCTGGCACCGCGGTCGGCATCACGGTCTTCGCCCTTTTCTACCGCCAGACCGACGGCTGGGCCGAGAACACGACCAGGCCACCGCAGGCATACTACCAGCAGGTGACGCCGGACGACCTGGAGACATGGCCGTGGACGTACAAGGACAGGCTGGTGGTCATGACGGGAGATGTCCGACAGGTCATCGACGGGGCAGGCTACATCGCCCCGCTGGTCGAGCTCTCCGGACGCCGGCTATTGGGCGGCCTGCGCGTGCAAAGGCAGGTGCTCCTGGGCTCCGAGGGGCCGAGCGAGGTCACCATCGCCATCGACTTCTGGACCCCGCCAGAGCTGCCCGGCTGGCTCACCGTCTCCGGCCTCGTGCGAGGGCCAAGGGCCCTCTCCAGCCCCCTCGGCGATGAACCCGAACGGCCGGTCATCGAAGCCTACGAGATCTGCGGCGACGACGGCAGTTGCTGGTCGCCCTAGGCGCCACGAAGCACACCGCATAACCCCAAACCTGGCTTGACAACCCCCGCCCCCCCTGCCAACCTATTGACCTGTCAACGCCGAGGACGCAGAGGCTTCTGGACAATCGAAAGCCCCCGGCCTTCGACCAACCTTCGGCGGAGCAGGTCAGCGGATGCTACTGAAGCGGCGCATCACCAGACGACAGTTGCTGGGCATGGGGGCGGCCCTCGCCGCGGCCGCGGGTCTCGGCTTCACCTGCACTCCCCCTCCCCCCTGGCCGCCGGTGCCGCAGCGCGGTCGCGCCAGTGGGTCTCGGAACCTGGCCTGGGTGTGGCAGTTCTCCAGCGACGGCCCGCCCGAGCAGATCGCCTCCGTGCTGGCCCAGTACAACCTGGGGATCCTGCTCAAGACGCACGACGGCACTGACTGGATGTCGCGCTACGACGCGTCCCTTTACGGCGTTTGGGGAGCGGACCAGGTGGCCGTCCTGGCCAGCTACTACGAGATGTACGGCGTCCCATTCCACGCCTGGTGCGTGGTCAAGGGGCTGGAGCCGCAGCGGGAAGCCGAGATGTGCGCGCAGGTCATCGCCGCCGGGGCGCGAAGCGTCACGGTCGACCTGGAGCCCCACTCGGGCTTCTGGGAGGGCACGCCCCAGGCCGCGCTAGCCTTCGGGCGCGAGTTTCGAAAACGGCAGCCAGGGGCCACCCTCTACGTCTCCCTCGACCCACGGCCCTGGGTGATCAGCAGGGTGCCGCTGGCGGAGTTTGCCTCCTTCACCCAGGGGTTCGTCCCCCAGATCTACTGGGAGACGTTCAACTCCTCGGACAATGTGCGGCGCTTTGAGTCCAGCGGATTCCCGCCGGGCAAGGACGGTGTTACACCGGAGTTCTTGCTGAACGTTAGCCGCAGCCTGCTAGGTCGCTACGGCCATCCCATCCAGCCCGCCGCTCAGGGCGCCTCCCGCGACAAGACGGCCTGGACCCGATTCCTGAGCGCCGCCCGCAAGGCGGGTATCTCCGTGGTCTCCGTCTGGCGCTACGGCGTGACGGGCGCCGACGTGTGGCGGTTGCTGAGGGACTGGCAGGCGCAGCCGGGGCCCACGCCGACCGCCGTCCTCAGCAAGGGCGGGAACGCTAGAGTCGCCAACACCGGCTCCTGCCTCAACGTCCGCGACGCGCCGACCACGAAGGCGGCCGTCGTGACCTGCCTGCCGGACGAAACCATTGTCCGCGTGCTCGATGGCCCGGTGGCGGCGGAAGGGTACCGCTGGTGGCTCATCGAGACCCAGGTGATCTATGGATGGTCGGCGGAAGCGGGGCCGGACGGCGTTCCCTGGCTCGTCCCGTGGCCGTAACCGGCAGTTGGGGACTCAGTCCCTAGAGAGGAAGAGCGATCTTGGAATGCCCGAAGTGTCACAAGCCCCTTGAGACCGTCGCCATCGGCGGCGTCCGGGTCGAGCGCTGCACCCAGTGTGGCGGCACCTGGTATGACAAAGACCAACTGCGGGTGCTCAAGGACAAGGAGTCCCGAGGCGACTACTCCTGGATCGACTTCGACCTGTGGAAGGACATTGGCAAGTTCCGAGCACGGAGACAGCAGCGCTACTCGTGTCCCAGGGACGGCCTGCCGATGACGACAGTCCACTACGGCGATACGTCCATTGCCGTCGACATATGTTCTGAGTGCAGAGGTATCTGGCTGGACAAAGGGGAGTATGAAGAGATCGTCAGATACTTGGAAAAGGTGGTGGATACCAGTTCCGTCGGGGATTATGTCAACGATATGCGCGAGGAGTTTGTCCGACTGCTCGAAGCTCGTGAGGCTCCATGGAGCGTGCTGAAGGACCTATCCAAGATCCTCTACCTGCTTGAGCTCCGCTTTGTAGTGAACCACCCCGGCCTGGCTGGCGCTGCCTCGTCGCTCCCCAAGTTCTAGTGCGGCGAATCAGAAATCCGCAGCCAAAACGTCATTCTGAGTCCGCCTCAGGCGGACGAAGAATCCGTATCAACCACATGGCTGAATACTACGTCTACATCATGACGAACCCGGCCAGGACGCTGCGCACAGGCGTCACGAACGACCTCCAGCGGCGGGTGTATGAGCACAAGCACAAACTCGCCAACGGGTTCACCAAGAAATACAACCTGACCGACTTGGCGTACTATGAGGCAACAAGCGATGTCCGTTCGGCCATCCAGCGTGAGAAGCAGATCAAAGGCTGGCTTAGAAGCAAGAAGGTGGCGCTCATTGAGTCGGCCAATCCCGAATGGAGGGACTTGGCCGATGGGTGGTATGACACAGGACCGGACTCTTCGTCCGCCTCGGCGGACTCAGAGTGACAGGGATGGGTACCGTCATTCTGAGTCCGCCTCAGGCGGACGAAGAATCCGTGATCGGAGGCCTGCTCCGCCGCATGCTTCATCCGCCTCTGGCGGATTCAGCATGACAAAGACAAAGCATTGGATTTGTTAGCAAATCTCTGACTCACCACACTAGCAGCGCGCTGAAGAAGTCGGCGCTCGCGACAGAGAACGCGGAGGCAATTCGATGGGCGACGTGAAACCCAAGGTTGTGCTCATCACCGGGGCCTCGTCGGGGATTGGGCAGGCATGTGCCCGGCACCTGGCCCGGCGGGGGTACCAGGTATTCGGGACGAGCCGCCGGCCCCAACCCGGGGCAGAAGAACCGTTCGAGATGATCCCGATGGACGTGACCGACGAGGACTCGGTCCGCCAAGGGGTGGCGACGGTCTTGGCGCGGGCCGGCCGGCTGGACGTGGTGGTGAACAACGCCGGCTTTGGCTTCGGCGGGTCCGTCGAAGACACGTCGATTGACGAGGCCCAGGAGATATTCGAGGCAAACTTCTTCGGCATGCTGCGCGTCTGCCGGGCGGTGCTGCCGCATCTGCGCGAGCGGCGCGCGGGGACCATCGTCAACGTCAGTTCCCTCGCTGGGCTGATCGCCCAGCCCTTCGTGGGCATGTACTGCGCGACCAAGTTTGCCATCGAGGGGGCGACCGAGGCCCTGCGCATGGAGGTGCGGCCGTTCGGCATCCACGTGGTGATGATCGAACCGGGGGACACGCGGACGGCTTTCACGGCGAACCGGCGGCGGACGCAGGCCAGCCAGGCGGCGTCGCCCTATGCCGACAGCATGCAGCGTGTCCTGGCCGTGATCGAACGGGACGAGGAAACCGGCGCCTCCCCCGAGGCCGTCGCCCGGCTACTCGAGCGCATCCTGCGCAGCCGCTCCCCACGGCTGCGCTACCCGGTGGCGAGCGCCTCGCAGCGGTTCGCGGCGGCGGCCCGGAAGGTGATGCCCGCCGGCCTCTTCGAGCGGCTGCTGACGCAATACTACCGGGTGCGCTGAGCTGGCGCGCCGTGTGCGCGCTGGCGCGCCTTCTGCGACCGCTTGCAGTCTTGCTGGCAGCTCCAGAGCCGTAGCGGCGACCTTCAGGTCGCCACCTGCTTCGCCCACGAGAGGCACGTGGCGAGCTTCCGCCAGAGGCGGCCCCCCTGCGGCGGGAAAGCTCGCCGCTACGGAATTATCCGCTGGCCGGCCGTGGCCAGGCCAGAATAGAAGGCCTGGCCTACGAGTTGTGTAACACACTTTTGAGGCTGGGCTCGGGTCGGAATCCGACCCCAGGGTCACTAAGAACGCACCAATCACTCTTCGAGCGGTGCCTTGACAGGCTGGAGGAGCGGCGGGATCATTGCTCTGCTGGCAAGCCCGGCGGACGGTCCACGCAGAGCCGGTTAGCGAAACCGGCAGGCTGGTTGAAAGGAGACGGATCATGCCTGGTCTGTTTTCGAGAGCGAAGGAGAGCATCCAGAAAGGGGTCACTGTCGCGGGTGTCAAGGGAAAAGAAGCGGTCGACGTCCAGAAGATCAAGGGGCAGATAAAGAAGCTTGTAGAGGAGAAGAGCGCCGCCCTGCAGGAGCTGGGGAGCCGGGTCTGCGAGATGTCCGAAGCGGGCACCTTCGACCAGGAGGACATCAAGACGAGGTGCGCTGCTATCGCGGAGCTGACGAGCCGGATAAGGGCACTGGAAGAGGAAGAACAGCAGATTCACCAGAAAGCCCAGGAGTCGCTCCAGAGCTCAGGGAAGGAATGACCGTCCCTGCCGTAGGAGGGCAACGTCACGCCCTCTGCACGAGCTCAACCCGTAGTGGGTCCCTGCCCAAGGACAAGGCGCGGCCGCAATGACCGAGCAGGCGTCCGGTCTGCCGTCGGCGTCGCGTCGCCGGCTTCGGGACAGCACGGGCCGGAAAGGGCTCGGCGCAGGCGGGGTGTATCGAAGACCCTTGACGCGCGGGCATCACTATCAAGCTGGTCGTCCATGGGCCGGAGCGATTCATCGCGACCGGCCCTCTTACTTGCGCTGCTGTGTGCGTCTTGCAAAACGTGACGCTACGCGATTAAATGCACACATCGGAGGTCGATTGCTCGCTCGTACAGAAACCGTGACTGTCACATCCGCGACGTTTGTTGACCATGAGGAGGCCGCGCATGCAGCAAGAGGGCGCGAACAAGGGACCTGTTCTGTACAAACACCTTGTTCTCTACAAAGGCGGGTATCCGGGTGTGCCGGAAGGCAGCGGCGGCGAATTGGTGGTACAGGATGGCGCTGTCCGGTACTCTGGGCGACGCCAACATGGGAAGATCCAAGACGAACCCATAATTATGGTGGGCGATACTATTGCGCACGCGCGATATGTTTCATCCAAGCGAGGGGTAGAAATCGATGGTGCCCTGGCGGGTGAGACGTTCACTGCTACGTTCGGGCTTGTTGCGCTTAACCCTGAGAAGGAAGGGCAACGTTTGGTTGGAGCGATCGAAGCGATACGAAGCGGGGTTTATGGAATCGATAGCCAGTTTGAGCCGGATAGTCGCTCGCCCTATCGAGTGCGACATGTAATGGGGATTCCGAATGCCAAGAGCGGACAGGAGTGCGCGGCAAAGGTCTACGACCGCTCGATTCTCATCTGGCGCGCGAGGGGCGTGAACGAGCACGATGAGAAAGCCCCCAGGGAGTGGACCTACGAAATACCTCTTGGCTCGGTTCACTCCGCCCGGATAGAAACGGGTGAGCGTTTGGTCGCAATGCGGATCATCGCGACAGGGATAGTCGGGCTCCTTTGGAAGAAGAAGGACAAGTTCCTCGTGCTCGAGTGGGACGAACCCAGCGGCTTGACCGTCCCGGTGGTTCTTTCCTTTAACGCAGCAAATGAGGCGCTTGCGGAAATCCAGCAGGCGAAGATGAGGATGCCGGAATCGGAACGAGCGTCGGCGAGTCCGCCATCGCTGACTTCGGCCTCTCCTGTGGCGGATAGAATAAGGCAGCTTAAGCAGCTCCTTGACGAAGGAGTGATCAGCGAAGCTGATTATGAGGCGAAGAAAGCAGATCTGCTAGACGCGCTCTAACCCGCGATGGGATGCACCAGCCGTGAGGTGGAATTGGGACGCGTAGCGACCTGAGGCGCTCGGGTGGTAGGGATGGGAGGGAGCTAGTATCTATCCCCCGGACTCAAGCGCCGGTGCGCTTGCCGCACGCGTTCGTCGGCGGCGCTGGCGCCGTAGCGGGAGAGCATCTTCTGTGATCGCCAGCCCGCAAGCCGCATGAGGTCGAACCTGGCTGCGCTCCGGGCCCCCAACCCGTGCGGCTACTTGTCTACCACCGCCTCGACGATCGGCTTGAGGAAGGCGTTGTCGTCCCACGCGTCGCCGTCTCCCTGGCCGATGCGCACGGCAACGATATCGAGGCTGGGGATGACGTAGATGCGCTTCGTCTGGAAGCCGTCCGCCAAGAACATGTCCTCGGGCACATCCGGCAAGTCTTGGAGCCACCAGTAGTAGCCGTACGACTGGTTCTCCCACTGCGATGGTTTGATCGATTCCTCGACCCAGTCCTCCGGCACCACCTGCTTGTCATTCCAACGACCGTTCCTGAGAAAGAGGTAGCCGAAGCGAGCGAAGTTGCGGGCTGTCGTGTAGACGCAGCAGAAGGTCACCGTATGGCCAGCGTTGTCAGTGTCCCACATGGCCCCCTTCATGCCGATCGGTCCGAAGAGCTTCTCCTGGGCGTACTGGCCGGCCTCCATGCCGGTTGCCGCTCTGATGATGGCGGAGAACAGTTGTGTGTCGCCGCTGGAGTAGTACCAGTCATCGCCCGGGTCGTGGAAGCGGGGCCGGTCGATGGCGTAGGCCGTCTGGTCATAAGAGGTGATCATTGTGATCATGTCGCTCTCTTCGTAGTAGTCCTCGTTCCACAGCAGCCCCGAGGTCATCGACAGCAAATCGCGCAGGGTTATCTCCTCCTTGCGGGTCCCACGCCACTCGGGGATGAAGTCGGCCGCGCTCTCATCGACGCTCTTGATCTTCCCCTCGCTGATGGCGATGCCGACGAGGGCGTCTGTCATGCTCTTTGCCATCGACCAGCTATTGTCGGTCGAGCTCTCGTCCCAGCCGCCCCAGTAGCGCTCCCAGACAATGCGGCCGTGACGGGTAATCACGACCGCCCCGCACTTGTGCGCCTCGCAGTAGGAACCTACGTCTTCCAGCCGCGTCGCGTCCATGCCCTCGCCATCCGGCGTCGACACCTCCCAATCGTCGCCCGGCCAGACGGCGGCCTGGGCTTGCTGCGGCGGTTGCTCTTCGCCAGGGGCTTTGCTTTCGCTTCCACCGCCGCAGCTCATCAGAAGGAGGAGAGATGCGGCGAACAGGAAGGGAATCAGCCACCACTTCTTGAACGGAGACATACGGCTCCTCCTCGGCGTTTAGGGCGCTGACTTGCTACGCTTTCCCTCGCCTCACGCCTCGTGGCGGGCGAGCTCGTCACATATCGTCTTGTCGAGCCAGTCGAAGGCTGCCTGGACCACGGTGTACGCCCTCTCGTAGTCCTCTTCCCCTACGTCCACTCCGGCATGCTCGGTGACGTACCAGCCTGCGTGTATTAGGTTCCTCGTCTTCTGAACCGCCCACGCGTAGTCGCCGACGTGTCCTGGGGCAGCAGGAAGCCATGTCATGTCCTTGCCCACGTCAAGCAGCTCGCCCAATGTCCATTTCTGCGGAGGCTTCGGCGCCCCCGTCCTGGTCTTGGGCACTCTGGCGGAGGCTCCCACGTTCTTGACTTGGCATTCCGCCATCAGAAGAAGCCCCGCCTCAAGCGCCGAGCCGAGCATGACGCATCCCGCCAAGTAGGCCCCAATCCGCTGGCACCTTTCGGCTTCGGCCCGATAGAGGTCTACAAGCCGCCACAGTTCCTTCGACTGCCGTGGTTCCATCTCCTGTACCATGCTTCACTCCTGCCACGTGTGGTGCTTTCAGAGCCCCCTGTGCATCGCGAACGTCTCCCGCGCGATCTCCTCGATGTCCACCGTCTCGTGGCCAACGAGGCTTATCTTGAGGGTGTTGTTGAGGCGCCGCGTCCAGCTCGAAGGGATTCTCCCCGCTCCAAGCATCATGCCCATTATCGAGCCGACGGTGGCCCCATTGCAGTCAGTGTCGAACGCCGGCTGGACCGCGCGGCAGATGGACTTCCCGAAGTCGCCCTCGCCCCACAGCAGGGCCGCGACGCAGATCATCGTGTTGGAGTTAGTGTGGCACCAGTGATGTGGCAACCCTTCGTCCCATCTCTCGTGTATCCTGGCAACAGCCTCGTCATACCCGAGGCCAGCCGCGTACCAGCGCATGACCTCCCTTACGTCGGCATAGAGACGGCTCGTCTGCGGAATCTCGCCAAGCCCCGCTTCCAGAAGCTCCGTGACGTCATCGCAGAAGGGCCCCCAGGCGATCATGGCCGCCACGAGCATCTCGCCGTAGATGCCGTTCTTGACGTGGCTGATCGAGGCGTCGCGCCAGGCGAACTCCGCCGCGCGCTCGGGATTGCCCGCGCAGACGTAGCCGAACGCGTCGGCGCGGATGCGAGCCCCTATCCACTCGCGATACGGGTTCCTGTAGGACGCGCTCGCGGGAGGCTCGATCTGCGTCGCCAGGTTGCGATAGGCGACCCGCTCGGCCGTGCACGTGCGGAGCAGCGGGATGTTCCGCATCCAGAAACGCGCCACGTCCGCGGGCGTGAAGGCGGCGCCGCTCTCCTTCACGACGAAGAGACCGGCCACTGTGTAATCCATGTCGTCATCGGCCGGCATGTGATCGAGCGCGTCAAACGCCCGCAGGCCGGCGAAGCGGGGGTACGTCTTCGCCGCCTGCCCGCCTACGTCGAACCTGATGTAGTCGTTCAGCGGCCACTGGTCCGTCATCTTCAGGAAGCCCCAGAGCTCCTCCGTGCGCACCCCTTCGACCGGCTTCCCCAGCAGACAGCCGGCGCACCTACCGAGCCAGGCGCCGAGAAGCCTGTCCTGGAGCGCCTTGTCCGACAACCGTACCTTGACTCGATCCGGGCCCCGCTCCCTGAGCTTCCTTATCTCCGCCAGGCCGGAAGGCTCCTTGAAGCCGTAGCCTTTGCGCATCCCGAGCCGCTGCCCGGCGTCGAGAAGCGCCCCCGCCTTCTCCTGGTTCGAGGGTGTGGAGAGCTCCTCATCGCCAAGGGCGATAAGGCTCTCGAAGTCTTTCCTGACGGGGGACGTGTCGCGCCCCTCGTCCTCGAGCTGCCTGAGCTCGGTTGCCAGGTCAGCCGTCGAGAGCCACAGCCAGGGTTCCCTCATCACGGCTCTACTTCTTCTCCCAGATGAACTCGCAGATGGGGTCGCCGTTGGGGATCGCCTTGGTGAGCACCCACCGATATTGCGGGTTGATGGCCTCGGCGATGCCGTCGCATATAGGCTGGAAGGAGCGGCAGACATCCATCGGGAGGTCCTGGAAGGGGCAGCTAGTGGCGTGCTTCACCACCCTGTCCGGACTGTCCGCCGTGGGCTTGCCGACAACACCCAACACCTGCTCCTCCAGCAGGTGGGTGATGGCAGAGAGGGCCAGGGCATCGTTTCCCGTGATACCCACCTGCGGCGCCAGCGCGGCCATCTCTTTCCCCAACTGCTTGAAGTGGGGGTAGATTATCTTCTGGGCCTCCTCGGAGCCGAACCTGTCCACCAGCGCTTGCAGCAGCGCCGCTGCGGCCCTGCCCAGGAGCGCCACCGCTTGCTGGTGAGCGACCTCCGGAGGAAGTTGGGGCACCTGCACCTCTGTCATGCCTGTCACATCCTTTCCTGGCTCTTCCCGAGCATCAATATACCGCCTCCAGTCGTGCCTGGCACTAGTTGAGCCTCATGGGAAACGGGCCAGAAGTTGTCGTACGGGTCAGCGACCGGAGTGTGAACGGCAAAAGGAGAGACCGGCACAGCGAGAGTGTCGATCCCGCAGGCGCAGCGACTCCTGATGGGCGATGGAGGGCTCGAACCTGCCTACCCTCCTACGGCGGGCAAGCCGGCAGGCAGGCCTGCTACCTTGTGTGTGAAGCACCTGGGGCCGAGCGCTGTGCGAGAGAATCGGCACAAGTGAGCGAAAGGCAGGAGTTATCAGATGCAAGATGGGTGGCGAGAAGGGGGCTCTCCCGCGGCTAAGCTAACCCCCGGCAGCCTCCTTTCGAAGGCGACGCTCCTCTTGACACGCCACGGGCCCTCGCCGCAGCACGGCTGCCATGCACTTGGCGCAACTTATGCACTTCGCCGGCGCAGTGTCGCCGCGCTGCCAGCGGGCGACGAGGTCCGGTTCCCGTATCAGCGGCCTGCACATGGATATCATGTCGGCCTCCCCGCCGCTGAGAATCGCTTCGACCATCGAGAGGCTGCGGATGCCCCCCACAAGCATGACCGGAATGTCGACGGCGCGCTTGGCCTCGGCGCTGTCCGTGCGGAAATAGGCCCGCTCCTCGTCTCCCGGTTTCCTCACGCGGACGGCCCTCCCTGCGTGCCCAGCGCTTACCTCCGCAGCGGAGAGGCCCTCGCCAACTAGCGCCTTCAGCGCATCGAGGCCCTCGCTGAGTGGAAGTCCGCCGTCGCTGTGGTCCTGGAGGCCCATCTTGATCCATAGGGGGTAGTCCTTGCCGACTGCCCGCCGCACAGCGCGCAGCACCTCGACGTGAAAGCGCCGGCGTCCCTCGGCCGAGCCGCCCCACTCGTCCGTCCTGTGGTTGTTCAGGGGCGACAGGAACTGGCTCATGAGATAGCCGTGCGCCGCGTGCAACTGGACGGCATCGAATCCGGCCTCTCTGCCCCGAGCCGCTGCGGCGGCGAAATCGGACACGGTCTGCTCGATCTCCGCGGTGGTGAAGGCCCGATGGGGGAGCGGATGCGACTCGATGTGGGAAGGCGCCAGGGCGATGCGGTCCCGGGACTGAAGCAGCCCCAACTGGATCCCGGCGTGCGCGATCTGGAGAGCTATCTTGGCGCCGTGGTCGTGGGCGACCCCCACCAGGCGTCGCAGCCCCTTGACGTGGCGGTCCTCAGCGGCGCCGTACTGGCCGAGGGCGGCCTTCCCCTGCTCTGACACGTACGCATAGCCGGTGACGATGAGGCCCACACCGCCGCGTGCCAGGCCCTCGAAGAGCCTTACGGAGGCGTCGGTAACCTCCCCGTCCTCGGTCGCCGTGTGGTCCCAGGTAGCGGAGCGCATGAAACGATTGCGGATCGCGACGCCGTCGATGGTAATCGGGTCGAAGGGGCTGGTCATGGCATCTCCCGTAGAGGCTGAGAGCGGAGTCTTGCCTCTCCTGCTGCCATGCTACCACCGGCAGCCGCTGACAGAACAGCTACCGGCAGGCCTCCGACCCTCTGTGTGCAAACCATCTGACCCTGAGCGCTGTGCGAGGGAATCGGCACAAGCGAGCGCAAGCGCGGAAGTCATCAGCTGGAAGATGACGGTGCGCGCGGGGCTGGAGGAAGGCCTACCACGGTGTGATGGACGGCATGCTGCGGGATTCTTGCGGACGGGCCTCATTCGAAGAATCGAGGTCGCCCTCCTGCGATGCCTTGAGAGAATCTGGCGCGGAAGTCAGCCTTGGTCAAGGGAGGCATGCCGACCCGACTCCGAGCATCGTTGAACGCGGCCCAGTTCAGGGACATCCAAGCTTCTGCACTGATTCCTGCGCTCTGGATGAGGTCGTTGAGTGCATCGATCGCGACGGTCATTGACTGGTCTTCGGCTTCATCGAGATGGGCTAGGCGCTCACGGAGGTCACGAGAGGGGTCGTCAACCCAAAGCTTCCAACATGTAAGCTGTAGTCTCGCGCGGGCGAGAAACACGTCCAGGAAGTCGGTGCATCGGTCATAGGCCTCACGCGCTTTCCTCGGTGTTAGGGGGAATGGGAACGCTTGGTGCTCGGTGGTCATGGCCTCGGCGATAGCCACCTTCTTTTCAAGCGCGGGGAGCAGATAATTGGCGGCGCGGGCGGGATCACTGACCAGCCCTACAGGGCGGACAAAGACTTCGTCTCCCTTTTGCGCAACGCTTGATGCCAGGGCCAGGGCAGTGTTGTAGGTCTCCATGGCGAGCTGCTGAAGTGCTGCCTGAGTCTGGAGATGGCGAATCACGTCAAGGGCGACGGCGCGATCCTCGGGTGACGGCTTTGAGGGGAATGGCCAGGGCATTTCTTCCCTCCTTTTCGTTTCGCAGCCATGCGGCCTTGCGCAACTAGAGCAGTAAAGGCTGAGACCTCAACCCATGCTGTCATCTATGAGGTCGAGGAATTTGTAGCAGAAGTCACGAAGTTGGTCTGCTCTTATGTGAGCGCGCCAGTTCGGTTCAGAGCTGCCGTACGGCATGTCCTCAGCAATGATGTCCACTTCAGCCGGGTCGCGGCAGTCTGAAGTGAAGTCGAGCCGACCATGTGCCGCGGCATTCCGCAAGTGCCGAACAAGGTCGTGAAGCGTCTTCGTCTCTGCCTCGCCAAGGCAGATCTGCCAGGTGGGCCAGCCCTCAGCGGCCATCGAAGCCATTGTCATGTCCTTGAGGTGGGGAAGGAGCAGCTTCTCCCTCGGGATCACGACGAGCCCAAGGAGTGACACCGTGATTTGTATGACTCGGTGGACATCCTCGCCTCTGAGTGCTGCGGCTTCAATGAAGTCGAGATTCTTGCGGGTGCGCGCCGCGAATACAAGCGGCTGGTTTCTATCGTTCATGGTTGGGGCACGACTCTAGACGTTGACCGTTCTTGCCATACTTTGGGGCTTCTGGTGGGCGATGCAGGACTTGAACCTGCGACCTTCTGTGTGTAAAACAGACGCTCTTGCCAACTGAGCTAATCGCCCACCCGCTGAGGGCAAGTGAATCCTAGGCCAATCGAGCCTGCCCGGTCAAGGCGAGCGACCACGGGTAACCGCCTCCTCGTTCGCCGGAGAATCACCGACCCCCACCCGATGGTCATGCGCTATTGGGGTTGAAACCAGGCCGCAAGGACGGAGCTGAAGCTCCGTCCCTACGTCTCGCTACATCTCGCGGAACCTGTTGCGGGCGATCTGTGTCTGCCTGCCTGCCGGTAGGCAGGTCCGTGCCCATCTGTGGCCAACAGTCTATTTCGTTGGTGATCATGTGACGCAGCCGCCCGCAGCGGCTACACTGGCCCCGCCGGCAATTCCGCCTCCGGAGGGACCCATGAGCCGCTACGTCCTCGCCCTCGACCAGGGCACCTCCAGCTCCCGCGCCATCCTCTTCGACGAGGAGGCGCGACCCGTCGCCTCCCACAGCCGCGAGTTCCCCCAGATCTACCCCCAGGCCGGCTGGGTGGAGCACAACCCCGAGGACATCTGGTCGTCGCAACTGGAGGCGGCCCAGGCCGTCCTGCGCGAGGCCGGCGTCGCGGCCAGGGAGATCGCCGCCATCGGCATCACCAA
>Ga0315296_10000245_pt1 | contig 50289 bp, 51 predicted proteins | sample YL17G14_18_MG_FD_203921 | JGI IMG/M metagenome (GOLD analysis project Ga0315296, IMG submission 203921) | Sediment microbial communities from Yellowstone Lake, YNP, Wyoming, USA - YL17G14_18 | ecosystem: Environmental > Aquatic > Freshwater > Lake > Sediment | place: USA: Wyoming | collected... | reverse complement strand
AGCCCGCCCGCCAGTACGGCGGCGGGGCGCGCAAGGCCGATCTCGCGAGCCAGCCAGAAGGCGAATAGAGCGGCAAGGACGTAGTGCAGCAGCAGGCCGAAGTGAACGGCCACGTCGGAGGGCAGAATCAGCAGAAGAAGAGTGTTGAGCGGGTAGAGCGCCCCCACCTGGCCCTCGGCAAACAGGGGGAAGCCGCACCACATCTCGGTCGTCCACAGGGGCAGCGAGCCGTGGTGCAGAGCGCGGCTGCAGGCCGCTGCCCAGGGAAGGTTCTGCCTGGCCATGTCATCGTGGAAAAGGAAGCCGCGCAGCAGGATCACCCGCCACCAGAACAGCAGCACCAGCGCCGCGAGTGACGCCAACGCAATCAGGTCGCGGCGGCGTTCGAGGCGGAAGTCCGGCGGCGGCGCTGCCGGCTGCATTTTGCGCTTACCCACAGGGGCCATGTTCTGCTTTCGCAACAGCAAATCCTGGCCGCGAAGAAGGCATCGGCGCTTGCCGCGCCGAACATTCGCGGGTCTGCAGGAGGAGAAGCGGAGTGGCTGACAAGCCGACCATCTATCTCGTGCCGCATTTTCACTATGACCCTGTCTGGAAAGAAGACCAGGCGACCTACACCCGGCGCGCTTTCGAACTGGTCAGCGCTTATCTCGATGCGTGCGAGCGGGACCCCGCCTACCATGTGATCCTATCGGAGATTGACTATCTCAAGCCCTATTGGAGCACGTTCGTGCAGCGCAGGAATCTTATTCGCTCGCTCGCCGGCGCGGGCCGCCTGCACACGGGCGGCTCCTACAGCGAGCCCAACGAGATGAGCATCCAGGCGGAAGGCATCATCCGCAATATCGCGCACGGGAGGGCGTTTCACGAGCGCGTTATCGGGCACCGCTCGCGCACTTACTTGCCGCTGGACGTGTTCGGGCACGTCGTCCAGTTGCCTCAGATACTGGCGAAGTGCGGCTTCTCGATGAGCATCTGGTCGAAGCCTATCGTGGGAGCGCCTGCGCTCTGTTGGGCACTGGCCCCGGACGGCACGCGCCTGCTGCAGAAGCGCGAGCCCTATGGCTTCCGGGCGCAGTCGCTGGATGAGTTCTGGCAGAAAATTCCTGTCCGCTTCGAGTTGCAGCAGCGGCTGGGCTTGAACATTGACGTGCGCCTGATGGGGGGAGATATGGCCCCGCCGTCCCCGTGGCTCGCCGGGCACTGCGCCGAACTGGCTGATGGCAACCCATCGGTGCTGGTCTCCGGCCCGAACCAGTATCTGGAGGCGCTGGAGCGCGAGATCGAGTCAGGCGGAAAAGCGCTGCCCATCGTCTCGCGCGACCTGGGCCTCTATCATCCGGGGACAGCCGTCTCGAGAGCCGAACTGAAAATCGGCAACCGCCTGTGTGAGAACGCGCTGATGACGGCGGAGAAGTTTGCCTGCTTTGCGCATCTTCTGGGGGCCGAGTATCCCTGGCATGCGCTGGATAAGGGGTGGCGCAACGTGCTGTTCGCGCAGCATCATGACGCGATAACAGGGACGCCGTGCGACATCGGCTTTCTGGACCTTCTCGGAGGCTACCGCGAGTCGCTCACCCTGGCGACAGGGGTGCTGCACAAGGCGCTGGATCATATCGGTGACAGCGTTGACACGGCCGCCGGCAGGCCGCCGAAGAACTCGGTTGCGCTGGTCGTGTTCAACCCGCTTTCCTGGGAGCGAACCGACGTCTGTCGGGCGCAAGTGGAATTCGAGACGCCCGTGTCAGGTTTTTCGGTGCGCGACAGTTCGAGAAAGGCGGTTCCTTGCGAACTGCTGCGCGCCGAGAGCGACGCGGAGGGAATCCGCAGGGCCGAGATCATGTTCCTGGCGCGCGACGTTCCATCTGTGGGCTACAGTGTTTATTACGTGGTGCCCGACCAGGATATTCCGGGGTCTCTTGCGCCAAGGGCGATGGAGCAATTCGAAATCTCCAACGAGTTCCACTCAGTCCGCGTGAGCCCCGAGCAAGGGGGCGGGATAGTCAGCATATTCGACCGCAAGGCGAAGAAGGAAATACTGAACCCCGGGGAGCGGCTGGGCAACGAACTCGCGGCGCTCAAGGAAGACCCGAACCGGCACGAGCCGCCGTGGGAGGTTTGGACGACCGGCGAGAAGGCCTTCTCGCGCGACTTCCCGTGCCAGGTGACGGTGGAAGAAAGCCCGCTGCGCGAGCGCATAAGGGTGACGGGGGGATTCACCGGGGGTTCCACGCGAATCCAGGAGGTTTCCGTTTATCACGGCATCGCGCGCATTGACTTCGCGACGCATCTTCTGAATTACTCGGGCGAACACGAGTTGATTGCGGCCTGTTTCCCGCTGGCGCTGCAGGGCGCGATCCCCGTGTTCGAGGACCGCTGCGCTGTGGTGGCAAGGAAGCGAAGCAGAGGCTGGTTCGACTTCCGCACCAAGGGCCCTGACGCGGTTTCCGAGTGCGCTTTGTATGCAGCCCAGAACTGGGTGGAATATGGGAACTGCGTGAGAGTCGTCTGCGGGCGCGGGCAGTCGGCAGCCGCTTTCCCTATGGGATACACGGCAATCGTTACCAGCGCGAAGAGAACGCACCGGGACCTTGCTTTTCGGCTCGAAGAGGCGCTCGCGCACAAGGGAATCACCTGCACGCCCTGGTCGGATGACGAGGACATCGTCTCGGATCGGCTCTACTGCACGTTCCGGATCGCCCTCGCCAGCCCGAATGAGAACCAATATGCCCAGCGCCTCTTGGAGAGCACATCCGAGCGAGCGAGGCAAGCGTTGGATCAGCAAATAAGGGCCAACGGCTGCGGTTTCGTAGTGTGCGAACGGGCAGACAGGCCCGAAGGCTCGGAGGGGATTCCGGAACTTCTGGTGATGGGCGTTGACGATGCTGCGCTGGAGAAGGCGGTAGCGGCCCTGATTGATGACCTGGAGGACAACGAGATCACGCTCCCAGAGCAAGCGAATGACACCGGCGTGTCCTGTCCCGCAGACGACTACGGCGTGGCGCTGATCAACCGCGGCACCCTGGGGGCCAGCGTTGAGAACGATGGGACGATGTGCCTTCACCTGTTCCACACCGCCTCCTGCCCGGGCAAGGGCTGGGGCGATGGGAAACTGTCGCCTTTCTTCGTGCCCGAGCACAAGAGCCACAGTTTCTCTTATGCCCTTTATCCACACCAAGGCGACTGGCGGCAGGCGGGGACGGCCGAGGCAGGCTACGAGTATAACAACCCTTTGATAGCGCGCCAGGCCCAGATTCATCCCGGGGGTCTTCCGGCGCGCCACAGTTTTTTGAGCGTGAAGGGCGAGGGGTTGGTCGTAACAACCGTCAAGGCAAAGGGGGAGCCCCTGGCGGAATTCGCGAGTCCAAAGGCCCCGACTTCTTTCATGTGCCGGCTGTATGAGTCTCGCGGGCGACGATGTGAAGCGGCCCTTGCCTGCTGGCCCAAGATAACGTCGGCGAGGATGACGGATCTTCTCGAAAAGTCTGGCGAGAAAGGCGAGTTGCCGGTGCGAAAGGATGGATCGGTGGCGCTTGCGATCGGGCCTTGCGCCATAGAGACGGTTGAAATGGACCTCGCGCGCCCGACTCACAAGACCGAACCTGCAGTCATCGGCCCGTCGGCCGATGCGATCCAGCCGCTGCACGCGCGCTACTGGGAGCATAACCTGGGGCCGGCGCCGATAGGCAACCAACCGATGACCGTCACCCTGGACGGTAAAGTTGCGCCAGTGGGCACGACCCGCTTCACAGTGAACCTGACGAACGACCATGCCGATCAGGAGGCAGTCGGCAGCATTCCGCTGTCCGCGCCGCAGGGGTGGATGCTGATCCCGTCGCAGGCACCGTATCGAGTCCCGCCCGGCGGGCATCATATTTACGAGATATCCGTAACGATTCCGGAGGGCAGTTCGCCCGGGTTCATCACGGCCTGCATAGAGGACGGCGGCCAGATGATCGAGGACGCGATGGCGGTGGGAGAGATCGAGCCCGTTTCATGTCTTCTGAAGCAGATAGAAAACGGGTGGGAACTGCTGCTCGAGAACCCGAACGCGTGTGCGATCCGCGGCCGCGCGGACCTGATAACCCCACTGGAAACGTGGGGGGCGGAGTTGGTGGGCGAGTGTGCGCGCCTGTCGGTGCAGCCGATGTCGCAGCCCTTCGCGCTCGAGGGGAGAGGGAGAGCAGCGCTGCAGTTTGTCGTTCCGCGGGAGGCGCGCGATCAGTTCGCGCGCGAACGGATGTGGGCGGTGGCAAAAGTGATGTATCACGGCCGGCTCATATATGCGCAGCCGTCGCGCTAATCTTTATTCAATCTTGAACCATGTTGACACGCGCGGGGATTGACACGGTGTTGTAGCCGCCATATAATCGTGTAGTAGGCCAAGGTCGAGCGGCCTTGCTGATGCCCCGAGAAGGGCGCCGGCAAGGCCGTTCGCTTTGTGACCGGCATGATGATGGAGGTGCACCCTGTCCCGCACGGTTCCAGATATTGCGCGGCGGCGCCAGTATCGGCGGCCGTCGGCGGCAGAACTTGCGGCCCTGGGCGAGACGGCACTTGAAGCAATACACGAACTCAACAACGCCCTGACGGTGATCTGCGGGCTGGCGCAGACGCTGCTCGCGCGCCGCGAGAAGCCGCCCACGCGCGCCGAACTTCGGTGCCTTGCCACCCATGCGCGCCGCGCATGCCGCGTCATCCACAATGCGCTTAACCGACGGCGCGCGAGGCCGGCAGGCGATGTGAATCACGCGCTGGTGCGCGCCGTGCGCGCAGCCGGGTTCCGCAAGCAGGATGTGCGAGCCAGCCTCGCGCCGGGCCTGCCATTGGCAGCGGTGTTTCCCGATGAGATGGAGACCATCTTTTCGAACGTGCTGCTCAATGCCCGGCGCGCGATGAAAGCAAGCCCTTCCCCACAGGTCCTGCTGAAAAGTAGCAAGAAGGGGAAAATGATCACGGTCGCGATATCCGATACCGGCTCGGGCATAGCGCGCGAGCGGTTAGCGAAGATATTCGAGCCATTCCACACATTCGCCGCCGATGCGTCTGGCACAGGGTTGGGCCTGTTTATCACGCAGCGGATGCTGGCCAGGCGGGGAGGGACCGTCAACGCTGCCGCCCGCGCAGGAGGGGGCGCGGTGTTCTCCATCGAGTTGCCCGTGGCCCGCAGCGCGGGCAGCAAGGCAAGGCAGAGAACCAAGTGAACGCCACCGAGAAGGTCCTGGTTGTTGATGACGAGCCTGCGATGCGCGGCCTGCTGGGGCGACTTCTCAGCCAGGCGGGCTACGAATCGCGGCTTGCGGCCGGCGCAAAGCCGGCTCTGGCCTGGCTGAGCAAGGAGCGATTTGCGCTGGCGCTGTTGGATATCATGCTGCCGGGGATGGATGGGCGACAACTGCTGCTGCACATCAGGCGGCGGCACCCGCAGGTTTCCGTGATCATGGTCACGGCGGTCGTTGACATTGATGTCGCAGTGGCTGCGCTGCGCGAGGGGGCGTGCGACTACGTGTGCAAGCCATTCCAGGCCGACGAGTTACTGATGCGCGTGGACCGGGCGCTCGAACGGCGCCGGGTCGTGATGGGGACGTGGCTGCACGGTGAGGCATTGCGCGGCGCGCTGCAGGACCAGTTGCGCAGGCTGGAGCGCGTTGCCCTGGGAGCGGTGCAATCGCTCGTGTTCGCAGTCGAGGCCAAGGACCCGTTCGCGCGCGGCCATTCGCAGCGAGTTGCGGACCTGGCCCTGGTCACTGCAACGCACATGGGGATACCCAACGAGGATGCGGCCCAGGTGCACGTGGCAGGGCTGCTGCACGATGTCGGGAAGATTGCGATCAAGGAGGTCGTGCTCAACAAGCCGGGCCCACTGACCAGGGAGGAGCGCCAGCACGTCCAGACCCACTCTGCGGAGGGGGCGCGCATACTGCGACCACTGCTGCCCGAAGCCCAGATCGTCGCCTTCGTCAGGCATCACCACGAGAGATGGGACGGCGAGGGCTACCCGGAAGGCCTGGCGCAACTGCGAATCCCGGTGGGGGCGCGCATCCTTGCGGTGGCCGACGCCTACGACGCGATGACCTCGATGCGGCCGTATCGCGCTCCGCTCACCAAGTCCCAGGCAATGCGGGAACTGCGCAACTGCGTGGGAAGTCAGTTTGACCCGGACGCGGTCAGGGCATTTCAGCGAGGCCTGAGCGTCAGCGCTGCCGGGGCCGGGGAGATTGCTCTCCCTCCATGCTGGCCCTGGCAGACGGGGGCATTGAACCTGGTCGGGAACATCCCCTCGTCGCACCCGCAGGTCTGACGCCGGACTGCGCCTTGTGGCTGCTGCTCAGGCCCAAGATGCCAACTCGAAGGAGGCAGCCGCGTCAATGTCCAACGCATCGGACAGCCCGGCGCGAAGCCTTTGCTCCCCGACGCGGGCGATCATCGCGGCATTGTCCGTGCACAACGCAACGGGTGGAATGCGAAGGTCAAGGTCGCATTCGCCCGCAGCGCGGGCCAGCAGAGCGCGCAGCGCCCGGTTTGCAGCCACGCCCCCGCACACCAGCAGCGTCCGGCAGTCAGAATCCAGGGCAGCCTGGACGGCCTTGTGAGCCAGCGGCTCGACAATCGCCCGCTGGAAACTTGCAGCGATGTCTCGCACGGGCGGGCGGTCGGGTTCCGGGGTGGCGTCAAGATAGCGGGCGAGCGCGGTCTTTACGCCGCTGAAACTGAAATCCAGCGAGCGCCCCAATTTCGCTCTGGGAAAGGCAATCGCGCCAGGGTCGCCGCCCTCCGATGCGGCTTCAATCGCAGGCCCCCCTGGAAAGCCGAGGCCGAGCAGCCTGGCCGCCTTGTCGAATGCTTCTCCTGCGGCATCGTCGCGCGTGCGGCCAAGCGTCTCGTATCGCCCGTGGTCGTGAACCAACACGAGGTTCGAATGCCCGCCCGAAACGATCAGGGCGATGGCAGGCAGGACCGGCTCCTGCCAGCCCACCTCCACACTGTCATTCTGACCCCTTCGCCCTCTGTCATTCTGAGCCCTTCGCCGTCTGTCATTCTGAGCGAAGCGAAGAATCTCACTTTTCGGCTCAGGGTAAACTCCGCGAAGCCTGCCCTGATCCGCCAGCCGGCGGACGAAGGGAATCCCACCTCTCCCATTCTCCCCTTCAGCCTGTAGAAGGAAGTTGGCGTAGATGTGCCCCTCGAGATGGTTCACGCCGATCAGCGGGATGCCGCGTGAAACCGCGATCGCCTTGGCCGCCGCGACTCCCACAACCAGCGACCCGATCAGGCCCGGCCCAACTGTTACGGCTACCGCCTCGATGTCCTCGATGCCAAGGCCGGCTTCCCGCAGCGCATCTTGAATGACAGGCGAAATGAGTTCGATCTGCTTTCGCGATGCGATCTCCGGGACCACGCCGCCGAACCGCTTGTGGAATTCGACAGACGAGGAGACGACGTTGGAGAGGATGCGCCCGCCGCTGACGATAGCAGCGGCGGTCTCATCACAACTGGTCTCGATTCCAAGCAACAGGATGTTGAGGACCTCATCACCCCCCGGACATCAGAGCGCTACGACTTCAACCTGCAGGCGCTTCTGGCGCGCCTCTTCGACCAGGCGCTCCAACTCGCGAGCGGTATCCGCTGCGATCCACTCCTCTCCGCACTGGCTGCAAACGGACGCCGGCACGTTGCGCACCACCACCACACCGAACCCCAGGTCCACGCTGTAAGTCGTGGTGCCTTGCGCCTTCTTTCCACCGCAGAGAGGACACACTCCTCCACTTGTTGGTGCTTTCATTGTCTTCTCCTGGTTCTGTAGTCATCCTCGAAATGATCTAAGTCCGGCTCGTAAGCAGTGATCACGTATCCCCACTCGTTGCGCTGATCAAATGCCGCCACCACGTGCAGTCGGCGGCCCTCCACAAGAGCCATGAACAGGGCGCTCGGGTAAGGCTGTGCGTCTGGGTAGTCTTCGATGCGCTCGCCCTCAATCAGGACTTGCAGGACCACGTCTTGGAGGATGCCGCGTTCGGCCATACGTTGAAGAACATGCTTTCGCCATTCGACTCGGCCGTTCGCCAGCGCATCGCGCAGACTTGCTTGATCAAACGGCTTGTTCACCTCGCCGCCCGCCCGCGGATTCTCTCGATGTAAGCATCCGTGCTCCCCCCCTGTTGGACAATGCCCACGAGGTCCCACACGGGGTGACGATCGCGACGCTTCCGAATGCCGATCCAACCTTCTTCTGCAATGAATTCCACTTCGGTGTTAGGCTTCAGCCCGTATCGCTCGCGCAGGGCCTTGGGGATGGTAACCTGACCTCGCTCGCTGATTCTCATAGTTTTCTCATTGCGGACCCTGAACCCGCGGTCCCGGTTCAATTCTACCACGCTACGCGGCGCAGTCAACCCGCATGGAGGATGCTCTAGTGGCTGGTGTTCAGGCCCATCTGGACATCGCCCTTGCTGGCGTTGGTGACCTTCGCGCCGCCCCGCAGCCGGTTGCCGAAGATCATCGCCGCTTCAACATCGCGCCCCAGGTGAATCTGTTTCTTGCCCTCATCCATGAAATCGCAGCCGCTCACTGTCAGCCCTCCTCTCTTGGCGTAGATGCACGGGTCAGCCTTCTTCAGCCGGTCCCACCCGTTGAAGTGGCAGCCGGTGAAAGTAACATGCCCCTTGCCCGCGAGAACCGCGTGGCTGCGCGTTTCCTTGACCCCCCAGAAGCCGCACGCGGTGAACTTCACCGGGCCCGAATTCGTGTCGGCAACCTCGATACCAGCCATGAACTGCCCGTTGACAAACGAAATCCCCGCGTGCGCCTGGCAGGCGTCCACCAGCACGGCGAGCGGCCCGACATCCGACCCGCACTGCGTCAGCACCACGTTCGGCTGTCCCGCCTTCGTGCCGATGAAATGGAACCCGACCTTATACATGATGCAGAAGCAGTTCGACATGTATTCCCAGTCGGTGCGGCCGATGATGAAAGCCTCGCCTTTTTCCAGCGTGAACTTGTCCACCTTGCCCGCCCCCGTCGTCCAGAAAGGCCAGATGTGTGCATTCTCGATGCGGCCGATGTCATAACACTGGTCAATGAAGACGCCGCGATACAATGCCTGCGCATACAGCCCCCTGATGTAATGACGGCCCGCGGGATGGGTCCCAAAGTCAACGGCCTGGTAAGGGTTGACGAGCAGCACGTCAACGATCGAGCAGTTGTCCCCGATCCCGCGGATGCACCAGGGATATGCCTTTGGAGGGTTCTCGTTGATCTGCTCGGGATAGAAAACGGCGAGGCCGCGCAGCGTTGAGTTCGTGTGCAGCGTGATGAAGGGCGTGCCGTCCGGGTTTCCAGCCCCCTCTACCGCCAGGAGCGTCGTCCCGCCTTCGCGGCTGCGAGCCGGGGCCTTGCGCGTGCCTTCCAGCGTAACATTGTCGGGCACATCCAGGTGCCCCTTGATCATGTAGTCGCCCGTAGGCGCGAAGACGGTGCCTCCGCCTGCCTTTGCCGCACCATCCAGGGCTTGCTGAAAGGCATCCGTGTCATCAGCCTGTCCATCCCCCTTCGCCCCGAAGCCCCTCACATTCACAACCGATGCGCCCTCCCCCCACGCCCCGCCCACAACCAGTATGACCACTAGCGCTGCAATCACCCATGCGCTGCTCATACCATCCTCCTTTCGCAGACTACTGATTCGCTTCCACTCGCGTTTTGCCTTGCGCAACTTTGTGCCGGAGCCACGCCATGAGCGGGGAGGGGTTGACTGCCAGCCTCAAACGACAGATAATCCTCCCGCACCCGGAGGAAAACATGAGCGTGCCCATCGAAGTTGATAGACAGCGCATCGCTGCGTTCTGCGAGAAGCATCACATTTGCAAACTAGCATTCTTTGGTTCAGTGCTGAGCCACGATTTTCGGCCCGACAGCGATGTGGACGTGCTGGTCGAATTCGAACCGGGGCAGGTCGTGGGCCTGGTGCGCCTGGCGGGTATGGAGCGGGAACTGTCGGAGATCATCGGGCGGAAGGTTGACATGCGCACACCCCAGGACCTGAGCCGGTACTTCCGCGACGAGGTGGTCGCGAGCGCTGAGGTGCAGTATGCTGCGTAGGGAGGATACTATCCGCCTCCAACACATGCTCGATGCCGCCAGGGTGGCAGTCGGCTTCTTGAGAGGACGCACGCGCTGAGACTTGGACACCGATCGAATGCTCAGTTTTGCGGTCGTTCGAGCGATCGAGATAATCGGCGAGGCGGCCAGCAGAGTTACTCAAGACGCTCGGACAGCGTTCCCCAACATCCCGTGGGCTGATGTAACCGCAATGCGCAACCGCCTGATACACGCATATTTCGAGGTTGACCTGGCGCGCGTCTGGGATACTGTCACCGATGACCTGCCCCCGCTAATCTCCCAACTGCAGCGGACGCTCACCATTGAGCACGATGAGAGCGGGTGATCAGCAGATGCTGGACATGCACGCCATGCTTGAGGACCTCGCAAAGAAGCGGCCGGTCTTTCACTCTGAGGCTGACCTTCAACATGCCCCTGCCCGGGAAATCCGCACGCAGCATCGGTGGCTCGAAGTCCGCTTGGAGGTGCCACCGCCGGGGCCGGCAATGCATGGGCATCTGGACATAGGTGTTCGAGATCAGAGCAACGCGCTTCTTTTCATCGAAGTCAAGTACAAGACGGCGAGGTCTGCACACAAAGTACGCGAAGAGTGGTTCCGCCTGCGAGACCAAAGCGCCCAAGACGTTGGAAGATACGCGTTCCTGTGGGATGTCGCCCGGTTGGCGAGAATTGCAGAGGAAAATGCCGGAATCAGCGGCTGCGCTGTCCTGCTGAGCAACGACAGCAAGTATTGGACTCCGTCTCCGCGCCGTGAGCCGACGAACGACCCGGCCTTCCGTCTCTCCGAAGGCCGCGTGGTCGAGGGCGAACTGCGGTGGCGGCGTGGGCCGGCTGAGAGCGCAAAGGTCCAGCAGATGTACGAGCCCATCACCCTCTCGGGCACCTACACCCTGTCCTGGCGCGACTATCCTGGCACGCCGAACTACGGGTTCAGATACCTCCTTGTCGAGGTGCCCGGCCTCAACACCGTATGATGCCCGCCTCACGTAGGGGGGCGGCAGTTGTCACTGCATTTTCGGCGTTGCCGTCCTATTGCTACCTGGCCCGCGCGCGATGGCAGGGCTGCGCGTGCCCGGTCTCGAATCATCACGCCAGCCGGCATGGCCGGCGATTGTTTTGAAGGGAGAATGCGACCATGAAACTGTCGCCGCTGGAACAGAGGCTGGTAAAGGAATTCGAGAAGTTCGAGGTCGTTGACGCGCACGAGCACCTGCCGCCCGAGCAGGTTCGCACGTCGGCCAAGGTTGACGTGTTCACTCTCTTCTCGCACTACACCAGGACCGACATCATCACCGCGGGCATGAAGCCGCAGGATTACGACCGCCTGCTCAATCCCGACCTGCCCCTCGATATGCGCTGGAACATGTTCGAGCCATACCTCGAGCAGATCCGCTTTGGCTCCTACGCGCAGCCCGCATTCATGGCCGCGAAGGAATTCTACGGGCAGGATGACATTTCGCGCAAAACCTACCAGTCAATCACCGAAGCGATGCAGGCTTTCAACAAGCCGGGCATATACAACAAGGTGCTGCGCGAGAAATGCCGCATCCGGACAGCGCTCACCCAGGGGAACCGGACGGATTACGACCTGGACCTGCTGGTCCCGTTGATGCCACTGGACACTTATGCGGGCGTATTCACGTGGGAGGACATCGCCCACCGCGCCCGCGACCTGGACCTCACAGTCAACACCCTGGATGACTACGTGTCAGCGATGGAGCGCGGGATCGTACGCTGGAAGGAGCAGGGGACAGTCGGCCTGAAGATGGCCTCCAGGCCTTACTCGACTCCGGATCGCCCGCAGGCATTGTGCGCGTTCGAGCGGCTGCGCTCGGGCGCGGAGGCCAGGCTTGCGGACATGAACCCGCTGCGCGACTTTCTGACGGAGAAACTGCTGCAGATATGCGCCCGCCAGGAACTCGTGGTTGCGGTGCATGCGGGCGTGTGGGGCGATTTTCGCGAACTCGATTCGGGGCACATAATCCCGATAGTGATGCGCAACCCGAACACGCGCTTTGACCTTTATCACGCGGGAATGCCGGCGGTCAGGCAGACAGGCATGATCGGCAAGAACTTCCCGAATGTCTGGCTGAACCTTTGCTGGACGCACATTGTTTCGCCGGTGATGACGCGCTCTGCGTTGAACGAGTGGGTTGACCTGGTGCCCGTCAACAAGATCATCGCTTTCGGCGGTGATTACGGGCTGCCGGTGGAGAAGGTCTATGGACACCTGGTAATGGCGCGCGAGAACATCGCCCGCGTCCTGGCCCGCCGAATCGAAGACGATCTGATGACCGAAGACCAGGCAGTCGGGGTGGCGGAGAAATGGTTCTTCGACAACCCCAAGCAAGCATATCGCCTGAGAATCTGAGCGTGCGCGCCGAGGTTTGCCAGTGGGCGTAACATGGCAAGGGCTGGTCCTGGCAGCGGCAGGGCAGGCGGCCGCCGTGCTGGGCATCGGGTGGGCCTTGCGTCTGCCAAGGCGCTCGACGGTCAGGATGGCCGCGCTCGTGCTCGCGTCGGACTTCGTGATTGCGCTCCTGCTCATCGTGCTCGCAGCCGCATCCACTAACCTCAACCACGGCTCGCACTACCGGCGCGGGATGGTGATTATGGGGCATCTCATCCTGGCTCTCGCCCTCCCGTGGGCAGTGTGGGGGACGGCGATTCGCGCTGCGGCAAGGCGGCCCGTGCCCGTCGGCGGGGGCATTCTCGCCGCACTCACAGCCATTGGCCTGGCCGCTCCGGGGGTGAGGCTGAGCGATATGCCCGGCCCGGCCCAGGTAACGCGCCTGCAGGTGCCGCTGCGACGCCTGCCCAAGGCCCTCGACGGCTTGACGATCATCCTCGTGAGCGACACGCACGTAGGGCCTCGCGTCTCTGCTGCCCGGGCGCGGGACCGCCTGGCCCCGATGCGCAGGCTAAAGGCAGACCTGTTCGTGTGCACCGGCGACCTTGGAACGAGGAGCAGGGCTGAGATCCGCGCGGCAGCCAGGATGCTCCGCGAGACGGCCCCCAAGGGGCCGCGGTTTGCCGTGCTTGGAAACCACGAGCGCTGGACTGACCAGACCCTGGCAGTGCGCGAACTGGGGAGAAACGGATTCAACACTCTGGTCAACGACGCCCAACGGCTGATTCTGCGCGGCGCCGAATTCTTCATCGTCGGCGTCAACGACCCTGCAACAGGCGCGGCCAACCTGCGGCTGGCTCTGGCGAAGGTGCCCAGGGACGCTTTCGTGATCTTGCTGGCCCATTCGCCCGACATTCTTGCTGATCCGCTGGCATCGCGCGCCGACCTGATTCTCGCGGGCCATACTCACGGCGGCCAGGTGGTGCTCCCGATGCTGGGTCCGCTTGCCGCTTCGTCTTTCTACGGCCCCCGCTATGCTTCCGGCCTCTCCCAGGTGGCAGGGAGCAAAATGTTCGTCACCCGCGGCCTGGGCGAGGTGATAGTGTCGCTGCGCCTTCTGTGCCCTCCGGAGATAGCAGTCCTGACCTTGCGGGCGGCGCCCAGGCGGCCCAATTAGTGTGCGAGGAGTCCCGACTAGTCGGGACTCCTCGCGCAACAGCACCTGTCTATGGGCAGCGCTACTCCGGCGCGGCGAAATGCCAGCCGAAGCCAGCGAAGATGGCCGTCTCGCTGCTGACGCCGAGGCCGCCAACGTTCTTCGTCACACCCAACTGGATCACGTTATACCTGAAGGGGTAGCGGACTACAGCCGAGACGATGTCGTCGCCCACCTTCTCGGATCGCCATTCAAAGGCAAGCACCGTCCCTCGCGCGGTCGCGAATTCAATGCCCACGAAGGGGCGAGTGGCTGACTCCGTAGAGCCGCTGTCGAACTCGACCCGGTTATACGCAAGCCCGGCGTTCAGCCGTACCCCGGGGCCTGCCTGCTCGGCTTGGCCTTCCCCGCCTTCCGCCTCGCGCAGGGTGGCGCTGGCCACTGCGTATAGGCGCAGGGCCTTGTTCAGCCCGATGGTATGGAACAGGTCTTCGCCGAGCATCCCGTAGTCCAGGCCGATGGCAAGGCTGAAGGGGGCTTCCGGTTGGCGCTGCAGGGTCAACTTGCCCACGACGTTGGTCAGGCGTCCGTCCATCCCGTCGCCGTAGTTCACGAAGGCTATCCCCAGTTCCGCCGTCTCGGAAACACCGGCAACCAGTCGGAGCGGCACGCTGAACCCTTCGCTGCCTGCGCGCACGTAATCGGCAGCGAACTCGAAAGAACCGGTGGGAACGGTGTCTGTGTTGGGCGTCTGCACCAGACCGGTGCTGCCCACCAGGCTGGGATGCCCCAATGCAGCAGTGCCCATCGCCAGGACCATCAGCAGGAAACCCGCACACACACATCTTGAACTCATATGCTACCCCTTTCCGCCTCTATCTTCGGCGGGGATCAGTAAGTCCCCTGCTTCTTGGGCGCGCCCCAGGTGTAGGAAATGCCCGCGAAGATCCTGTGATCCTCCATACCCCACGGGCCAGCGGAGTTTGTCCAGCCCAGTTCCGCCGACAACTCCGGGTTGATCTTGCGGCGAGCCACGATCGAGAAGATGTCGTCTCCAACATCCTCCCAAGCCTGCCGCCACTCGAGGCCCAGGTAGGTCCCGTCGCGCAGGGCGGTCTCCAGGCCGAGCATCAGGCTCGTGTCGCTCTCACTGTCGCTGCCCACACCAGGCACCGACACCTCGCCGCGCTCGCCCACCAGGCCGGCCAGGCCGGTTACTTGGCCAAGCGCGGACTCCCTGCCCTCAGCGGCTGTGCTCAGCCTCTTGGACAAGACCGCGTAGTACTGGGTCCACTTGAAGTCGAAGGCGGGAGGTGCAGCGCCTGGGATGTTGACATCCCACTTGTTGTATCCGAGCCCAATAGCCAGGCCGAATTGCTGTTCGGGCTCTCGCATGACCTGGTATTTGGCGTTTATGCCCCAGGTCTTGATGTCGCCGGAGTTCTTGTCTTTCCACCACAGACCGCCGACCTCCCATTTCGGTGCCACGCCGTAAACCGCCCGCACAAGAGTCCGGCTCTCGTCCCCGGATATGTCCTGCCAGGAAAGCGATAACTCGCCTATCCCAGGGTCGGGAACGGCGGTCGAGGGAACGCCCACAATCCCTGTTGGGCCCTCAAGGGAGGGGGCTGCAGCCACTGCTGGGCACAGACCAAGGGCTGCGACCAGTGCTGCGATCCACACTACTTTCTTCATACGTTGCTCCTTTCCATGTAAGTCTGTTCCAATGCAGTGTGATCCTTCAGTCCTCCGCCTCACCTCCTTCTTGCGCCAGGCATAACAAAGGGCCTTCCGCATGGAAAGGCCCACTGGCGACCACTTCACCCCAGGGCAGCGGCCCTCCGGCTGCACGGCCGCCCGCCGAAAACGCGGACGAAACGCTGGGCGGCCTTGCCCTTATTGTGCGGCAGAGTATAGCAGCAACTTGCCTGCCTGTCAATCCCCCGGCTGGCCGCCTTGGGCAAGTATTTGCTCGATCTCGGCCTTCTGGGCCTCTGTGAGCGCCCAGCCGGCGCCACCCACGTTTTCCTCGACTTGCGACGGGCGCTTTGCGCCCACAATCGCGCTCGTGACGGCAGGATTGGACAGGACCCAAGCAATTGCAAGTTGTCCGACCGTCTTACTTGCCTTTGCAGCCAGGCGCTTGAGTTCCTCGACAATCGCCAGGTTGCGCTCGAAATCCTCGCCCTGGTAGCCCTTGTCGCCGCTGCGCAGGTCATCGGAGCCGAACTTGCTGTCGGCGGCGAATTTCCCCGTGAGAATCCCCCTCTGCAGGGGGCTGTAAACGATGACGCCGATGTTGTTCTCGAGGCAGTATGGCAGGATTTCCGCCTCGACCGCGCGCTCCAGCAGGCTGTAGGGAGGCTGAAGGCTGTGAAGCGGGGCCACCGCTCGCCACTCCTCCATCTGCGAAGCGGAGAAGTTGCTGACGCCGATCGCGCGCACCTTGCCTGAGTTGAGCAGTTCCAGGCAGGCGGTAGCGGTCTCGGCGATCGGGACTTTGGGGTCGGGCCAATGGATCTGGTACAGGTCAATGGCATCGGTCTTCAGGCGGCGCAGGCTGGCCTCGGCGGCCGAAAGAACGTGCGCGCGGCTGTTGTTGGGCGTGATGTTATTCTTGTCATCCCACTCCAGGCCGCCTTTCGTCGCGACGTAAACCTGGTTTCTGCGGCTCCCCAGAGCCTTCGCTAGGATCTCCTCGGAATGGCCGAAACCATAGACGTCTGCGGTGTCGAAGAAGTTCACGCCCAGGTCGAGAGCACGACGCACGGCGGCTATTGACTCGTCATCATCCACCTTCCCCCACCACACGCCCCCCATCGCCCAGCACCCGAACGACACAGTAGAGATGCGCAAATCGGTAGCGCCCAGGTTCCGATATTCCATGCTGCCTGCCTCCCGAAAACAGTTCACCTGTCCTGCAACTTCCCCGGCTGGCCTTTGGTTCCTTCGCCTTTTCGGGCTGCAGCGGCATTGACGGCGCGAGGAGTTTGCGCTATAATCCACGGCAGAGGGCTGGGTTGCCGGGAGGGGGAAGGAGGCCGGGGTATAATGGGGAGGAGCGCTCGCGCAAGGGCAGACGTCTCGCTGCTGCCCAGCGACCCTTCTGCCATACTTCAAAAGATGGTGCTGGGGATCGGGCAGGCGGCTGCGGCTGCCGGGGTGTCCGTTCGCCAGTTGTCATACTGGACTGACAAGGGCTTCATCGCCGCGGCGGGGCAGGGCAAGGGGAGGGCCTACGATTGGCCGGCGATAGAGAAGGCATACCTGATCAAGCAGGGGCTGGATAAGGGCTGCGCCCTGGACGCGGCTACTGCAGCGGCAGAAGAATTGCTGCGCGCGAGAGAAGGCGAACGCCGCCGGGTGCAGGAACTCAGCGGGGCGGGGCTGCGCCAGTATCTCGTGCACCAGGCAGACATGCTGCACCAGGCCGCGCAGCGCATGAGGGAGCAGGTGAACATGACCCGCTCATCGCGGCTGGGGGAATTGGCGCTGGCTTTCTCGGGGATGGAGACGTTGATCAGGTTTCTGGAACGGAATCCCCACACAGCAACCACGGCGGCCGAGATCGCCGCGCGCCTGGGCGAGGCACCCAATGAGGTGCAAGCGCAACTGGAGGCCCTGGAGCAGAAGCGCCTGGTGCAGCGGCTGCGCTATCCGCGCTCGGAGGTATGGCGCTACACCCCGCAGCGCGCGGGGTAGCCGAGGAGCAGGCACAGGTTGGAAATCCGCCGGACAGGTTGGAAACCTGTCCTACCACGTCTCTTGGTAGGACAGGATTTTATCCTGTCCATGCACAGGTTGAGAATCCGCCAGCCAGCGGATGCTACCGGGCGTTCTGCTCTGCACAGGTTACAAACCTGTGCTACCGGTTTGTGGGGGCATTGGGCCCGAGGCGGCGCTCGTCGCCGATGCGCGTCGTGATTCCACGCGAATCGAAGAACTCCAACAGGGGCAGCGCGTATTTTCGACTGGAGCCGATCAGGTTCCTGAACTCTGCTGCGGTTATCGAGCCGCTCTGCTGCAGGTGCTGCACCAGGAGGCGGCTGGCGCGGTCAACGGCGTGAGAGTGAAAGACGATCTCGCCCACTTTTTCCAGCGTTCCCAGATCGAAGAGGGCGACGATTATGTCATCGGCCTGCGGGTCGGAGATGTTCGAAATGACCTGCGCCAGGTCCGGAGGGGAGAAAGGCGCAGACAGAAATGCGCTCTCGATTCTCTGCGCGATGCTTTTCTGGCGGGGAGCAAACTCGATGCGGTGGCTCGAAGCGAAGAAGCGAGCGTTCTTGCGCGCGATCCGTTGGGCCGTCATGAGATCGGCGAGGGCATGTTGAAGCAATCTCGGTTCCGGGCGGCGTGACAGGCGAGAGCGGATTTCTTCGTGGGTCAGGCCGAGCCTCAGCGGCTGGTCGGCATGGAAAGACAGCAGCGCCTTCTCGACCTCTGCGCAGAGCGCCTCGTAGCGCGCGGCGTCAACGACCATCCCTTCGGGCTGCAGGATTTTGAAGCGGTCCTGCGCAACCAGGGCGGCGATTATCTGCTCGATCCGCTCGGGCGTGAGGCCCAGGCGGTGCACCAGGGCAGACCTATCCAGCACGAGGCCTGGCTCATCGGCGGCTCTGCGGGCGACAAGTTCCTCCTCGGTTGCCGCCTCGGGAAGAGCGGAGGCCCGCGCTGCAGAGATGCGCAGCGCGGGATGCGGGTCGAGCACCGAGCCCCCGCCGATGGTCATCATTGGGGAGCGGGTGCGCAGGACGAGTTTGTCGCCCCTCGCTGCCACGGTGTCCCTCACCAGGCGCAGGCGCGCGGGGCCGCTGTTTCCTGGGGCTAACTGGTTGCCCTCGAACGGGTATGCTCTCGCCAGGACTTCGTCGGTGTAGATGTGCACGCGCACGCGAGCGCCGCGCCTGAGGGGGAGGCGGGCGGACGGAAGCACGCGGATGAGCACATCCAGTACGCGAGTGGGGCGGAAGATGTCGGGCGCGGCAACAACGTTCCCCCTGTGCACCTCCGAGAGTTCCACGCCTGCGAGGTTGACGGCCGCGCGCTCCCCGGCTTGCGCGTGGTCGCGCTTCTGGCCGTGCACCTGTATTCCGCGCGCGCGTGTCTGGATGCCCTGAGGCAGCACCTCCAACCGGTCGCCGACCGAGACCATCCCCACGGCCAGCGTCCCGGTAACAACGGTGCCATGGCCCGCGATGGTGAAGACCCTGTCAACCGGCAGGCGGCCCGGGGAGGCAACGTCGCGAGCGGCAGTGTGCCGGGCGACGGCATCAATCGCACTCACGAGTTCCTGAAGCCCCTCTCCGGTTACGCTCGACATCGCGACCAGGGGAGCGCCCTCTAGAAAAGTGCCGCGCAGATATACTCGGACGTCCTCCTTCACCATCTCCAGCCATGCAGGTTCGACCAGGTCTGCCTTCGTGAGAACGACGACCCCACGCTGAACCTGCAGCAGTTGAAGGATCTCGAAGTGCTCGCGCGTCTGGGGCATGATCCCCTCATCGGCGGCAATCACGAGGAGCACGAGATCCATCCCCGTCGCGCCGGCGAGCATGGTGCGCACGAAGCGCTCGTGGCCCGGAACATCCACGATGCCAGCAACAACTCCCGATGGAAGTTTGAGATGCGCGAACCCGAGTTCAATGGAAAGGCCGCGCTCTTTTTCCTCCTTCAACCTGTCGGTATCTATGCCTGTCAGGGCTTTGATGAGCGCTGTCTTGCCGTGGTCAACGTGGCCGGCTGTGCCGATGATCATCTACAGGGCCACCCGCACCCCCTGCGGGGGAATTATCGAGCCTCGCACAGAGATCGGATAAGGCCGGTTAGAGGCGGGAGTGCGTGCGAACATCACATGACCGACGACGTGCCGCCTGTTTGCTCCGACAGACCGGGAGAGGCTGGTGTTGAGGCGGTAACTGCTTCCCACAGCACGTCTGCGGCGTCCGCGAAATCAATCCCGTCCATCGCTCCGGCAGGCAGAAAGCGCTCGGCAGCCGCACGAATGGCTTCGTATTCGAGAGGTGCCCCCTGCACAGCCCGCTCGAACGCAGCCACGCTCTCCGGATCGCCGAAGAAATCGCCTGCGAGGACGGCCTGCGCTATCTTTCCTTGCGCCACAGCGGCGAAGGCAAGCAGCAAACCGCCGGCAGTTTGCCTGGCGCTGCGGGCCGCCATTTCGGCCGTGGGGGAGCGCGAGTGCAGCCAGGCTTCTTGCTCGAATGTTTCCCCCTGGATTCGCGCGGCGTGCTGCGATTCCAGCGGCGTGATGGCGAAATGCTGCAACTCGATGCCGAACCCTGTCTCGAAGCCGGTGCGCACAAGGTCGCGCACCAGGCGCGCCTCCACGCGCGCTCCCTTTTCCCTGGAGACGGCAGTGAGGCGCCGAGCCAGAGTATCGGCGGCGCTTTCGCCCGCAAGCCCGGCGGGCAGGCGCAGAAGCGAAGTCATCGCCTGCGGATCGAAGCCCACCAGCACATGCGCCTGAAAAAGAATAGCCCCCGACGGGTCAATGATGATGTCGGCGATCCCGATCTTGGCAGGGCCCACCATCAGGTCGTGAGGGGAGCGCAGGCAGCAGTCGAGGCCGAGGATGCGGAGCCCGCGACAGACAGCGTTGCTGTAAACCTGCATCATCTCCTGCTTGGTGCCTGGGGTGGCTGGATGATCCAGAGATGTAACAAGCGAGACGGCGAGTTGATCATCCCCCATCAGCATCGCGCCTCCGCCTGTCAGGCGCCTGCCCAGCGCGACACCGGAGCGGGCACACTCATCCATTCTGACCTGAGCGGAGAGGCTCTGGAAGCGCCCAAGCAGCAAGGCGCGCGGCTGATAGGTGAAGATGCGAAGCGTGGGGTCGGGCAGGCTCCCGCCTCGCCCGTAGGCAGCCATGAGAAACGCGTCAGTTGCGGCGGCGCGTGATGCGCCGACCCCGTCTTGCGTTACGTAGCGCCACATGATTGCTTCTCGGACATGAATTCCACCGTCGCCTGCATATCCAGAACCCCGGCGGTCGCGCCAACTCTCGTTACCGCCAGCGCGCCCACAGCATTGGCCAGGCGGCCGGCCTCTTCGGGACTGGCGCCCTTCAAGATTCCCGCCACGAATCCAGCAGCGAAAGCATCTCCCGCCCCGGTCGCGTCAACGCGCTCGACGCGGAATGCGGGGACGTGTTGCTCCCGCTCATCCCAGCGCACGTAGCAGCCTTCCTCCCCCATCTTGATGACCACCGCCTTCAGCGGGTAGTTCATGAAAAACCCGGCGATTGCCCGCTCGCTCTGCATTCCAGACAGAGCGCGCGCTTCCTGCAGGCTGGGCATGAAATAGTCGAGATGGAGAAGGCAGGGCTCGAGCGCCGCCATCCATCGGCCGCGAGTGTCGTAGGCTGTGTCGAGGGTCGTGATGACGCCTCTGGCCTTCGCCGCCTGAAGCACCTCGGCCATCGGAGCGCCATCGAGAGCAGGCATCGAGAAGAATCCGCCCACGTGGACGACCTTCACGCCATCCAGCAGCCGGTCCTCGATGTCGGCCTTTGTGAAGTGGGCGTTGGCGCCGTAGTGATGGAAAAAGGAGCGCTCGCCATCTGCATGGATGGCGACGAAGGTTGTCGCCGTCAGGGCATTTTGGGTGCGCAGCACGGCGCTCACGTCCACGCCCTTGGAACGCATGTCCTCGATGACGAAATCGCCGAGGGGGTCTCTGCCTACCATTCCCACAATTGCCACCTGCACGCCCAGGCGCGCGAGCGCATTCGCAGTATTCGTGCCGCAGCCGCCCGACTGTATCTCGAGATGGTGCACCACCTGCACCCCCCCGCGCGGCGGCATTCCCTCGACCGGCTTGGCTAGCAGGTCGGCAACCATGTTGCCGATCACGAGCACTTCGGGCATCGGGCCGATACTTCGGCTCGGAGCCTCGCTAAACCTCTCGGTTCCGGCAGCCGATTGCAGCGATGCTGGGCGTCCGGGCGTCAGGACAGGGAACCTATAACCTGCCTGGTCGTGCGGAAGTGGACTTTGGCGACCTCGCGCAGCAGGTCGAGCCCACCTTTCTCGTAAACCGCTCGCGCAGTCGGCAGAACGTGGGTGGCTCCTTTGGGCAACTGGATGCCGATGCGCCGCGACAGCCCGCGCAGCGTTTCAAGGAACACCGCCCGAGCAGCGACCGAGGCCGCCGCAACGGCGACGTCCGATTCCGCCCGAGGCACTTGAACCAATTCCACCTTCCGCCCGAGGCGCATCAGCGATTCGCTGAGAAACCGTTCATCCCCAAACTGGTCGGCAACCACCAGCGAGCAATCCACCTTCTCGAGCAGGTTTTCGATTGCTCTGGCATGAGCCCATGCCAGCAGCAAGTTCACGTTGCCCATCTTCTCGTGCAACTCGTTGTATTTGGCAGGAGAGATGCGCACGACTTCGCACGGGTAATCTCGCCTGATACCCTCGCCCAGCCGCAGAGCGGCGGAATCGCTCATGCGCTTCGAGTCTCTCGCCCCCAGGCGCGTCAGCGATTCCTCGGACTGCTGGTCAACCGCCACGGCTGCAACCACGAGATAGCCGAAGTAGTCTCCCTTGCCGGATTCGTCGCTTCCGATGCGCATCTCAGGGCACCAGCACTCGCAGCGCCCTTGGCATCGCCGTGACCCGCAGCGGCGTGTGTCCCGCCGCCTCGCCGTCAAGTTGCACAGGCAAAGCAGGGTCGCACTCGAAGTTCAGCGACGCTCCGCTCAGGCAGCGCACCAGGGGATGCTTCAGGTGCAATCCCGCGAGGGCCGCCGCCAGTTGCCCCGCCTTCGAGAACGGCCCGCCCGGCGCAAAGATGCAGGCGTCCAGCAGTCCATCCGCACAATCGGCGCTGGGGACGGACTTCCAGAAGTAGGTGTAGGTTGCCATGTTGGCAATCACCGCAAGCCAACCCCTGAGTTCGAACTCCCGCCCATCGGCCGTGACCCTGATGGCGCTCGGCCGGGCCCTTGCGGCCTGCCGCAGGCCGTTGAGCACGTACGCACCCGGGCCCAACAGTCTTTTCAAGCGAGGCTTGATGGTGTGCACCACCGCAGCGTCGAACCCCATTCCCGCCATCAGCACGAACGGGACTCCGTTTGCGCATCCCAGGTCAATCGCGCGCACCTTGTCTCCTGTCGCCACTCTGCACATCTGTGGGATTGACCGGGGGATGCGCAATTCGCGCGCCGCTGCATTCGCCATGCCTATCGGGAGCAACGCCAGGACGGTCTGCGAGCCAGCCAGCGCCGGCAGCACCGAGTGAACGGTGCCATCGCCCCCGGCCACCAGCAACCGGTCATGCTCTCTACACAGGCGCGCAGCTATTCGGGCTGTGTCGTCGGCGCGGCTGGTCAGGTGAACGCGGACCTGCCACCCCAATCGTTCCAGGCACATGATAGCCCGGGGTAACGCACGACGGGTGCGCCCCAGGCCCGCTTCAGGATTAGCGATCAGCGGCACAGTCCGCGCCGCCAAGGCTCTCTTTCTCCGCCTAGTGAAGGATTTCCGGCTCGGGCAAGGTCGGGATCCCGCGGCTGCGGCGTATCGCCTGCTCGGTCGTCCAGACCCGGCGCAATTCCTGCCTGAGCAGCGCGGGGTCCTTCATCACCCGTCGCCATCTAGCCAGATGCCTGCGCGCCACCATGTCTGTGGGGTCTATCTTGAGAACTCTCCCCCACGTCTCGGCCGACTTCTTCCAGTTCAGCGTGCGCGCATAGGCGTGCGCCAGCATATGCCAGTTGTAGATGGGCGCGCGCGGCTTGCGCACAACATCCCACCACAGCGGGATCGCCTTCTCCGAGTCGCGGATGCGGTCGTGGAACAGCCACGCCAACTCCATGCGCAGTTCCCAACTGTTAGGGTTGGCATGGATGCCCCGGCGGAATATCTCTTCCCCTTCTTTCAGGTATCTGGGCTTGTCCTCGGGCGCCGCGTCGGCATGCAAGTTCCACGCCACGTGCCACCCGAAGGTTCTCCAGGCCATGACGAACTGCGGGTCGAGCCTGGTGATGACATCGAACATCGGCCGCATCTTCCACCATCCTGCGCCCCCCAGGTGCCAGTAGTAGTCCGACTTGAGCCACAGCATGTTGGCGGCCGCCGCCCTGAAACCGCCAAGCACTGCCAGTATCGCGAGCGTGCCCGCATCTCCCACGCCCGTCACTACCGTTACGTCGGACAGGTAGGGCTTGTAACTCGGGCTCTTCTCTATCGCGCGGCGCTCGAGGCTCGACATCGCCAGGCAGACGACAGCCACGGCGATCAGCGCCCAGCGCGCCCTGCGCCTGCCGAAGCCCTCCCCTGTCATCTCACACCTGCTTCTCGTTGAAGAAGATGATCGCCAACACCAGCACCACCGCCGTGTACTCCAGGCCATACCAGAACATGCTGTGCACCATGCTGGGGTCTATGCGCACCTGGTCAACCACTTGCATCCTCAGATCGAACTTGTCGAAGTTCGGCAGCACGACACCGAGCACCCCGATAAAGGCTCGCAGCAACCCGCTTTCAGCGTGTTGCGCGAAGACGTCCCCCAGGTAACTCTGCATGTAGCCCATGATCCACAGCACCACCCCCGCGATCACCGTTATCAGCGTGGAACAAAACGTGGAAATCATCATCGCCAGCGCCAACATCACGCCCAGCCCGAGGAACGTTGTGCCGATGGCCTCTGCCATCTCAGCGTAGAAGTTCCCCTCGCGCACGTAGAGCATGGTCATGAAGACCGCGCCCATCACCGTTACGCTGACCAGCAGCACCGCCAGCGCCCCCACATACTTGCCCACCACGAATTCCCAGCGCCGCACAGGCTTCGCCAGCAGCGCGTAGATCGTGCGCCGCTCGATCTCGGGCTGCAGCGCCATCACCCCCATGAAGATCGCGAGCATCATCCCGAAGGCCGCGATGATCGAAAGCCCCAGGTCGGTGAGCATCTTGTGCTCTTCCGCGGGCGCCATGTAGGTGAAGAAGGAGCCTCCGACCACCAGCAGCACCCCGAACAGCAGGATCACCTGGAAGATTATGCGGTGCAAAGCCTCGCCGATGGCATTGCGCGCGATTGCCAGCGTGGCCCTCAGGAAATGCGCCCTGCGCTTCACCTTTGCCATTTATGATGCCTCCTGGTCGCCGCGGACCGCCCTGATGAAGAACTCCTCCAGCGTCTGCCGCGGGCGCACTATCTCATAGACCTCTCCGCCGTGGCCGCGCACGAAATCTATGATGGAGTTCACCTCTTCGGGGTTCTGCGCCAGCACCTCAACCATGCCGTTTGACGGGCCCGCCACCTGCCACTTGCTCTTCAGTTCGGCCATTGCTTCCTCGGAAAGGCGGCCTGCGATCACGGTGGCCCTCTCGGAAACCGGCAGCAGGTCCTTCATCTGCCCCAGGGCCAGCATGTTCCCCCGGTGCAATACCGCCACCCGGTCGCACAGGGCCTCCACCTCTCCCAAAAGGTGCGAGCACAGCAGCACCGTCTTGCCCCTCGTCTTCATCTCCCGTATCAGCGCCCGGATCTGGTAACTGCCTATCGGGTCGAGCCCGCTCGTGGGCTCGTCCAGGATCAGCAGCGCGGGATCGTTCAGCAATGCCTGCGCAAGTCCGATGCGCTGCAGCATCCCCCGGCTGTAGTAGCGCAAGGCCATGCTCCGGCGCTCGTGCATTCCCACCAGGTTGAGCAGTTCGTTCACCCGCTCCTTGCGCTCCCTTCTGCCCATGCCGAAAAAGGTCGCAAAGTAGTTCAGGAGCCCTTCCCCAGTCATGTGGTCGTAGAAGTAAGGGGCCTCGGGCATGAACCCCACCCGTTCCTTGGCCGAGAGGTCGAACACGCTCTTGCCAAACAGCCTGGCCTTGCCTTTCGTCGGGTATGCGAGCCCCAGCAGAATCTTCAGGCACGTCGTCTTGCCCGACCCGTTGGGCCCCACAAGCCCGAATACTTCTCCCTCCTCAACGCTCATCGTCAGGTCTTTCAGCGCCAGAACGCCGGTCTTTCCCAGCCCGGGCTGATAGACCTTGGTGAGCGCCTCCGTCTCCACCACCGCTGCCACTGTCTTTCCTCCTAAATGTTGTCCGCCCGCCGCTCGGCGGGCTGGCGGACAACGATCCCTAGTATAGTGCCCCCAATTCAGCCCTGTCAAGCGCCATCGTGGCCTTACTGTTCGCTTTCTGCGGCCGTGTGCCCGCCAGGCCACAGCCAGGGCTGCACTTTGGAAAGCCACAGCAGGCGCACAGTGTTCGTTGACATGAGGGGCGTGGGTGGATATACTGCACCGGGCACAGAGCAGCCGTGGGACAGGCAGCCGACGAAACCAGGAGTACTGCAATCGCGGGCGGGGTAGCCGCTGCGGTGGCACTGGCTGCGCTATACGTTTGCGGCGTGGCGGTCGTTCGCATCTGGCCCGCGATCCAACTGCTGATCATAGCCTCTCTCATCGCCGTTGCCCTGACACCTGCCGTGGAGTGGCTGGTGCGCCGCCGGTTGCCACGGCCGGTAGCGGTGATCGCTATCCTAGCCGCCGGGATAGCGGTGGTGGCCCTGGTAGCAGCCCTGGTCTTGCCGCCGCTGATCCGGCAGACGGTGGAGTTCGGGCGAAGCCTCCCGCAGCAATGGGACAGTGTGCGCAAGTTGCTCGAGCGCGTCTCCAGCAACTACCCGTGGCTGCGCGACCGGATCGGGAAGATAGACCTTGCCGGCGAGGTCAGTTCGCAAGCAGGCAGGATAGCGGGCTATGCCGGGGTCCTTCTGGGGGGCGCCGCTGGCGGGATCATGGCTGCGGTGGTGGCCGCCGTGGCTACCGTGATAATGCTCTTGGAGCCAGGCACGCTCGCCAGGGGCATCGTCGGGCTGTTCCCTGCAGCGATGAGGAGCAAGGCGGAGCGCGTCGGCGCGCTGATGCGGCAGAAAGTGCACCTGTGGACAAGGGCGATGGCGGTCTTGATGGCCACGGTTGGCACGCTGGTGGGCGTGCTCCTGTGGATCGTAGGGATTCCCTACGCGGTGCTTTTCGGCGCGCTCGCCGGGGTTCTCGAAATCGTTCCCACGCTTGGGCCCATCATGGCGGCGGTGCCGCCGGTGCTGACGGCGCTGGCCATCGAACCTGTGCGCGCTCTGTACGTGGTGTTGGTATTCGTTGCGATCAACCAGTTGGAGAACAATCTGCTGGTGCCGCTGGTAATGTCGCGGGGCCTGCAACTGCGACCGGTCTCGGTAATCGTCGGGTTTCTGGTGATGACGGCGCTTTTCGGCATCTTCGGCGCTGTGATCGCAGTGCCGACCGTCGCGTGCCTGAAGGTGGTTCACGACGAGGTTTACGCTCCCTGGGCACAATCCTTGCGGCCATCCAGCGAACAGGAAAGCGCCCGCCAGCCGTAACCGCTCGCGCCGGGCCCAAAAAGCCCTGGCGGCTGGAAGGGTTCCGCAGGCATTTGCAGAAACCGCATTTCTAGGAGGCTGCCACACAGTGGGGAGGCCCTTTGCCGAACGGGTCGCCGGTCTTTGGCTGGTCGCTCCGTTGCTCTCTATTTGTTCGATTTCATGGTGCGATGAGGCGCAGGAGGTTACGGAAGCGCCGCCCGCGCCGAAGACGGTTGCTGTGTTCACGCCTCACCTTCAGGCCACCCCTGAGCCCGGCAGCAACCTGCATGTCGCGGCGTGGCGGCACGTGGTCGCCCTGGGCCTGAAAGCAGGGCCTTCTGAGGCCAGGTCGGTTATCCTCGTTTCCTGCCAGGCGCGCCGTGCTTCAGCGACTGAAAGGGTGCTTGTTGATCGCTGCGCCCAGCAGGTTCTCGCCCGCGCTACAGACCTGCGCATGGGCCCTGCTGACAAGGTGGGAAGACACCCCGTCCAGATGCTTGAAGGGCCGGGGGTTGCCGTCAAGAGACTTCTGGGCTCGTGGCCCAGCCTTGCCGTGGGCACTGCGAAGCCAGAACCCGGCGAGAGTGAGGCCGAAAGGGGCGGAGCCCTGGAAGCCTCGCTGAAGGTGCCCGGCGACTGGACAGTGCAGTTCGACGAAACTCGCGGGGCGGCGCTTGCCTGGCCGCAGGCAGCGCCCGCGAGCAAGGTCCGCATAGAGCAGTGCAGCGTGCCCGGCGCGCTGCACGAGCAGCCAATCTCGATCCAGGTCTCGACGGCAGACTCGGATGGATCAGGCGAGCAGGCGCAGCCATGGCTGTCTGTGGCAACCGAGCGCGTCGAGTTGCTCGGCTCCGGATCAAACGGCCTACAGCCGCTGCGGGTGCGATTCTTCCCTGCCGCGGCACCCGAAGGCTGCGATATTGTGTGCGACACGGGCGCTGTCGCGCTGCCCGTGCCAGAGGGCTGGGAATTGCTGTATTTCGAGGAGAGGCTTTGGGTGACGGACTCCTCTGACTCATCCGTGCAGCCAGCGCCCTGGCCGTGGTTTCCGAAGGCATCTGAGTCCCAGGCCCCAGAGGCAGGTGCGCAGGAGAAGGGCAGCCTCTTGGTGGGCGCGCGCACGCGCGGAGAAACGGCAGCCGTCGTGGGCTGCCTCAGCCCGTCGCAGCCGTTGGAGGAACTCGTGCCTGCCTTCCGCGCAGTCCTTGAAGGCCTTCACCTGGGCCAGGCGCCAAGCGAGGCAAATGCTTCGGATTCGGCTGGGGTCGTCCTCCCCGATGACGCCCTTCTCGTGGACAGCCCGGAATGGCTCGACCTGATGATGGCGCAGCAGGAGGAGGTCCTGGCCAGGAATCAAGCCATCCTTGAGGGCAGGGAAATCGTGGACCCACAGGCGGAAGCAGTCATGGCGCGGATGGAAGAGGCCATCCAGCGCCTGAACGAGGAAATCCTGGCGTATTACCCTGAGGGCGGAGACCCCTCCGGCTGGGCGCAGGAGCGCCTGGGCGAGATGCTGCAAGAACTTGAGGCCGAGGAGGCAATGGGGCTATAGGCGGAGCCTTACCAGTTCCCGCCGCGACCGATGCGCTGCGGTGGCGGCAGGAGTCGCCGGGAGTAGGCTGACAGCGCAAGATTCGTGAGAGGAGGCAAGAATGCTGCACAACAGAAGGGCGAGGGGCCTGATCATCGTGTTAGGGCTGGCGTGCGCGGTCATCCTGGCCCTGGTCGTTGCAGCACGCGTAATGGCCCTGCAGTTGCGGACGCTCACCAACCCCACAGTCATGACCGTCAGCGCCGGCAGCAGCACGAGTGTAACCCTGCCTCTCAACCGTGTGTGCTCTATCAGCCTGTCGGAAACCGGGGGCGGCAGTTCCGGCTCGGCATTCATCGTCGCCATCTGCACCGGCACGAACTGGGCCTGGGCAGGCCTCAACGGAGACGGCACGAAGGCGACTGGAGAGAGCGTCACCACGGCGGGCACGGGCATGTGCCGGTGTATGTGGGGCCAACAATACGCCATGACCAAAGACCTCAATGGCGGAGTAAGTTTTGGGGCCGGCACAACCCCAATGCGCGTCTTGATTCACTACTGAGAGCGAGGATACAGAGATGCTGCACAGCAAGCGAGCGAGAGCGCTGATTATCGCCCTGGGGCTGGCGTGCGCGGTCATACTGGCGCTGGTGATTGCAGCGCGCGTCATGGCCCTGCAGGTACGGATACTGACGAACCCGACAGTCATGACCATCGCCGCCAGCGGCACCACAAGTGTGGCCCTGCCCCTCAACAAGGTGGTGTCCATCAGCATCTCGGAAACTGGGGGCGGCAGTTCCGGCTCGGCGTTCATCGTCGCCCACTGGGACGCGACGGACTGGGCCTGGGTGGGCCGGAACGGAAATGGGTCCTATACCTGCAGTTGCGGCACCAAAGAGATCGGCCGCGTGATGTGCACCAGCGTCACGGGCCAGACCGTCAAGGTCAAGGACCTCAGCGGCGGAGTAACCTTTACCGCCGGCGGGAGCCCGATGCGCGTTTTGATTCACTACTGAGAGCGAGGATACAGAAATGTTGCACGACAAGCGAGCAAGAGCGCTTATTCTAGTCCTGGGCTTGGTCTGCGCTGGGCTGGTGGCAGCGGGGCTGGTTTCCCGGGCGGTGGCCACGCAGTCGCTGTCTTCCCCCAACGGCGTGAGTTTTACCGTAAACAAAGGCTCCTCAGTGAACTACGCGATCACGTTGAACACGCCGGTATTCATCCTCACTGCGGGCAAGTCCGACCAACTCTGGCAGGGTCAGCCAATACACGTGGCCGCGTGGTCTGCGGTCTTCTGCAACGGGACCTACTGGAACTGGGTAGGCGAGATATGCGGGAGCGGGGGGGTAGTGAGCAAGGGGCGCAGGTACCAGTACACGGGTGTTGGGATTTCCGTCGCAGGCTATTCGGGAGCAGGTGTTTTCATGCAGAACAACACGGGCGGCCTGAAGTTCTCGGTTGATACCGACGCCGGCGGGCCGATGTACGTTTACATCTACTACTAGAGGTGATTCAACAAGGATTTCGAGGGCAGGAGGTGATGGGGCAATAGGTGAGCCTTGCCAGTTCGCGCCGCGACCGATGCGTTGCGGTAGCGGCGTCAGTTTGCACCATTCGGCGCAAAACGCAGAATCTCTGACAGGAGGTAAGGATGCTATACAACAAGAGGGCGAGGGGCTTGATCATCGTCCTTGGACTGGCGTGCGCCGTCGTCCTGGCTCTGATGCTGGCGACGCGGGGCACAGCAGTCCAGACATTTAGTCTCCAGAATGCGCAGGCGTTCTCCACCTTCGTCTATGGCGGAGGCGACGTCCTGAAAACGCTGCCGCTGAACACCCCCGTGAGCATCAGCATTTCAGGGATGAGTGCCACCACGGGCGGAATGGCTACCATTGTCGCCTGCTGTGACGGCGTCGCCTGGTCCTGGATCGGCTGCAAGGGAGACGGAACGATTGCGAAGGGCAACAACGTCGCGACCGTGGGCACCGTCATGTGTGACACGAAAGCGGGCCACACAGTCAAGGTCAACAACGTCAGCGGCCAGATCAGGATTTCGGTCGCCTCCGGCTCCTCAGCCGGGCGCATTTACGTGAACTACTAGAGGGAGGAGACAGACATGTTACACAACAAGCGAGCAAGAGCCTTGATCATAGCGTTGGGGCTGGCGTGCGCGGTCATCCTGGCCTTGGTGGTTGTATCGCGCGTGATGGCCCTGCAGGTGCGGCTGCTGACCAACCCGACGGTCCTGACGGTCAACGCCGGCACGACCAGAGATGTTACCCTGCCCCTCGACCGGGCGATCCCCATCAGCATTTCGGAAACGGGGAGCGGCAGTTCCGGCTCGGCATTCATCACCGCCGTCTGCAGCGGAGCGAAATGGGGCTGGGCAGGCCTCAATGGCGACGGCACGAAGGCGTATGGGCAGAGCATCACGGCGGTGGGCACGACAATGTGCAAGACGATGACAGGCCAGTACGTCAAGATAAAGAACGTCAGTGGCGGCGTAACCTTCGTGGCCGGCACAACGCCGATGCGCGTTTTGATTCACTACTGAGAGCGAGGAGGCAAAGATGCTACATAACAAGCGAGCAAGAGTGCTGATCGTCGCGCTGGGCCTGGCGTGCGCCGCTGTGCTGGCGGTGACGCTGGTGACGCGGGCTCCCGCCACCCAGTCAGTGTCGTCCCCTAACGGTATCCTGATATCCGTGGGCCCAGGCACCCCCTCGGACCCAGCCAGGCAAAAGGACTTCACGATACCGCTGAACACCCCGGTATTCATCAGCCTGGGAGGCAAGATCTACGGCGGCGCTAGCCCTTACGACCCGGTCAAGACCCGCGCCGGGTGGGCCGTGGTCTTCTGCAACGGGACCTACTGGAACTGGGTAGGCGAAAACTCAGCCGGGACAATCCAGACGGGCAGGAGGCTCAGCAAAGGAGCCATTGACCTATACATCCAGCCGCTGTCCTGGTGGGGCGCGAGCGTTGCGGTCGTCAACAACAGTGGAGGCCTGCGGCTGCTCACCCGGACATACGATTCCGGTCCGGTCAGCCTTTACTACCACTACTAGGCTTCGCGCATCAATTGAGAGCAGATCGGGAGGGCAGGAGTTTCCTGCCCTCCTGTTTTTTTCTGACAGCCTTCATGGGGGGTGCACGGGCAGTGAGGGACACCGCCTAGCGGGGGGGATGACGTAACCGGGGCTCCAGGGCGGCGGAACGGGGAACGGGGGGCAGAGCAGCATGGTTTGCGCAGGCGGTAACCGGCCATGCAGCCGCTGGAAAGGGGAATTGAGCGCCCAATGAGTGCGCGCTCGCTTTCTAGACCGGAAGGAGGGGAAGGACAGGGCGGAGAAAGTCTGGCCTGGATGAGTTGCTTTAGAAAATCCACAGGGAAAGGAGGTCCTAGGCGCGTAAGCGGTCCAGGGCATCGCCGGCCCACGCAGGATGCGGCTGCAACCCCGGAGAGGGCTTTCGCCTCGTCCGGCGCAGCCTGGAATAACACGAAAAGGAGAGAGAGATGTTCAACAACCGAGCGAGATCTTTGAAGGTTGGTCTAGTACTCCTTGCGGTGGTCTTCGTTGCCGCAATCTTCATCGCGCGCATTTCAGCCACAACGACCCAGACGGCACCGAGCTCCATGATCATCACGGTAGGCCCGTCCACGACCAGCAGCCCGATAACGCTGCCCATCAAGACGCCCGTATCCATTAGCCTCTCGGACATTGGGCCCTCGCAGTCCGCAGCCGGCGCCAGCCTCGGGACAGGCAGCGTAACCGCCTGTTCGGGCGGAGCCACGTGGTCCTGGATCGGGCTCAACGGCACCGGCACCGTTGCGAGGGGAAACAGCGTGGCGACCGTGGGTGCGATCATGTTTCTCGCTACCGCCACCGGCAAGCGAGTCATCTTGAACTCAGCCTCAACAATAAGGGTAGTGAACCCAACCGCCACCTACGTGCGCCTCTATATCAACTGGTAGCCTGCGCGGAACAGCATCGGTTCGGCCGGGAGGGCAGGAGTTCTCCTGCCCTCCTGGTTGTTGTCGCTCTCGGGGTGAAGAAGCGCGTCGGCACCTTGCTCTGGGCAAGCCATTGCTACTCTGCGCGTGCTGTTAGCCGCTCTCGCTGCAACGGCTACTGCCGCACGGCGGCCTGCGGGATGGGCTCAAGAACGACGCGGACGTTGAGCCAGCGGCCCGCGCGCCAGGTGCGCAAGGTCACCGTGCTGCCGGGGTCGCGGCTGCGCACGTATAGTAGAAGGTCGCTCTTCAGGCGCAGCGTCTTGCCATCAATGGACGCGACGATGTCTCGTCTTTTCACCCCGGCCCTGTCCGCAGGGCCGCCGCGCACCATGTTGGTAACGATCATTCCGGTTGGCGTCGGCGGCCGTTCCTTCGGGACCTCCTCCATCCCCACCGGCATGTACTCAATGCCCAGCCAGGCCCAAGTGGCCCTGCCGTGCGCTATCAGTTGCGGAACCACGCGTTTCACGCGCTCGACGCAGACCGCAAAACCCATCCCCTGCCCTACCCTGGGGCTCACTATCGCCGTCGGAATCCCCACCAGTTCGCCTTCCAGATTGACGACCGCGCCACCGCTGTTGCCGCGATTGATCGCAGCGTCCGTCTGAATCAAGTCCTCGAGGGGCAGTTCGCGGCCGGGAGCCAGAAGGTCGCGCCGCTTGGCGCTCAGCACCCCGACCGTGACGCTGTTCTCGAACCGGAAAGGATTGCCGATCGCCACCAGCCACGAGCCTATCGGCAGGCTCTCGGAACTGCCGAGCACCACTGCCGGCAAACCTTTAGCGTTGATCTTCAAGAGCGCCAGGTCGGAGAACGGGTCCGTGCCCACAATGCGCGCGGGGAATCGCCGCCCGTCGGCCAGCGTTACAGCAATGCTTGAAGCACCCCTGACAACGTGCGCATTGGTGATGATGTAGCCGCGTTCGCCGTTGATAATCACGCCGCTTGCCTGGCCTTCCGGGATGAGTTCACCCTCCGGGACGGGCAGGAGTTTCCTCAGGCCCTCCGGGAGCGCGCGGCCGCCGAAGGTGCATTCAACTTGGACTACAGCGCGTCCCGCGCGGCGGACGGCCTCCTCTATGCCGCCAGGGCTGGCCCCGCTCAAACTCGCTCTGGGTGCTACAGCGAAACGAACCTGGTCTCTATCCCTGGCCTTGGTGAGCCAACCCGCCAGGCCTCCACCCAGGATGAAGCCCAGGACCCCGGCAACAACTGCTGCTCGCGCGCTGCCGCCGGTTATCGCGACACCTCCCGCGCCCCAAGCCAGTGCGCCCTATCGAACGGATAGAAGGCCGCCACACCCTTGCCCCTCATGTTCTCGAGGGGGACCGGCCCCCACATGCGGCTGTCCTCACTGTTCTCCCTGTTATCGCCCAGCACGAACACGTGCCCGGGCGGCACCCACGTCGGCGTTCCGGAGTAATCTTCGCCCCCGGTAGCATACGGTTCGTCCACTTTCCGCCCATTGATGAAAACTGCTCCCCTCCAGAAAAGCGCCCATTCTCCCGGCAGCGCGACCACGCGCTTGACGAGCACCTCGCCCGAGTTGACCGGGGAGGCGAACGTTACCACGTCGAAGCGCCTGGGCTTGCCCCACTCGTAACCCAGTTTGCAGATCAAAAGATAGTCTCCGGAGCGCAGTCCCGGGCGCATCGAGGTGCCGGACACGATGTCCGATTCATAGACGAACAGCCGCAGAATCGCAGCCAGCGCCAGCACCGCGACCAGCGCCAGCGTCTCGCGCAGCCGCCGGCGCCGTTTCACGGGCGCGCTCGCAGGCGGCACCTGGTCCGCTTCGGCGCCAGGAATCTCCTGCGTGGGCACCTGCTCTGGTTCAGGCATTGGTTCAGTCATGTTCGCTGCATCCGCATCATGAACATGCCGTCGGTGCCGTATCGGTGCGGCAACAGCAGCACTGCTCTACCGTCCATCACAAAATCCTGCGGCCCAAGCATCGGAAGAAACGGGCGGCACTCAACTGCCCGGAACTCCGGCCTGGCGGAAAGAAACTCCTCGACCACCTGCTCGTTCTCCTCAGGCTCCAGGCTGCAGGTGCAATATACTATCCATCCTGCACGGGAAACAAGACCCGCCGCGGCGGTCAAGAGTTCCCTCTGCAATTGCGCCAGGGAGGCGATGTCTTCCTCTTTCCTGCGCCAGCGGATGTCCGGGCGGCGCCGAAGGCTTCCGGTGCCCGAGCAGGGCGCGTCCACCAGGCAGCAGTCGTAGTCCTGCGTCGGGGCAAGCGTGCGCGCATCCTGCTGCCGGGCGGCGATGATGCCGATGCCCAGGCGCACGCACTCGCTCTGGAGAACTGCCAACCTGCGCCCGTCGGTATCGCACGCGAGAATCTGGCCCTGACCGCCCATGATTTGCGCCAGGTGCGAGGTCTTGCCGCCCGTGCCCGCGCACATGTCAACGACGCGCGCGCCTGGAGGCGGGCTGACCAGCAGTCCGGCGATCATGCTGCCCTCGCCCTGTATCGAGAACCCCCCCCGGCGGTAGGCAGCGGTCTCGACAAGGTGCGCCGACCCGCGCACCCGCAATGCCCCGGGAGCAGCCGAGCCGGGCTCGATGCAAAAGCCCTCTTCTCGCAGTTCGCGCGCCATCGTCTCGGCATCTGCGCGCAGCGGGTTCACCCGCAGGGTAACATGGGGCGGCTCGCCGTTCACTTTCGCCATCAATAACGTCTCATCCACCCCAAGTCGTTCCACCCACCGGCGCACCAGCCACTCCGGGTGGCTGAAGCGAAGGCTGATGTGCGCCACGGGGTCCGCTGCAATATCAGGCGGCTCGACGAGCGGCCCATCGCGAGCCACCGAACGTAGAACAGCGTTGACAAGCGCGGCAGTCCCCTCATGTCCGCAGCGCCGGGCAAGGTCCACCGAGTCCGATACCACCACTGCATCTGCCTGGCGGTCGTGGAACAACAACTGGAAGGCTCCCATGCGCAGCACCTGCAGGATCAGCGGCGGCAGGCTTTCCAGCGAATGGTTGCAGGATTTCGAAAGCGCAAAGTCGAGCCACGAGCGATTGCGCAGCGTGCCCTCGACGAGGGCGGTGGTCAATGCGCGTTGGCTCGCATCCATCTTGCTCCTGGACAGGACAGCATCCAGAACGCGATTGGCGAGAGCCCCCCGTTCGACGCGCTGCAGCACGGCAAGCGCAGCCTGCCGCGCACTACTGGGACGGCGCGCGGCAGGCGTTGGTGGTGCATCCGGAGTCGGCGCTTCTCTAGCCCCCACTAAAGAGTTTTGGGCATTGCCGGAGGATGCCCAAAACTCCTCCGGGTGGGGTTTTGCAGCACGAATCACCGAACACCCATCTTCCCTTAACGGCAAAACCCCATTAGTCCCTTTCGCTTCGAATCAATAGCAGCCTGATCAGGGTGAGCACCGCCATCAGCGCAGCGGCCACGTAGGTCATCGCAGCAGCGCCCAGAACCTGGCGCACGGCGGGCATCTCGGCCTCGCGCACATATCCGCCTGCGGAGAGCATGCGCAAGGCTCTGCGGCTGGCATCGAACTCAACGGGCCGGGTTACCAGGGTGAACACCACGGCGCCGCAATACATCAGGATCGCAATGTCCATGAGCAATCTTGAACCGCTGCCAGCGACGTAGAGCCCGATGAGAAACAGCGGCCATGCCAGCGCGCTCCCTATCCGCGCGGCCGGGACCAGCGTCGTCCTGAGCACCAGGCTCCGGTAAGCGGTCGCCTTCTGGATCGCATGGCCCGCTTCGTGAGCCGCGATCCCCAGCGCCGCCAGGCTGTTGCTGGCGTAAACTCCTTCGGAAAGGTTGAGGGTGTTGCTTGCGGGATCGTAGTGGTCGGTCAGTTGACCGTCGGCAGCCTGGACGCTCACCGACCGCAGGATGTTGGCTGCGCGGATGGCAGCCGGGGGGTTGCTGCGTTCCACATCTGCCAGCAGGTCGGCCCGGCGCATCATGTCCGCTGCCACCTGAGCGCCCGTCATTCCGCACGAGGCTGCCACGCGCGACCATTTCCGATACGCCCCCATTACCCTCATCTGCGCCCAGGCCGCCAGGATGACCGCCGGGATCAGCAGTATGAACGTCCAATCAAGAAACATCTCGAACCCCACCTCACTTGTTTGGGCCCGCCCCCATCTGGTTCAGGTAACTCAACTGCTTCTTCGCTTCCCAGTGCCCGGGCTGCAGTTGCATCACGGTCTCGAAACTTTTCCTCGCATCCTCATACATACCCAACATACACAACGTCTTACCGATGGAAAGGTGTGCCTCTACGCAGCCGGGGTCATGCTTTGCTGCCTGCTCGAGTGCCGCCAGCGACTCGTCGAACATCCCGATGAACCCGTAGGTCAGGCCAAGGTTGAGGTGAGCCCGGACGTGCGTCGGGTCCTTCTCCAGAACGCGCTTGAATCTGGAGATGGCGCGCTCGTAGTCCCCCTGGTTCTTGGACTCCATCGCCTCCTGGAAGTCCTTCTCGAGGAGGTCGGCGTCCGGCTGGCTCACGACCTTATTCTCCCGGCCCCGGAATCATCAGCCCAGCATCTCCGCAGCCTGCACACGGTAACCGTTGGCATAGGCTGCCGCTGGCATTATTCGACGGCTCTCCGGCTGCACCTGCTCGATAACCACCGCGCCTGCGCCAGCGGCAACCGTTATCCCGTCGCGGGCGATTTCCACGATCTGCCCCGGTTTCCCTTCCGCGCAATCTTTCGGATGGGCTTGCCAGATCTTGATGCGCTCGCCGCCGCGATAGGTGAAAGCCCCCGGCCAAGGGTTCAGGGCCCTGGCCAGGCGGCATATTTCAACTGCTGGTCGCTCCCAGCGAATCAGGGCCTCTTCGGGCCGGATACGCGACGCCTCGGTGGCCTTGGACTCATCCTGGGGGATGCGCGGCGCTTCGCCCCTGGCGATCAGGTCAATCGTGCGCATCAGCAGGCACGACCCCTGCACGGCGAGCGCCCTGGACAGGCTTCCAGCAGTGTCATCCGGGGCAGTATGCACGACCTGCTGCAAGATAATGTCGCCCGCGTCAAGCCTGGGGGTCATCCACATGGTTGTAACGCCCATCTCCGTGTCGCCGTTGAGTATGGCGCGCTGGATGGGCGCTGCGCCGCGCCAGCGAGGAAGAAGGCTGGCGTGAACGTTCACCGCCCCCAGGCTGGGCACGTCCAGCAATTCTTGGGACAGAATCTGCCCAAAGGCGACGACCACGAGCAAATCCGGGGCAAACTGCCTTATCTGTTGGATCGCTTCCGCCGACGAAGCACGCCTGGGCTGAATCACGGGCAGCCCGGCAGATTGCGCCGCGACCTTCACAGCAGGCGGCTGCACCTTCAATCCCCTGCCCAGCGGGCGGTCCGGCTGGGTCCCCACGAACGCGATCTCCCGCCCGGCATCAAGCAGCGCCCGCAGTGAAGGCACCGCGAATTCCGGCGTCCCCATGAACCCTATGCGCATGGCACCCTGTTCCCCCTCTCAACTTCCTGCACCAGCCCCGCTTCGCCGGGGCAGGCCCATTCCCCCTCCCCCGAACCTGCATCAAACTCTGGCCAGGTTGCGCAGTTCGAATACCTTCAGGGCGTCCTCGAGCCGCGTGGGCTGATGGGCAGTCTCCCCGTTCTCTCCCTCGACGAGCCAGAAGAACGAGTCGGCCTGGGCGCGGTCGGTGAACAGTATGCCGTCCAGGTGGTCTATCTCGTGCTGAAGGGTTCGCGCCTCGAGACCCTCTGCGGCGACCGTAATCGCCTTGCCCGAAGGGGCCCTGGCGCGCACGGTGACGCCGGTGTGGCGCGGCACCATGCCGTATAACTGCGGCAGGCTCAGGCACCCCTCGTCCGAAATCTCCTCGCCGTCAGTGCGCATGATGGCGGGATTTATCAATGGCACGATCCCCTCTTCGCGCTGCACCACTATCACTCGCTCCAGGATGCCCACCTGGTTGGCCGCCAGGCCCAAGCCGCCGCGCTCGCGCAGCAGCCTGATCATCGTCGCGATCAGGTCATGCGTCGCAGCCGTGATCCTGCGCACCGGCTGCGCCTTCTTCCGAAGCGCAGGGTGCGGATACTCGATTATCCGGTCCTCGCTCACTTGTTGTGCCCTGTTGCTTCGGTTGCTTGCTCGCCCTCAGTCTCGTCGAAGGGGAGCCGAAGCCGTCTTGCTCGCAATTATACCACCCGTCGCCTTTCCTGTCAGTTCCAACCAGCGCCAGAGCCTGCCGGTTCCTGCGCCCTTGCCTGGCGCATATCTGGAGTGCGGCGATTCATCGCCGCTTTGACAAAGGGATCAATACCCCAGTTCGCGGAGGCGGGCGTCCGAGATGCCGAGATGGTGGGCGATCTCGTGCAGCACGGTCCGGCGCACCTCGTTGACGACCTGCTCGTGGGTGCGGCAGATGCGCTCGATGTTGCGCTGGAAGATGGTGATCCGGTCGGGCATGACCGGCCCGCCGAAAACCGAGCGTCCAGTAAGCGGAACTCCCTGGTACTGGCCGAGCAGCAGCCGCCCTGGCTCTACTCCGTACTTCCCGCGATCCTCGGGGCTGGGATAGTCTTCGATCACGAATTCCACATTCTCGAGCCTGCTGGCAAATTCGTCGGGAAGGCCCTCAATCGCCTCGCCTACCAGGCGCTCAAATTCCTTGCGTGAGATTCGCATCGAGGGATCACAGTGGGGAAAGCGGCGATAAATCGCCGCACTCCAAAGCGGCCTTCTGGGGCAGCAGGGTCTCGGGTTCGATGGTCACCTGCAGCGCCTCCGAGAAGCCGGACACCAGGGCAGTCCTGACCTCGTCGGGGCTAACGTTCCGACCCAGGAGAGCAGAGAGCGAGGCTGCTTGAGCAATTGCGGCAGCTGCTGTCGTGTCGCGGAAGGCCGAGGCGTATTCCAGCCGGGGCTGGCGAAGGGGAACGACGTTCTGCTGCAGGATAACTCCTGATCGCTGCGCCTGCGCGCTGCCTATCAGTTTCCGCTCGTTTACCTTGATGTCGCAGCCCACCGCCCGCGCGCAACACAAGTCGGTGCCGTGGCGCTGCTGGACCTTGTAGCCGCCCCGAAACGGTCGGGTCGCCGAACGCAGGCTAAAGCCTGCGGCTACACGGCTGGACTCGCGGACGCTGTCAATCAGGGCCACATCAAACCCCAGGTGTTTCATGCCGCAGATGATGCCGCGCGCGAGCCACCGGTAGGCTTCCATGACTCCCTTGACGGACAGCAGGCGCTGCGCGACCACGAGACTGAAGCACAGGTCGCCATCGTGGATGACCGCCCAGCCGCCGGTCGGCCTGTGAACCACGTCCAGGCCCATTCGTCGGCAGGCTTCTTCGTCCAGCACGGCGGCTGCGTCCTGGTGCTTGCCCAGCGAAACCGCCGCAGGTTCCCAGGTGTAGAACCTGATCGTGGGTGGAGCCAGATTTCGCGCGTGGGCCGAGAGAATCGCCTCGTCCAGGGCCATGTTCGTGCGGGCATCGGCAGCCCCTGAGTCGAGCAGTCGCCAGTTCACTGCCCGCCCTCGTCCACTTCGCGCACCTCGCCCACCGGCAGCATCAGCGTTACCTGGGGGCGGCCGGTTGATGGGTCCTCGATGACCCTGCCGTGAGCGCCGTAAACGCGCCGCAGGTTCTCCTCGGTGAGAACTTGGCCAACTGGCCCCTGGGCCGCAACCTGGCCTCGGTGCATGAGCACAATGCGCTGGCAGTGCCGCGCGGCGAGGTTGAGGTCGTGCAGGGCCGCCAGAATCCCGATCTTTGCTTGCGCCGCCAGAGAGGCCAGCAGGCGCATTATCTCGCGCTGGTGAGCCATGTCGAGGTGGGCGGTCGGCTCGTCCAGCAGCAGGAGCCGGGGCTGCTGGGCGAGGGCGCGCGCGATCAGCAAGCGCTGTTTTTCTCCCCCTGAGAGTTGTGTGACGGGCCTGTGAGTCAGGTGCCCGGCCCCTGCCAGGCCCAGGCAGGAAAGGGCAATATCGTCATCTGCATCTGTCTCGAACGCGAACGCCCCCAGGTGCGGATAACGCCCCATCAGGACGAATTCCAGGGCCGAATAGTTGAACGCGAAAACGGCGCTCTGCGGAACGACGGCGACGCTGCGCGCAACCGCGCGCGCTGGCAATTCGAACAGGTTGCGCCCGTCCAGCAGAACCTTGCCCCGCAGCGGCCGCAAAACCCCGGTCAGCGCCCGCAGCAGCGTCGTTTTCCCGGAGCCATTGGGCCCTGCCAGGCCGAGGAACTCGCCCTCCGCGAGCGATATGCTCACCTGGCTGATTGCCAGGCCGGTTCCGTATGATGCGTCAATATCGCGGGCTTCGATCGTCAACGGAACATCACCCCGGACGCCTGCGCAGCAGGTAGAAGAAGAACGGAGCGCCCAGAAGCGAGGTTACAACCCCCACGGGGAGTTGTTCTGTGGGCATGATGCGCGCAACGGCGTCAGCCAGCACTAGAAAAGAGGCCCCCGTCAGCGCGGCGGCGGGAAGCAGGACGCGGTGATCCGCGCCGAAAAGGCGTCTCGCAGCGTGGGGAACAACCAGCCCTACGAACCCGATGATCCCGCTGAACGAGACGGCAGCGGCAGTAACGAGGGAGCCCAGGATTATCAGGCTGCGCTTGGCTTTCTCAACATCGGCTCCCAGTTGGCGCGCCGATTCCTCGCCCAGACTCATCAGGTTCAGATCGCGCGCGCGCATGTAGATGCCCGCGCCAGCGACAATGCCAACCGCGAGCACGATTCCTACGGGAGCCCAGTGGCGCCCCTCGAGATCGCCCATCAGCCAGTGGAAAATGGTGCCCAGGTCATGCCTCGCCAGGCTCATGACCAGAGTAACGCCAGCCCACAGAAATGACCCGACCACCACTCCGGCGAGGATGAACGCCTCCAGGTGCACTCGTCCGCGCACGGTCGCCAGACGCCAGACAAGGATGATTGCTCCCAGCGCGAAGATGAAGGCGAAAAGGGCCACTCCCCAGGCTCCTAACGGGCCAGCGAACAGGTCAACGTGTAGCAGGAACGCGATGCTTGCGCCCAGGCCGGCTCCTGCTGAGACGCCGATGAGGTAGGGATCGGCCAGCGGGTTCATCAGCATCCCCTGAAACATCGCGCCGCAGCCGGCCAGGCTTGCGCCGACCGCGGCTCCAAGGCACACCTGCGGGAGGCGCACCTCCCAGATTATCAGTTCGGTCGTTTCGCTCAGGCCGCTTGGCCGGCCCGTCAGATGCCCAATCACGCACCGCACAAAGTGCCAGGCCGGAATGGGCTCGTGCCCCACGTTGCCAGCCAGCAGCACGGACGCCGCCAGAGCCGCCCCCAGCACGGCTACACAGGTTACCAGGCGGCGCACGATGTGCGTGCGCGGCACCGCCGCTGACTTTTCCGCTTCATCCGCCATGGGGCATTCCGGGCATGGGCAACACGACCAATGCCGCCGCTGATTCTTCGGGAGGAATATGGGCTGTCCCTGCCTTGCGCTGGTCAATAGGTGGGATTCTTCGTCCCGACTGCGTCGGGACTCAGAATGACATGAAAGGCGGCGGGGGACCCTTCGTCCGCCAGCTGGCGGATCATGGCAGGTGGAACCCCCGCTCTACACCAGAAGCGACGTAGGGGCGGCCCTCGCGCCGTCGCCATAGCGCCTGCCAGACGAAGCCTTGGCGGAGTCTGGGCTACGGCGCGTCGGCGACTGCGGCCGCTGAATGTAGGGAGGCCGCCCCTCGGCCCTGAAGGCCCTCAGGGTCCTGAAGGGTTGAAGGGCTCCCCTAGGAGAAAATCACATCTGGGGCGAACCGTTTGGGCTAGGATCGCGTCCCCACCATTGGACAAGCATTGTGCGGGAAGGCAGAGAGGGCACTCACAATGACAGAAGACGGCCGATGTTTGGAAGTCAGCGCTGTTACTTCCGGGCCGAGACATCATTTCTTCGGGTACTATGACAAGTCGCCGTGGGATGCGACGGGCAGGTATTTGCTGGCCCTGGAGAGCGCGTTCATGGACAGAGCGCCCGGCCCGGAGGACCGGGCAATCGTGGGGGTCGTTGATACGGCGCAGGGGAATCGCTTCCGCGCCATTGCCGACACCCGCGCCTGGAACTGGCAGCAGGGGGCGATGCTGCAATGGCTGCCTTCTCAGCCAGACCGGCTGATCGTCTATAATGACCGGAGGGGCGATCAATTCGTATCCGTGGTTCGCGACATTGACACCGGGGAGAGCCGCGTTCTGCCGCGGCCGATATACTGCGTCAGCCCCGATGGTTCACACGCGCTGAGTCTCAACTTCGCGCGGCTGCACTGCATTCGGCCGGGTTACGGCTATGCCGGGCTGCCGGACCCCTGGGCGGACGAACTTCGACCCGAAGACGACGGCATCTACCTGATGGACCTGGCGACAGGAGAGTATCACCTCATCATCTTGTTGGCGCAGATGGCAGGACTTGCCAGCCACCCGAGCGCCGCGGATGCAGCGCATAAGTTCAACCATTTGCTTTTCAGCCCCGACGGCAGGCGCTTCATCTTCCTGCATCGCTGGCGCGCTGCTGACGGCTCCCGTCATCACCGCATGTGCACGGCGGACCCGCGCGGGCAGGGCCTGTGGTGTGCGCCGCTCGATGACATGGTGTCGCACTTCGACTGGTTCGGGCCCGACAAAATCCTGGCGTGGGCGCGGCGTCCAGACAATGGTGATCGTTACTATGTGTTCACCGATCGCTCCGACCACGCCGAAGTGCTGGGGGAAGGAGTGCTGACGAGGGACGGCCACTGCTCCTTCTCGCCCGACCGGAAGTGGCTGCTGACCGATACGTATCCTGACCAAGAGCGAATGAGAACGCTCATACTTTACCGCATGGCCGACGGCTGTCGCATGGACATCGCGAGGCTTTTCTCACCTCCCGCGCTGGAAAACCACATTCGCTGCGACCTTCACCCGCGCTGGAGCCGCGACGGACGGCAGGTCTGCATTGACTCTGCGCACGAGGGCTCGCGCCAGATGTATGTCCTCAATGTGAGGCCAGTCGTAATGCGCGCCTAGGGGAAGAAATCGTAAGCGCGGACGCCCACAAGTATGCCCCATAGGCTCCAGGTGCACCCGATGAGATACTCGCCCAGCATCAAGCCCATGAAGAAAGGCAAGAGCCTGCGGTAGCCGCGCAAGCCGGAATAGCGGGTTACAACCAATTTCGCGCTGCCCCCGATGAGGATCGGCAGCCAGAGGTTATACATTCCCCATCCACCGGCCACGGCATAGGCAATGGGATGGAGCGGAAACCACGTGAAGCGTGCGCGAAGGACGCTCAGCGCGAGAGAGAAGGCACATCCGGCTGCAACTGCGGTGGCCCGCCCCGAATCAAATCCGGTCGGCGTGTGCAGCCAGCCTTCCAGCGCCACGTAGTTCTCGCGCCCAAAGCCAAGCACCCAACGCTCCACCCTCCCCGAACCTGCACCGAGGTTGTAGTAAACGTGCAGATAGGCCCAGAAACCGATGGGGGCAGCGAGGCAGAAAAAGAGAACGATCCATTTCCACATGCTTCGGCTGCTGGAGGTAAGAGCCCCGAGTTTCAGGCCCTCGAGCGCATGCGGCATGGGGTGGCTTCGCGTGTCGCGGTTGAGCCAGTGAAACAGGGTCAGCACGCTCAGCGTTCTCCGGTCGAGGAAGCGGGTGCCAAATACCCGCACGAGGCTGTTAGTCGGCCCGGCGGCATTGGCATGGAGGTCGTTGACGGGAAAGCCGAACTCGGCGCGGATGCGCGATACGACCAGCGCGTTGATGAAGTACACGACAAAGAAATAGACCGCGACGTATGGTCTCAAGCCCGCGCCGACGCCAACGAGGACGAGCGCACAGAAAGGCACGATGAAGGCACACGCAGCGGCATGTTCCCGCGCGGGCCGGAATCGCAGCCGCCCGGGCTTTTCGCGGTGCCTGCGGAGAAGAGGACGCCAGAAACCCCGGGTAGCCAGCAGGAACACCGCCAGGAAGGCGCCCATCGCCTGGTCGCCTATGAAGGGAACACCTCGCCCTTCAGCGCCCCAGCCGCAAGAAGCCGATGTTACCCTCTCGATGAGGGTGATGACCTGGAAGGCCACGCTGGAGAGAGCAAGGTCAACGGGCATGATGAATCCAAGGGCAATGGCGAAGAAGTAGAAGGACACAACTATCGAGCCGGCCGAACTCCACGGAGGGGTCGCAAACGAGAAGTATCTGCGCTTGATCGGCACCATGGGCAGGGCGGGGATGATGTGGGCGAGGCCGTTGTAGGCGGTGATGCCGCCTGCCAGCAGGAAACCAATCCACATCGCCCGGCTGCGGAAGAAAGAGCCGCCGGGCGCCGTCATCTGATAAGGGAGTTCGACGATCGGGAAGGTCAGGCGCTCGCGCTGCATCCACTGTCTGCTGACGAGGTCCGCCAGGGAGGCCAGGGCCAACGCGATCCCCAGGCCCATTGCGCTCCATACGAGAACCGGCAAAGCCCACGCGCGCAAGTGAGGGATGGTGTAGAGCGTGGAGTAACCCACGTAGAAATCCTTCAGGGCGCGCGGCTGCGTTACCGTCAGCCACCTGGGCAGCAGCGGCAGGAGGTTGGTCTGCCACCCGTTCTCGGGTGTGGCGAACCAGCGCGCGTAGCCCATGTTGCTCACCAGGACTCCGAGGATGCACGAGGATATGACACCGGAGACCACCGAGACGGTGATGTAAACCAGGAGCAACTCGGCTCGGTTCAACGCCGCTCTGGGCCAGCGCAGCGAGACGAGGAAGTTAGCCAATAGCACGAGGCACAACAGGTAGATGGCATTGTAGAAGGGCGCTGCGAGGGTGGCAAACGTGTAGCGAACCATCTCCGACTGCACGATCCAGAAGGCAGTGGGAGGCATCAGCAGCGCGGCAAGGATGACTGCCCGCGGCCTGATAGTCAGCGGGAGGTCAGGATGCGATGGCGGCGCGCCAGTCGAGTCCATTCCGGTTCGCGTTGAGGTATTCCATTCACGGGGTGCGTTACCTGTCGCGCGTTAGAGGTAGCCGGGAGCCGCTGTTCACCGCCCACGGCCATCAATCGCCGATCGTGATTCGCGAGTTGCCACCCGGGCGCCGAAAGACCTCGCCGAGGTCCCCCAGTTCCGCCTGGATGCGAGCCTGGTTACCCCACATTTGGCGGCATTCCACCTGTCGTCCCGCGCACATGGCGAGCAGTTCCCGCACGTCGAAGTCGCGCAGCAGCCCGAAACAGTAGAGCGGGAAGAAGGCCCTGCAGCCCGCGTCCTCTTCAAAAAGCAGCCCAAGGCTGGCGGGCAGCGAGTAGGTGGTGAGCCGCGCAATCCGCCCGGCTTTGTCCAAGGCAGTGGCTGCTGCCGCGGCGACACTCACGTTCTTCCCGATGGCGAGAAGATGGCAAGCAGCGCGCCCTTGTGACGCCCATTCTGCCACGGCCTCAATCTGCGCCGCCTGGATGCCTAGCGGACGCGCGCCGAGCATCGTGCAGAGCAGACCAGACTGGTACCCCTGTCTGACCGCCGGGGTGCATTCACCTGCGAACAGCACGTCGAAAGCGATGACGCGGTGGCCCGCTTTCAACAGGTCGCTTACCACTTGAGCGCTCTCGCTCTTGCCCCCGTCGGCAACCACCAACGCCACCGGTGCGGCCGGATCCCCGCCCCCTCCGTACTCCACAGCCGGAAGCGTCCACTCGCCGCCCAATTCCAGACGCCACACCCGGATTGGCCTTCCCTCGAACGTTGTCTCTTCGAGCAAGGTCGCCTTGGCGGGCGTTAGAGGCTTGCAGCGCAGGATGCGCATCAACCTTTCCCTGGCGCGACTTCGCCATGTTGTGAAGGCTTGCCGACTCTGGGGGGTGACCTTGCGCGTGGGCAACTTCCTGCTGAGCCCTCGCGCGAGGGAGGTGAAGGTGGCGTTGTCGGGGGGAAGGCCGACAGTTAGCGCCTCCCCGCTGAGGAGTTCATCGGCGGAGGGTATCTCCTCGTCGTGCGCTGGCGCGCCCGCCAGGAAATGTTTGTTCAGGAACCGGTATAAAGCCTGGCGGTTGTCCAGATCGTAGTTGTGTGTGCCCGGGTCCACGTTCTCGTGGTATTCGAACCTGTCTCCGGCCCCGAGCAGATGATACAGCCGCTCGACAGGGTCAAAGACGGACCGGCGCGCGCGGTCTGACTGGAAACAGCAATCGTCGCGCACGTTGTAGATCAGCAGAGCGGGCCGGGGGGCGAGCAAGGCAGTGAGATGAACATAGTCGGCAATCGTGCCGAGGTCGTTCGGCTGCTGTTCTTCATCGCCGACATCGCTGCTGTAGGAAACCCTCACTCGCGTTCCGATGTAGCCAGCATTCGGGATGGCTGCGGTAACGCGCGTATCCAGAGAACTGATCAATATGGTCTGCCATCCGCCGCCCGAGAGCCCGGTCACCGCGACCCTTTTCGGATCGGCGTTCGGAAGATCCAGCAGCAAGTCCAGGGCGCGCTTGAGGTGCAGATAGAAGACCGCCACTCCGCTGCGGCCGCACAGGTCAAGATACAGGAGGCGGTCGTGGGAGTATCCTGGCGCGTTCAACTCACCGAACGACAACCACTCCGGGTGGAGAGCGATCATGCCCCGCTTGGCCAGGTTGATGCAGCGGATCTGCTCGTATTCGATGGCCTTGCCCGGCGGACCGACGTGACCGTTCACATTCAGGACGACCGGGACTCTTCCCGCGACCTTGTCCGGCAGGTAGAGCAGAGCGGGGACCCACATGCCCGGGTAGCCCTGGTAGCGCAGTTTGCGGATGGAGTAGCCAGGGCCGGCATCCAGCGTCTCGCCCCACTCGACGCGCGGCTTCTCACGAATGATCGCTCGGGGGACGCCAGCGAGGACAACTTCCGATAGGATGCGCTGCCGCAGGCGCTCGGCCTCGCGCTGCCATTGCGCGGCGCTTCTGGGCATCCGAAACGGTGGGATACGCCTCAAGAGGGCCCTGTTGAGGTCGGCTTCGACGATGCCCGGGGGAAGCACCGGGGCCACCCTGACCTCGGACAACAGATCAGCCTGAGCGGCGCGAGCGCACCCAGCGCTGGCAGCGAAGGCTGCAAGCAGCAGGCAGCACAGACAGCAGAGCCTCACGATGCCTGACATTTCCAAGAAGATTGCCCTGCCAATCGCCTGCTCACGGCGTGCCGGGCCATGCAAAAGTAATAGTGCCCTGGCCCTTCTGTCAAGCCGTGACAGAGCTGTCTGTACCCATTCATGGGCACAGCCGACACGCTGCAGGGAAGGCCTCCTCTGGGGCCTCACGTGCTCCTGAGCGGCGCACGCGTGTCCAGCACGCCGGGTTTCACGGCGGGATGGCGGGTGCGTTTGGCTACGGTCGGCCGCTCCTGGCCGAACGGGCGAGCCGCAGGCCCGTTGGCGTCGCCCTCAGCGACGGAAGTATCTTCGTCGAGGGCGCTTCGCGGCACGTGCTGCAGCCCCAGCGGCGCGTCGCTGCGTCAGGCAAGGCAGACAACAACGCGGTGCCGGATAGCCCCAACTGGTAGTCTCTTGCCTGCTCGGCTTCAGGGTAAATGAACGGCTTCTGGCACGCCTCGCAAATCAGCTCGCCGTCGGGCATGACTACCAGCGGGGCCTTCCGCCGAAGCCGCCGCGCCCTCCGCCGCCACCACCACCGCTGCGCTCGCCTCGGGGCCGCGCCTCATTCACGGTCAGCGCGCGACCGCCGACATCGCGGCCGTTCAGCGCCGCGATGGCTGCCTCCGCCTTCTCTGCCGGGACGTCAACAAAGCCGAAGCCCTTGTCGCCGATCAGCCGGACCTCCGTGGGGTCGTACTCCGCGAACAACTCCCGGAGTTGGCTCTCCGTCATGGAGTAGCTCAAGTTACCAACGTACAGACTCTTGCTGGCCATATTGGCCTCCTTGTGCCACGGTCTGGCTCCGTGGCGATTTTCTCCTGCATGAAGCCGGAAGTCCGGCTTCCCAACCGCGTGCCAGACCGCGGCGCAACACAAGCGATACCCATCACGACGTCCTACCTGCGACGCCCCCGGCTCAGTGGGCGTCGGGCGCTGCGAAGTCGCGAGCGAGCTCTTGTCCGCACAGGCGACGTTCGGGGCAGCTCAGGTTCCGTCAGCCCGGCTACGCTTACCCGGGGGAGCTGCCTGCCGAGGGTGCGCTCGACGTCAGCGAGTGTGGAGGCGTCCTCCCGGCTCGCTAGGGTGAGGGCGTCACCAGACGCCCCCGCTCGCGCTGTGCGGCCGATCCTGTTGAGGTAGTCAGCCGGCATAGGGGGGATGTCGTAGTTCACCACATGGGTTACCCCCTGCACGTCGAGACCGCGAGCCGCGACATCCGTCGCCACCAAGACGCGCACCTGACGCTGGCGAAACCTGTGGAGCGCCTGCTCTCGTTCGCTCTGCGAGCGATCAGCGTGGATGCAGGTGGCGTTCAACTTTTCGCGCTGGAGCCGCCTGGCCAGGAAGTCGGCCCGACGTCGGGTGCGGACAAAGACCAGGACGCTCTCCATCGTCTCTTCCCGCAACAGCCCGAGCAGCAACTCCGTCTTCAGATCAGATGGCACCAGATAGACAGACTGGGAGATGGTCGCGGGAGGGATGGAGGGGGAGCCGACCTCGACGTGCTCCGGGTCGCGCAGGATCTCCTCGTAAGCGAGTTCCAGCAGCGCAATCGGCATGGTAGCGGAGAAGAGCATGGACTGGCGTTCTCTGGGCAGCAGGGCCAGGATGCGGCGCAGGTCGGGGATGAAACCCATGTCCATCATGCGGTCCGCCTCGTCCACCACCAGCACGTCAACCGAGTCGAGCCGGGCAGCGCCATGGCGGTGGTGGTCAAGCAGGCGCCCCGGAGTGGCCACCACTATCTCGCAGCCAGCCCTGAGGGCCTGCCGCTGCATATCCATGCCGACCCCGCCGTAGACGGAAACCGTTCGCAAGGCTATGCCACGCGTCAGCGCTACAGACTGTTCTGCTGTCTGCGCTGCCATCTCACGCGTGGGGCAGAGAATCAGCGCGCGGGTGCGGCCATTCCGGCCATTCTGCAACCGCTGGATGAGCGGCAGCAGAAAGGCTGCGGTCTTGCCGCTTCCCGTCTCGGCGGTGGCGATGAGGTCGCCGCCGGCGAGCGCAAGAGGGATCACTTCCTGCTGAACGGGCGTCGGGATCTCGAAGCCCATTAGACGAGTGGCCCGAAGAAGCTCGGGGGAAAGACCAAACTTCGCAAAGATTGTCGTTACCTCGCATGCCAGAGGAAGCCGTATTGCCAGGGCGCCCTGCTGGCTGCCGAGGTGGCCCGCTCTGAGTTGCTCCCCCGCGACGCGCCCAGGCCGAACTTGCGGCCTATCGAACAGGTCGTACACGAAGGCTGGATCGAGTCTAGCAGAATCTCCAGGTGCTGTCAAGCCACGTGGAGACATTACATCGGCCGTCGCAGACTCAAGGAAACCTGCCAGGGGGAACCCCGTGGTATGCGCGCTCCGCATCAGAGGGCGAACCTGGAGTTGAACCGATACCCGCCTGGGGTCTCTTCGTCCCTGCATCTGCCACTGTCCCCGCCGTCTGCCGATATCGCTCCCGCCGGGCCGCTAGTGTCCCAATCTGGAGTTTCCTGAGTGGATCCGGGATTCCTTCCCCACGGCTAGGCGACCTGAAGGTCACAGTCCGAAGAGAGAGATCGCTGGTCTTGCGGGGCGGCGGGATTTGGAGCCGATCGGGAGAGCGTGCCTTTGCTGGCGGCGCATTGGCTGTACGCGCGAGCCGGACAAGGAACAAAGGAGGTGCAGCGAGCCGGGCTCGCAGCGG